>Ga0172380_10003947_pt1 | contig 19690 bp, 18 predicted proteins | sample Leawe162metaG_FD_119747 | JGI IMG/M metagenome (GOLD analysis project Ga0172380, IMG submission 119747) | Leachate microbial communities from a municipal landfill in Southern Ontario, Canada - Leachate well 162 metaG | ecosystem: Engineered > Solid waste > Landfill > Unclassified | place... | reverse complement strand
CCCGGATTGGGGTAGAAGCCCGAGGTGTAATAGGCGCCGTCGAAAATGTTGTGCACGGTCAGGAAACTCTCCAGTGTGGTTTTGTCGCTGGTATGGATCTTCCTGGTGGCGGTCAGGTCCCAGATGAAGGTGTCGTAACGCGGGGTGGGGGTGCCGATGTAGTCCCACCAGATGTAGCGGCCGGTGAGCAGCGCGGATAACGAGCGGCGGTCGTCGTACTTTACCCCGATCAGCCAGGAATAGGTGTCGTAGTACGGATTGGCATAGCCAGCAGTCAGGGTATCCGATTTGACATGGGCATAGGCGTGCCCGAGCTTGAGGGAGAGGTTGTAGAACGGGACCGAGTCCGCCTCCAGTTCGTACCCCTGCCGGGTAACATCGCCTTGGTTTATTGACTTTGAGAGCGATGTTGTCGTTCCTGGAAGTTGAACGATAGCGTTACTGGTCTCATGACGGAAGAGTGTCCCTTTCAGGTTGATCAGGTCGGCCAGACCGGACTCGACTCCGGCTTGGTATGACCAGCCGTACTCGGCCTTTAATGCATTATTGGCGGCCATGTATGGCCCCCCTCCCGCCAGGGTAGAGAGCGGCGGCGAGGTGAAACCGCGGGCCGCACTGGCGCGGGCGACGGTATGCTCCCCCAGCTCCCAGGTAGCCCCGAGGCTCGGGCTGTAAAAGTTGCCGGTGATGCCGTCCCGGTCGAAGCGGATGCCGGGGGTAACGGCAAACGGTCCGAACTCGACCGTGTCGTTGGCAAATACACCCCATTTATCAACCCTGGAACTGATCGACACAGAGGCTGGGAATCCGGGACCACGGGGAGGAGGCGTTTGGTAGAGCGGTCCGGCTTTGGTCGTCTGGTTCAGATTACCACGGCTCCCCTCCGCCCCGACCGTGAGGGTCTGGATGCCGCTGCTCCAGGTGGCGCGCAGGTTGCCGCCGATCGTCTGCTCATCGTAGATGTTCTCTACGCGGAGCTGGCCGGGAGAGCGGGGATAGGTGGACATGAAATAGACCGGCTGATCGAAACGGGAGTCGAACAGGTGTGCTCCGCCGCGCACGGTCAACTCGGGTGTGGCGCGAAACTCGAATGCGCCGTTCAGATACTGATTGCGCAGCAGCGACTTGCCGCTGACGAATGCGACCGGAATGTTTCCGAGATTTTGCTCCGGATTGCTGTAACCGCCACTCACCGAGATGTCCAGGTCACGGGTGGGGGTCAGCAGAAGTTTGCCGAAGAGGGCGGTGCGGCTGAAGTCGCGACTGTTGACCAGCCCGTCCGAGTTCTGCTGCCCGGCGTAGAGGTAGTATCCGAGCGGGCCGTTCTTGCCGCGCAGCTCGGCGGCCAGGTCGCGGGAGTTTCCTTCTCCGTACGAACCGCTCAGCATGCCGTTCGGAATCGAGTTATCACCGGTGCTTCGGGTGATGATGTTGACCCCCCCCCCCCAGCGCCGACCCCCAGGCGGACGAGGCGGCCCCCTTGATGATCTCGATCCGTTCGACGATCCTGAGCGGGATGAAATTGGTCTCTGCGTTGCCGCCGGATATGAGGTTGACCGGCATACCGTCCAGCAGCACGGTGACGTGGCGGGACTCCGAACCCTGGATATGGAGCTGAGCGCTCGACATATATTCATTGGAGGAAAAGTCCACAAAGACTCCCGGCACCCGGGCCAGCACCTCGCTGATAGTGTTGGCATTCATCGCCTCGATCTCCTTGGCGGTGATGACGGTCATGTTTTCGGCAACCTGGGTGATCGGCTTTTCGCTGCGGGTGGCGGTCTGGACGTACAGCTCCTTCTCCTCCCAGAACATGAGCAGGTCTTCGTCAGAGGGGGCGACCATGGCCACCTGTATCTGTTCGGCCGCTCCGCTGTTGGGAGTGCCAAGCAGCGCCGTACCCATAACGGACGCAGCCAGCAGCCGTGTGATCCACCTGTTGTCCTGTTGTTTCATCGGTAACCTCCGGGTCGGTAACGAATTATTCTGCGACATAGTACTGAATTGTGGGCTATTGTCAACAGTGTGGGATGCTTTTCCTAATTAAATAAAAATTGTTCCATGCCGGCAAACCTTCTGTCAGTTATCAGGTCCGTTGCCACGGGTGGCCTGCTCCAGCAGTGTCGCCAGCATCTCGACCCGCGGCATCCCGATCCCCTGTCGCCGCCCGTATTCCAGCGGCGCACCGAGGATGGCGGCAATTTCCAGTTGTCGTCCCTCTTCCCGGTCGATCTGCATGGAAGGACGATATTCGCCCATGGTGTCGGTGAATTCCAGCATGCTGTCGCTGAATCCTTCGTCAATCGGCCTGGCAAGCCCCTGGGCATTGGCGGCGGTAATTACTTCCAGCATGATTTCGCGCACGAGTTTTCGACCGGCATTTTGCGCCAAAAGAATGTTGACCGGCTGCTGCAGCAAGGCACAGAGGCCATTGAAGGGGATGTTCCAGACCAGCTTTTCCCAGCGACTCCGCTTCAGGTCATCAGTTGCGCGACAATCCACTCCGGCTTTGACAAACAGTGCCACCAGGCGATCGAGCCGTTCCTGGTTACAGCGCAGGTATTCACCCAGCACGATCCGCCCCGCGCCCAGATGATGTACTTCGCCCGGTTCGCCACGGTTGGAGCAGAGGAACGCCACCCCGCCGATGATGCGTTCCGCGCCGAACAGTGCCGCCAGCGCCTCTTCATTGCCAAGGCCATTCTGCAGGGTCAGGATCTGTGTGCCGTCACCAACCAGCGGTCCCACCAGTTCGGGATAACCGCCATTGGCAAAGGTCTTCAGCCCGACCAGCACCAGATCGACCGGCCCGATTTCGGACGGAGTACGGTACCCCTGGACGTGCGGCAGGGTGAAATTGCCATCGATCGAAAATATCCTGAGACCCTTTTCAGTTATGGCGTTGTAATCGCGGCGTAACAGAAAATGGACATCCTCGCCACTTCTCTGCAGCAGCGCCCCGTAATAGAGTCCCAAAGCACCCGCTCCAACAATTGCAATCTTCATGAATGTTCCCTCGTATCCCTGGATGACGTGCACAACCTCTGCGAGCGATGCATGAGAAAATGACTATCCCCCCTTATACACAACGGGAGTATAATGAGGCTATAAAAACCGGATAGAGTCGCCAGAGTGGCGGCACGGGAAGCACCATTTCCGTATGGTGCTCCGGAGCAGAAACTGGAGGATATATGTTAGCCATTATCGGAGCAACAGGAAATATAGGAAGCAAGGCGGCCGGGATCCTGCTGAAAAGGGGAGAAAAGGTGCGGGTGATCGGCAGGGCTGCCGCGAGGCTGGCGACGTTTGTCAACAAGGGGGCCGAGGCGGCGGTGGGGGATTTGAAGAATACCGCCTTCCTGACTTCGGCCTTTACCGGCGTGGATGCTCTCTTTGCCATGATCCCGCCAAATTATACGGCTCCCGATTTCCGGGTCTACCAGAACGAGATCGGAGCGAGCATCAGCGATGCAATAACCAGGGCAGGGGTGAGATACGTGGTGAATCTGAGCAGCCAGGGAGCGGAACTTCCGGTCGGCACCGGTCCGATTGTGGGGCTGCACGACCAGGAAGAACGGCTGAACGGCCTGACAGGGGTGAACGTGCTTCATCTGCGCCCCACCTATTTCATGGAGAATCTGCTGATGAACATCCCGCTTATCAACGAGAAGGGGATTGCCGGATCGGCGGTGCGGGGTGACCGGACGTTTGCCATGATCGCCACGAAAGACATCGCCGCAACAGTGGCAGAACATCTGGTCAGACAGGATTTCAAAGGCAAAGTGGTGCAGGATCTTCTCGGTCAGCGCGACCTTTCACTCGATGAGGCCATCGGCATCATCGGGCGCAGAATCGGCTGGCCCGATCTGAAGTACGTGCAGTTCCCGTATGACGAGGCGGTCAGGGGGATGGTGGCGATGGGGATAAGCCCCGACACGAGCCGGCTCTTTGTCGAGATGAGCCGGGCGCTTAACGACGGCCTGTTTGCCGTAAACCGGCCGCGGACTGCTGAGAACACGACTCCGACGGCACTGGAAGAGTTTGCCGAGGTTTTTGCCGCGGCGTTTGATGCGACGCGCTTGAAAAAAGCCGCCTGACCGGCTGCCGCTGGAAGCAAAAAAGCCCGCGTGGTGCGGGCTTTTTTGCTGTTTCCCCGGTTCCTCTACTTGCCGGGTGTGGCCAGGCTTTTAAGGTAGAGTACCAGCGACTTCATGTCGGACGATGCCGGATCGAGCCGTTTTCCTTTGAGCGGGCCGGTAATGCAGCGATTGACTGTTTCGGCCAACTCATTGTCATCGGAACTCCCAACCCCTTTCAATTTCTGTCCGTCCGGATGGCAGGTGGCGCAACTTCTGCCCGATGTGCCAAGTGTTTCGCTCGTAAAGAGCTGTTGTCCCTTTTCGAGTGACGGTGACTCTGCTGCCGGGGCTACCGCGATATTGAAAAATACAGCGCATACAACCAATCCCGTTAGTCGTTTCATGTTCATCCTCCTTTGTGTGGTTGCCATGGAAGCAGCACGTTGCAGCGTCCCCCTCCCCCTAGCCCCCTCCCACAAGGGGAGGGGGGACTTTCCGAAATAATAAGTGTTCCATAGATACTAGCGAAGTTTAGTGCCGAGTCAACACGCGGACTGAATAAATGTCCCGGAAACAGCGCGTTTCCTACCCGGCCAGCAGTTTCTGCCGCTCTTCAGCCGAAAGGCCCTCCACATACTCCGCCATGCCGCGCATGGTGTTGCCGAAAAAATAGCTCTCGCGTGCCCTGATATCCGGCGGCAACTGCGTGACATTACGGTACTGCTCGTCATGCTCCAAAAGCCAGGCGACCAGCGTCGCTTCGCGCTGTGATTCTTCGGCCGTCGCGGTTGCCGCAACTCCCCTGATCCACAAAAGCAGCTGGTTGCGGGCGATGTGCAGATGGGTGAGGGCGTTTTCCACCAACCCGTAGTGGGCGAAAACCATCCGGTTCGGGGCCAGGGCGATCATCCGGTCGATGGAGTCGAGTGCGACCTCCAGGATAAAGCGCGGCGGTGTGGCGGGCCGCATGAAAATTCCGTCCGGCACGTCGCAATGCACGCCGGCCACTTCGCCGCCGAAAAGCAGGTCATACAGAAGATATGAACAGTGGTGCTGGGCATGGCCGGGGGTCAGGAAGGCGCGTACCCCGGTTGTGCCGATGGTCTCCTCGAAGCGTATCCGCTCCGCGGGAATCGGTACGATTTCGCCATAGGTTTCCGCCAGCGCACCGAGCACCTTGCGGGAACCCTCCCAGAGCTTTTCAGGGGCGACCATGTGACGAATGCCCTCGGGATGGCAGATAACGTTCGCATCGGGAAATTCCTGCAGCAGCGCACCGGTCCCGCCGGCATGGTCGATATGAATATGGGTCAGAAGCACGTAGTCGATCTGTTTCACCCCATGACTGCGCAGCACGTCAATAAGCCGCGGGATGGAGGAAAGGGGGCCGGGATCGACCAGCAGGGTGAAACCGTCGCCATGGTAGAGCCAGGAGCTGATGAAGAGGCGAAACCCCTCCATGGTCGGCTGATCCAAGTCGATGCAGGTCAGGTTGTTCAGGTTCATGTTTTTTCCTTATGAAGGCACGCTTGTTGATGTAAATCCGGAAGGAGCTGATTTTGGCGCAGAGGCGAACGGTTTGTCAACAAACAAGCGGCGGCTTCTTGACAAGCTACCCGTAAGGCGGTTTACTAGATATGGAAGACTTCTCATCTGGACTGAACGCAGTCAGGAGAAAACCGATGTCACTCTTACCACTCTATACCCCTCCCGATTTCAATGGCCCCGCCCTGGCGGTCGCCCCTGCAGCACGCTGTAAGCCAGCCCCCGCGGATGGGGTGCTCCCGAAGAATTTCCATGCCACATCAAACCATCCCGAATATATCCGCCTGGAGGACGGCCGGTGGCTGATCGCCCGGGAAAGTCGTATGGATGCGGTGCTGGTACTTCAGGGGGGACAGCTGGATGTGGTAGAACCGCGGCGGGTAAAAAAGGGGGACCCGATAGTGGTCGGCAGAAGTGAGGACGGTGAAGAAGGAATCTATGTCCACACGACCGGATTTTTGACGCCGGTCGCTCCGGGCGACAAGTTCGCCTTCCGTACCCGCGGCACCAGGGAAACGCCCTTTTCCCGATCCTATGATGAACTGTATACCGTGCTTCGTCATGACCGGGAGCAGGGGTATATCGTCTGGGTTCTCGGCCCTGCGGTCGCTTTTGACAAGGATAGCCGGGATGCGATGCAATTCATGGTGGAGCAGGGGTACTGCCACGCACTGATGGCGGGCAATGCCCTGGCTACCCACGACCTGGAGGCGGCCCGTTTTCGCACCGGTCTCGGTCAGAATATCTATACCCAGGAGCATCAGCCGCGGGGGCATTACAACCATCTGGATATCATCAACGAGGCACGGAGGTGCGGTTCAATTTCGAAGTGCATCGAGGGGCTGGGGTTGACCGATGGCATCATCGCTGCCTGCGAACGGCAGGGGATTCCCTGCGTGCTGGCCGGTTCCATCCGTGATGACGGGGCCCTGCCCGGCGTGATTGTCGATTCCTCCCGGGCACAGGACGCCATGCGCGTCCATGCCCGCAGGGCAACCACCGTTATCGGCCTGGCAACGCAACTCCATACGATCGCCTTCGGAAACATGGTTCCGGGTTACCAGGTTGCCCCGGACGGTACGCTGCGGCAGGTTTTTTTCTACGTTGTCGATATGACCGAATTCAGCGTCGATAAACTGGCCAATCGCGGATCGGTTCAGGCGGTGCCGATCCTGACCAATGTTCAGGATTTCATGGTCAATCTTCGTCATAATCTGTGATGCAGAAAAGGAAGAGGATATGGCACGGACAATTCAGATAATCGGAGTTCCGATAGACCTGGGGCAGACCCAGCGAGGGGTGGATATGGGGCCGGCGGCGATGCGATATGCCGGGTTGGCGACCAGGCTGGACGCGCTCGGGTACCAGATCCGCGATGCCGGGAATATCGAGGTGCCCATCAGGGATACCGTGGTTGAGGAGCAACGGCAGCATTACCTCCCTTCCATACGCAACGCGTGCCTTGCTACGTATGGAGCCGTGCGGAGCGCAGTACTGCAGGGTGATATACCACTGCTTCTGGGGGGGGATCATACGCTTGCCATCGGCAGCATCGGGGGGAGCACTCACGCAGCGCCCGCCGGACTGATCTGGATCGATGCCCATGGCGACTTCAACACGCCGCAGACGACTATTACCGGTAACATCCACGGCATGACGCTGGCGCTGCTTTTGGGTGACGGTTATCCGGAACTTGTTGATGCCGGTCGTCCCGGCCCCACGCTTCAGCCCGAGGATGTGGTGCTGATCGGCGTCCGCGACCTGGATCCGGAAGAGCGGCTTCGGTTGAGGAGTAGCGGGATCACGGTGTATACCATGCGCGACATCGACGAGAGGGGGATTGGCGCGGTTACCCGCGAGGCTTTGGAGCGGCTTGAACATCGCGACCGGCTGCATGTCAGCCTGGACATGGATGTTCTCGATCCCCAGGCGGGGCCCGGGGTCGGCACCCCTTCTCCCGGCGGTCTCACCTGCCGTGAGGCACAACTGCTGATGGAGATCATCGCCGACTCAGGACGCTGTTGTGCCCTGGATATCGTCGAGATCAACCCGATCCTCGACCGGCACAACCAGACCGCCCGGCTGGCCGTTGATCTGGCCGCCTCGCTGTTCGGCAAGCGGATACTCTGATCAAAGGAGCATCAGATGCAGACGGAAGAACGTAACGCACGGATCATCGCACGCGGCAAGGCGCTTTTTGCCTCGATAGCCGGTGAAAAGCCGACCCTGTTCAATACGTCGTCCTGGACCGGCAAAATCATGGAATGGAGCATGCGGAATGAGCAGTTCAAGATCCAGCTGTTCCGTTTCGTCGATGTCTTTCCCTCCCTGAAAACTTCCGAACAGCTGACCGGTCATATCCGTGAATACTTCGGCTCCGAGCAGGATATGCCGCCGGTGCTCTCTTCCGGTGCGCGAATGGCGGGGATGTTTGGAACGTTGGGAGGCTCGCTGCTCGCCAAGCTGATTTCGGCCAACATTCATGAGATGGCCGGCCAGTTTATTATCGGCGAACAAGTCGGAGCAGCGGTCAGACAGCTGGGGAAGATACGGCGGGACGGTTTTGCCGCCGTGGTAGATGTGCTGGGGGAGGCGACGCTTTCAGATGAGGAAGCTGAAGCGTACATAGCAACGTATCAGGTGCTGCTCGGAGCGCTGGAGCACGAACAGCAACGGTGGGAATGCCTGCGGGGGGGCGTGGGAGATCCGGAGCTGGATTGGGGGGGGAGCCCGAAAGTCAATGTGTCGGTCAAGCCCACGGCGATATTCTGCATGGCAAATCCACAGGACTTTGAGGGGTCGGTTCAGGCCATTTTGAAAGGCATTCGCCGGATTTGCGCCAGGGTTGTTGCCTTGAAGGGGTTTCTCTGCATCGACATGGAATCGTACCGCTTCAAGGATATTACCCTGGAAGTGTACCGGCGCCTGAAGCTGGAATACCGGGACTATCCCCATATCGGCATCGTGCTCCAGGCCTATCTGCGTGACGCGGACCGGGATCTGGCCGACCTGTTGTCATGGGCTGTGGCAGAGAATATCCCGATTTCCGTACGCCTCGTCAAGGGGGCCTACTGGGACTACGAAACAGTGAGAAGTGCCCAGATGGGGTGGGAGATTCCGGTCCGGACAGTGAAAGCGGACACCGATGCCACCTATGAACGACTGGCGCGCATGATTCTCGAACAGCATCAGATCTGCCATTTCGCCTGCGCCACCCACAATATCCGTTCGATTTCGGCCGTGATTGAAATTGCCAAGGAGCTGCAGGTGCCGGAAGCACGCTTCGAGTTTCAGATGTTGTACGGCATGGCTGAGCCGGTGCGCCGCGCCATCCTCAAGGAAACGGGGCGGGTTCGACTCTACTCTCCCTACGGTGATATGGTCGCCGGAATGGGGTACCTGGTACGACGCCTGCTCGAAAACACCTCCAACGAATCGTTCCTGCGGCAGAGTTTCAGCGGGAAAGCCCGGATCATCGAGCGCCTGCTGGAAGACCCGGCTGTCACGTTCGCGCAGGAGGAGGCCGTGCAGGCAGGGCTTCCGAACAAGAGCGATGCGGGGCATGACGGCCTGCCCCCCTTTGCAAACGAGCCGATGGTTGATTTTACCCGCGCCGATCACCGTGTCGCTTTTCCGGAGGCCATCGCCCGGCTGCGCAGCCAACCGGCCGGTATCTGTCCTCTCTTCATCGGCGGCTCTGATAGTGTGACCGATGACCGGATTTCGAGCAGAAACCCGGCCCATCCATCAGAGATACTGGGACAGGTGTGTCAGGCCGGCATTCCCGAGGTGGATTGCGCCATACGCAGCGCCAGTGACGCTTTGCCGGCCTGGCGCGATACTCCGCACCGCGATCGGGCAACGTTCCTCCTCAACGCTGCCGGAATCGCCCGTGGCCGGATTTTCGACCTTGCGGCCACGCAGGTGCTTGAGGTCGGCAAGCAGTGGGACCAGGCCTATGCCGATGTCTGTGAAGCAATCGATTTTCTGGAGTACTATGCCCGCGAGATGATCCGGTTGGGTGTCCCGCGGCGCCTCGGCGCCGTACCCGGAGAACTGAATCACTACCTGTACGAACCCAAAGGGGTGGCGGCAGTAATCGCTCCATGGAATTTTCCGCTGGCAATCAGCTGCGGCATGGCGTCGGCTGCCATCGTTTCCGGTAATACGGTCGTCTTCAAGCCCTCGAATCTCTCCGCCATGGTCGGCCATCATCTGGTGGACATCTTTCGTGAAGCGGGTCTGCCGCCGGGAGTATTCAACTTCGTGCCGGGTCGTGGGGAGGTGATCGGCGATTTTCTGGTGGAGCACCCCGATATTTCCCTGGTTGCCTTCACCGGTTCCATGGAGGTTGGCCTCCGCATCGAGGAACGGGCGGCAAAGATCCATCCCGGCCAACTCAATGTGAAGAAGGTGATTTGCGAAATGGGGGGAAAGAATGCCATCATTATTGACGATGATGCCGATCTTGACGAGGCGGTGCCGCAACTGCTCGGCTCGGCGTTTGGTTTCCAGGGGCAGAAGTGTTCGGCCTGTTCCAGGGTGATAGTGCTGGATGCGCTGTACGACCGGTTTGTGGAGCGTCTTGTCAAGGCTGCCCGGGCCTGGCGGGTCGGACCGGCCGAGGACCCGGCCTTTGCCATGGGGGCGGTGGTCGATGCCGCTGCTCAAAAGAAAATTTCGGAATATGTTTCACTCGGCCGGCTTGAAGGTACGGTGCTTTATGAGAGCCCGGTTCCCCAGGGCGAGGGATATTGGGTGCCGTTGACGATCATTGGCGGTATCAGGCCGGAGCACCGGCTGGCCCGCGAGGAAATTTTCGGTCCGGTGCTTGCCGTCATGCGGGCCAAGGATTTCGACCAGGCAATCGAGTGGGCCAACTGCACCGGTTTTGCCCTGACCGGCGGACTCTTCAGCCGCTCGCCGGAGCATCTGGACCGGGCGCGGCACGCATTCCGGGTCGGCAACCTCTATATCAACCGAGGCATCACCGGCGCCATGGTGGAACGCCAGCCATTCGGGGGTGCGCGCATGTCCGGAACAGGGACCAAGGCCGGAGGACCCGAGTATCTGCTGAATTTCATGGACCCGCGGGTTGTGACCGAGAATACGCTGCGCCGGGGCTTTGCAGCGGAGGAAGCTGATGACAAACGACTTGGGTAGCCGCTATTTCGGTCTGCGAAGCAGGAGGGACGTGACCGGCGTGTCTGTTGCACTTCAAACATTTTTTGCTATGCTTGCCTTCAGGAAATCTGGATGTAATAATCACCGCAGGAGCTTCGTATGTCCTTCAATCCCGTGCTTTTTGTCGCGAAAACCGAGAAGCCGGAGTGGTACAAGGCAACTTCACAGTATGCCAAACCAGAAACCGGCACTTCCGTACGGCAACTTCTTCCCACCCTCGTTTCGTATCTTTTCCTGTTGGCCCTGATGGCGCAAACCATCCGCCGCCACTACCCCTACGCCATTACCCTTGCGCTTGCAGTGGCAGCGGCGGCTCTGTTCTCCCGCATTTTCATCTTTTTCCACGATTGCACGCACGGTTCGTTCTTTCGCTCACCCCGTTGGAACAGGAACGTGGGGTATCTCTGCGGCATCCTGACCTTTACCTCGTTTCACGATTGGCGCCGAAGCCATGCCCGGCATCATATAACCGCCGGTGATCTGGATCGGCGCGGGATCGGGGAAATTACGACGATGACCGTGGAGGAGTATCTGGCAGCGCCGCCCTTGCAGCGTCTTTCCTACCGGTTGTACCGTCATCCCCTTATTATGTTCGGCATCGGCCCCCTGTACTATTTTTTACTTCGCAACCGCTATCCGGCGCCGGGAGGCAAAAAGATCGATTTCATCAGCGTAATCTGCACCAATCTGGCAATTGCGGCAATTATCATGGCTGCAAGCCTGACGGTTGGCTTCAAAACCTATTTTCTGGTCCAGTTCCCGGTTCTCGTGCTGGCTGCGACACTTGGCGTCTGGCTGTTTTATATCCAGCATCAGTTCGTGGGCGTTTACTGGTCGCGCCACGATGAGTGGGATGCCTGGCGGGTTGCCATGGAAGGGGCGTCTTATTACAAGTTACCGAAGCTGCTGCAATGGGTTACGGGCAACATCGGTTTTCATCACGTTCATCACATGCGCCCCGGCATTCCCAACTACCGCCTGCAGGAGTGCTACGAGGCGATACCCGAGCTGCAGCAGGTCACGCCGATCACGATCCGTACGAGCCTGGAATCGCTCCGCTTGAATCTGTATGATGAACAGGAACGCAGGATGGTAAGTTTCCACTCTCTGAAAGGGCGCAAAGTCGTTAGTGGTCACAAGAACAACATCGGATAAAGTCCTGGGCGGCAGCCCCCCGTTACCGATGATCAATTTGAAGCAATTGCTTGCAATAGTTGGCAACGTCGCTATAGTTGCCATTATTACAGGTTCCGGAGGAAGTATGGACAGCGACAGTAGCAGGAGAACGTTTCTCGGGGTGTGCCTTGGCGGCCTGGGTGTAATTGCGGCCGCGGCGGTTTCCTGGCCGCTGTTTCGATATCTGGCACCCCGCTCGGGGAGTGATGCGGCTGGAAAGGTCGTGATTCCCGATGCCGACGTTCGTGAGGGGGAAGCAAAGTTCTTCGAGTTTGCCGGGTCAGCGGCGGTTCTGGTACGCAAACGGGGAGGGGATATTGTCGCTTATTCGGCGGTCTGCACCCACCTGGGATGCATCGTGCAGTGGGAGAAGGACAAGCAGGATTTCCTCTGCCCATGCCATGCGGGACATTATTCCGTTGACGGTACCGTGACAGCCGGACCACCTCCCAAACCGCTTAAAAAGCTGCCGTTCAGTGTGGCAGGCGGGAATATAACTGTAGGGTAGATGGATAACGTGTCCAGGGAGACAGCATGACTTTGATAAAGAAAATTGTCGATTGGATCGATGTTCGCGTCGGCATACGCGAGGTAACTGAAAAGGAGCTGACCGGTTATCTCCTGCCGCGCAATATAAACGCCTGGTACTCGATGGGGAGTATTCTGCTGTTTGCCTTTGCCCTGCAGGTCGTGACCGGCATGCTGCTGCTGATCTATTACGTACCGGATGCGGACAAGGCCTTCAAGAGCGTCACCTCAATCATGAACGATGCTCCCTATGGCTGGCTGATCCGCATGTGCCACGCTGTCGGTTCCAATATGATGGTGCTGGTCCTGCTGCTTCACATGCTTTCGGTGCTGTTCATGGGCAGCTACAAGAAGCCGCGCGAGTTGAACTGGGTGACCGGTTTTGTTTTGTTCACCATGGTGCAGGGGATCTCGCTGACCGGCTACCTGCTCCCCTGGAGCCAGCTCTCTTTCTGGGCTACTACAGTGGCCACCAACAGCGCCAGCGCCATACCGGTGGTGGGACAATACCTGGTCGAGTTTCTGCGCGGCAGTCCGCTGGTTGGTCCTCCTACTCTCGGACGCTTCTTTGCCCTGCATGTTGCAGTCATCCCGGCCGGCATCGCAGCCCTGATCGGTGCCCACCTTTTCTTCCTCAAGCGTACCGGAGTATCAACTCCCCCGTTCGGACAGGAGGATTCTACCAATCAGTGGCAGGGGGACAGCTACCGGTATGAAGGACATCCGGGAGGGATTCCTTTCTTCCCCAACTTTGCCCTTGAAGACCTGAGATCTGTTGCAATCTATATGGCCTGCTTCCTGGCAGTTGTATTCTTTGACCCGTATCTGTTTTTTACCAGGGATTCCTTCATTCCGGCCAATCCCTTTGTGACCCCGGCGCACATCAAACCGGAGTGGTACTTCCTGGCAAACTACCAGACTCTGAAAATTTTCCCGAATGAGCTGATCGGCCTCTCACTGCAGGGTGCGGCGATGACTTTCCTGGCGCTGCTTCCCTTTATCGACCGGGGCAGAGAGCGTCACCCCCTGAAACGTCCGCTGTTCCTGGTCTGTTCCATCGGAGGAGTGCTGCTCTGGATCGGGCTCAGCATATGGGGGCACTTGTCATGATATATTGCCTTAATGCAATGAATCTCCGTGCCCGGTTGTGCGTCTTCATGATGCTTGCTCTCGTACCATTTTTGCTCCCGTCCGTACTGTGTGCAGAAGAAACGGCTGAGCCGGTCTGTATCCAGTGCCACTCAAAAATGCCTGAAAAATACAGCCAACCGGTCACGCTCTGGCGGGGGAGCATTCATGCCGAAAACGGCATCTTCTGCAATGGCTGCCACGGAGGAGACCCGAAAGATGCTGCCAATGCCATGAGCCCGGCCCGCGGTTTTCTGGGAGCGCCCAAGGAACCAGCCATCCCTGCTTTCTGCGGCCGCTGTCATGTCGGCGTGATGAAAGATTACCTGGCCAGCGCACATGGTCGCATGCTCGGTAAAGGCGGGCCGACCTGCGTCACCTGTCACGGCAATCATCAGGTGGTAAAGGCATCACTCGAACTGATCAACGAAAAGAGCTGCAGTCGCTGTCACAGCTTTGAGCGCGCCCGGGTGATCCGCGCAGCCATGCAGGAAACCGAGTCGACCATCGTGGCCATCGACCAGCGCATCAACGCCTTCAAAAAAATCGGCACCGATACCGAAAAGCTGGAAAAAGAGCTTTTTTCCGTGCGGAATAGCTTTCATACCCTGTTCCACAATGTGAATGTCGAGTTGGTTAAAAAGGAATCGGCCCGGATTCAGGCCGATCTGAAGAAAATACAAGTCGTGCTTGACAGGCTGGATGCTACATATCAGAGGCGTAAAATAGCCGGCGCGGTAGTCGTGTCGTTCATGCTGCTGGCCGCCCTTGCCCTGCACCTTCTCAGGAAAACCTTTGACTAGGTCCGGAGCGTTGTACCGCTGTTCGCTGCCGGGAATTATCTGGTGAAAAAGCGGATAGCCTCGTAGATGATATTGAACAGGTCCGGGTCCGACTGCCGCAGCGGGCCGCCAAAGCTGTCGAAAGAGGATGGTTCGCTGCTGTAGCCGGCACTTTTCTGGCGCTGTTCGTTTTCCCGTTTCAACTCTTCCTTTAGCTTCTGCTCCTGATGCTCCTGCTCAAGGAGCGTGCCCCCCATTTTCATCCATTCGAAGAGGTGTCGCAGTTCTCCTCCGTCAAGCCAGACTCCGTGGGCCTTGCAGCGGTCAATTATGACGCCGCTCCTGACGCCGAAGTTGACCCTGTTCATAAGCTGGGAACAGACCGGGCATTTGATGTAGGAGATCGGGTACTGGTCCGGTTGCCGGCGCAGGTTGATACTGTCGAGTCCGTTTCTGTCGATCAGGAATACATTGGTGACTGTCGCCTCCAGAAGCGCCTCCAGTTCCCCCGGATCAAAGAACAACCCCAGGCATTGGTCGCATCGCTCGATTAAAAAGGTGCCATTCAGTTTCAGGTCGAGGGTCTTCAGGCGAATGTTGCACCGAGGGCAGGTCCGGGGGGAGTCGCTTTCGTGGGTTGTATAGTAGTGTATTCCTTTGAGATCGATATCATTGCGATCGCCGCAATAGGAGCAGAGCAGGGAGCCGTCGGGCAGGGGAGCGTTGCAGTTTGAGCATCTGGCCATGGTGTGGTTCCTTTTTATACGGTCATGGTATTGAGGTGAAACTATACAGAAAAAGCTGATTGAGGTAAACCCCAGGGAGAGTTGTGAAGCAGGAATAGATATTTTAAGCTGGAGGTGTGCGTCGTGGTTTGATACTGTTCTGTTCCGCTAGGACTGAATTTATTGTCAATTCGCAAAATTCCCGACCAATCAAACGGTCTCCCCGCAAAAACGCCGGAGAATTCCGGATTCGCGGGAGGTGGTACCTATTTCAAGGAGAACGTACTTGTGACAAGTCAAAAACGTGATTTTCTTCATTCCCTCTGGGATTTTTTCTGCTCGCTCAAACTGACCATGTTCCTGCTGATTTCTGTTGCGCTCATTTCCATAATCGGGACGATCCTCCCGCAAGGCACAATTCCCCAGGAATACCTTGCCCAGATCAGCCCGGCAAAGATCAAGATTTACAAGGCACTGGGATTTTTCGACATGTACCATTCCTGGTGGTTTATCCTGCTGCTCTATCTGCTGACCGTCAATCTGGTTGCCTGTTCCATCAAACGCCTACCACACATCTGGAAGATAATCACCCGGCCGGAAACGGTCCTGAGTGACGGGCTGGAACGTTCCCTGGCCAATGTGGCTACGATCCAGAGTCCGGGTGAAGCAGGTGCCATCAAGGAGAGGGCTGTTGCCTTCCTTAAGTCGGAATTTTCCGAACCGGTTGTGACAGAGGCGGATGGTGCATGGCACCTCTTCGCCCAGAAGACTCCCTGGTGCCGTTTGTCGGTTTATTTCGTCCACCTGAGCGTCATTGTTATCTTCGTCGGCGCCCTGACAGGTTCGCTTTTCGGGTATAAAGGCTTCGTTAACATTCTCGAAGGAGAGAGTGTTTCCAAGGTAATGCTCCGCTCGGAAAAAGAGCTCGACCTCGGCTTCTCCCTGCGCCTTGAGAAATTCAGTGTTGCCAAATATGCCAACGGAGCTCCGAAGGAGTTCAAGAGTATTCTGACGGTACTGGAGAATGGCCAGCCTGTGCCCGGTTACACCAATGCTCGCGTCATCGTCAATGACCCACTGACCTACAAGGGAATCACCTTCTACCAGTCCAGTTACGGAAATGCCGGGAATTATTTTTTCATCGTCAGTGACCTTGATGGAAAAAACGGCATGTCGCTGACCGTGCCGGCTCAATCGTCGGTCAATCTGCCTGATGGCAGCAGCATGCATGTCCTTGAGACGGTTCCGGATGTTTCCGTTTATGCAGGTGATCTATCCGGGCCTGCGGCACAAGTCGAATTACATACACCAGACGGCCGCAGCGAAGCGTTCGTCGTTTATGCCAACCACCCGGAACTGAACATGCAGCATGCCAAAGAACATGGCAAAGGGCCGGTGCTCCACTATAAGGGAGCCGAGGAACGTATGTATACCGGTCTTCAGGTCGCCAAGGATCCGGGAGTGTGGGTTGTCTGGCTGGGGTGCCTGCTGATGGTGATTGGTATTTACATCGCCTTCTTCATGTCGCATCGCCGCATCTGGGTGCGTATTCAGCACGGCACCGTCACCGTCGGCGGCAATGCCAGCAAAAACCAGGGGGCCTTCCAGCAGAACTTCGAAGGCCTTGTCGAACGGCTTGCCACGGAACTTGAGAAGCCGTACTGAAATGACCGCTTGACAGACGGTGAACGGTTCGTCTATCATCCAACTTCAATGAAGGGGAGTAGCTATCAGCCGGAGACATGGCTGATCCCTTGTTCGTCAACACAGTCGCAAGACTCGGACAGGGAACGATAACCATCGCAAGCAAGACCTTTATCCAGGCGTATCACGCCGTGGGTAAAGGTCTTTTTTATTACCCCCGGCGAAAAAAACAAACTCGTCGGAGGTACATAGTCATGATGAACCGCTTCAAAACAACACTTCTTCTATCCCTGCTCACCATGCTGCTCGTTTTCATGGGCGGCGCCATCGGCGGCAAGGGGGGCATGATGATCGCCTTCCTGATGGCCGCCGTCATGAACTTCGGCTCCTACTGGTTTTCCGACAAGATCGTTCTCAAAATGTACAATGCCCGGGAAATTACCCGCGACGTCCACCCCGCCTTTTACGGGATGATCGAACGTCTTGCCGGGCGGGCCGGTCTTCCCATGCCGAAGGTCTACATCATTCCGGACGATTCCCCCAATGCCTTTGCTACCGGCCGGAACCCCGAACATGCTGCCGTTGCTGCCACCGAGGGTATTCTGCGCATCCTCACGCCCGATGAGCTGGAAGGGGTCATGGCCCATGAACTGGCCCACGTGAAAAATCGCGATATACTGATCTCGACCATTGCCGCCACCTTTTCCGGTGCGATTTCCATGATCGGCAACATGCTGCAGTGGGGCGCGATGTTTGGCGCCGGCCGGGGAGATGATGAAGAGGGGGGCGGTATCGGCGGCCTGGTCGGTTCGCTGGCCATGGCGATCATCGCCCCGATTGCCGCCATGCTGATCCAGATGGCGGTCTCCCGCTCGCGCGAATACCTGGCTGATGCCTCCGGGGCGGAAATCTGCGGCCGGCCTTTGGCCCTGGCCGGCGCCCTGAACAAGCTCCATACCGCTTCACAGGCGATTCCGATGCTGGATGCCCGGCCTGCCACGGCCCATATGTTTATCGTCAATCCGCTGACCGGCGGCGGCATGATGGCGCTTTTCTCGACCCATCCGCCCATGGAGGAACGCATTGCCCGGCTCGAAGAGCTGGCAACACGAATGCGCTGACCGAACAACCTTAACCACGGGACAATATGTCCCGGCAAACCGACAGAGGAGGGTACCATGTCTTACACGAAAAACCTGTTCAGCAGAGAACCGAAATTATCCAAAAAGAAAAGAAAAGAAACAGAGCAGTTGCAGAATGTCATCTCACTGCGCATAAGTGATCAAGAAAAGAAAGCGCTGGAAAAGCTGACGAAGTCCACATCAAAAAGTATCTCCGAGATCATGAGAGAGGCGATGGACCTGTGGAGCTCGAAACGCCGCAAGCTGTGTATGGATTAATGCGTTGCAATTACATGAATAGAGGAGGCAGAACACATGGAATGGCTGACTGACCCGCAGGTCTGGATGGCACTGGTAACACTGAGCGCACTGGAAATCGTACTCGGCATCGACAACATTATCTTTATCTCGATACAGGCGGGCAAACTGCCGGTTCATCAGCAGGAAAAGGCCCGGCTGGTCGGGCTCGGCCTGGCGATGTTCATCCGCATTGCGCTGCTCTTCTCCCTGACCTGGCTAATGGGGCTTACCTCACCGCTGTTTACCGTGCTGGGCAATGAAATTTCCGGCCGCGACCTGATCCTGCTCTCCGGCGGTCTCTTCCTGATCTGGAAAAGCACGATGGAGATCCACGAGAAACTGGAAGGGGTGGAGGGGCATACGGTTACCGGAGCAGGCGCCACCTTCGGCGCGGTTATCGTCCAGATCCTGCTGCTCGACATAGTATTCTCTCTCGATTCGATCATCACCGCTCTCGGGATGGCCAGCCAACTGGCTGTCATGGTTGCCGCGGTCGTCGTTGCCGTTGGCTTCATGATGCTCTTTTCGGGCAAGATCAGCGCCTTCGTGGAAAAACATCCGACCATCAAGATGCTGGCGCTCAGTTTCCTGCTCATGATCGGCGTGGCGCTGATCGGTGACGGCCTCGATATGCACATACCCAAAGGATATATATACTTTGCAATGGCCTTCTCTGTACTGGTGGAGATGCTTAATCTGCGCATGCGCCGCGGCACCCCGGTCAAATTGCACAATCAATATGACGACACGAACAGCGAAGGAACACCACTTTCGTAACCTCCGGCTCTGCCGGAACAGATGCAACTAAGGAGAGCACTATGCAAAAACATGTTGTTAAATTTTTTACCGTAGCGGCAGCAGTATTGTTTATGAGCATTACCGTCATGGAGCTTAACGCCGAAGCCAGAGCCGGCGGCAGCCGTTCCATGGGAAGCCGTAGCTCACGCAGCTATTCCCGTCCGACGGCGCCTTCATATCAGCCTCCGCCACGCCAGCAGGCCGGGCCCGCGCCAGGCGCTTTCCAGCAACCAGCCGGGGGAGGGTTCATGAGGAGCATGGCCGGCGGACTTGCGGGGGGAATGCTGGGAAGTATGCTGTTCAGCGGCATGGCCGGAGCAGGCGGCGGTATGGGCGGCATGACCGGCGGAGGTGGTATCGGCCTGTTTGAAATCATACTCCTGGCCGGTGGCGGCTATCTGATTTACCGGTATATGAAAAAAAAGAGAGCCGAAAGTTCTTCAAATCCGTATCATCGTAATTGAGATACATATGTAGTAAAGGAGGACGGCGATGCGTAAAAACAAATTTATTCCGATTCTGATTCTCATAGCCGTACTGCTGCCGTTTGCTTCGTCCTTGCTCGGTTTTTACACCGACTGGCTCTTCTTTGCGGAGACCGGCTATACCTCCGTCTTTACCACGACCCTGTACGCAAAGCTCGGGGTAGGGGGGCTGTTCGGGACGCTGCTGTTCGCCGT
>Ga0172380_10003946_pt1 | contig 19695 bp, 13 predicted proteins | sample Leawe162metaG_FD_119747 | JGI IMG/M metagenome (GOLD analysis project Ga0172380, IMG submission 119747) | Leachate microbial communities from a municipal landfill in Southern Ontario, Canada - Leachate well 162 metaG | ecosystem: Engineered > Solid waste > Landfill > Unclassified | place... | reverse complement strand
TGGATTGCACGGTTTTCCGGGCGCATGGCGGCGTTGCAACTCCTCAGAATGGAACAACCATTCTTCGTCGTTGCGCCTTGCCCTGCACCCGGAAAACCGCACACTCCAGCCCGTTCAACTGAGTTTTCTAGGATTATCCTACAAAAAGGCCGGGAACCGGCGCAGAGGCTCAATCTTCCTATTCACAAACAACACGAAATAGAATAAGCTTTAAAAAAGCATAAAAATCATAAATATACAACTATATCGTTGGGGGAATAACCTATGATCGGCAGTTCCGTTGCTACAAGCATCAGCATTAAAACCCGTTTGTTATTGATCATGGTCGCCGCGTTGACGGGCATGATATTAATTGCAGTGATTGCGCTGCAATCGGAAAAATCCACCTTGCTCGAAGATCGCAAGGTCAAGACCCGCCATCTGGTTGAGGGTGCGCACAGCCTGCTCAGCCATTTTTACGACCTGCAACAAAAGGGTGTACTTACCGAGGAGGCGGCCAAGGATGCGGCGCTGAAAGCGATCAAGTCGTTGCGCTACGAACAGAAGGAATATTTCTGGGTCAACGATTTCACCGCGCCGATACCGAAAATGCTGATGCACCCGACGGTGCCCGCGCTGGACGGCCAGGTGCTCGACGCGGCCAAGTTCAACTGCGCCACGAGCATGCAGGGTGGGGTGGACGACCCCGTCGTAACGACCGACGGCAAGAAAAACCTGTTCCTCGCGTTCAACGAAGTCGCAAGCAAATCCGGCCACGGCTACGTCACCTACGATTGGCCTAAACCCAAGGCGGGCGGCGGCACGACCGAAGAACTTTACACCAAGCTGTCCTTCGTCAAGAAATTCGATGGATGGAACTGGCTGATCGGTTCCGGCATCTATCTCGACGATGTGGACCGGATATTCTGGAGCCACGCCATCTGGCTGATCGGCATTATCGTGGCGATTACGGCACTGATCGGCGGGGTCATGATGCTGGTCATCCGGCGCATAACCCTATCGTTGAACGAACTGGGTGGCGCGATGGCCACGATCCAGACCACCAGCGATTTGTCGCAGCGGGTGACCATCACTGCCGGGGATGAAATCGGTCGGATCGGCCACTCCTTCAACCAGATGATCCAGAGTTTCCAGGAAATCATCCAGCAAGTGATCGTTAATTCGCGCGGCGTGATGCTGGCTGCCGGCAAGCTGTCGGCGTCCTCGCAGCGCGTTGCCGCCAGCTCGCAGAGCCAGAGCGATGCAACGGCATCGATGGCGGCTGCGGTGGAAGAGATGACGACCAGCATCGACCAAGTCGCCGACAGTTCGCAGGAAACTCACAATATTGCCCGCGAGTCGGGGAAATTGTCCGTTCAGGGCGGCGTCGTCGTGCATAGCGCGGCGGAGGAAATGAGCAAGATTGCGGAATCGGTGAATAAATCCTCGCAGTTCATTCAGCAATTGGGCGAACACTCCAACCATATTTCGGCTATCGTCAACGTCATCAAGGAAATCGCCGACCAGACCAACCTGCTCGCGCTCAACGCCGCCATTGAGGCGGCGCGCGCCGGCGAACAAGGGCGCGGTTTCGCCGTGGTGGCGGACGAAGTGAGAAAGCTTGCCGAACGCACCGCCCGCTCCACCGATGAAATCACCGCGATGATAGGCAGCATCCAGAGCGGCACGCAACACGCCGTGGAAAGCATGCAGGAAGGCAGCGCGCGCGTTACCGAGGGGGTGGCGATGGCAACCCGCGCCGGCGAATCGATGAACCAGATCAGCGATGGCGCCAATCAGGTGATTTCCGCCGTCAGCGACATTTCTTCCGCATTGCGCGAACAAAGCATCGCCAGCAACCAGGTGGCGCAGAATGTGGAAAGAATCGCGCATATGACCGGAGAAAACAGCGTGGCGGCAAATGAAATCGCCGGCGAAGCGCAGGAGTTGGCAAGCCTGGCGAGCGCACTGGAAAACGCAGTCAGCCGGTTCAAGGCGTGAGTCGGGGCGAATTCCATTCACTTACCGCAAAGGCACAGAGCTTTCGTAGTAAAAGGTATGGCCTTCCGGCTTCGCCTTGCGCTGTTTTTCTCCGCGCCTCTGCGTCTCTGCGGTAAAGTCTTTTACGAGAACAAACTTACCCTAATCGTATCCCTTTCCGTCGTATGCATTTCTTATGCTTTCGCGGTAAAATCACGGATTCGCTTTCATTGAGAAATATCATGCGCACCAAATCGTTGATCGTCAGCAAGCCCAAGAAGGATATTGCCGCAATGCCCGCACTGGGGATGGACGCAGAGAATATCGTTAAAGACTTCCGCCGTTATTTCAGCCATACCCTGGGACGCGACGAGATGAGCGTCGCCGCATACTATGTCTACACCTCGCTCGCGCTGTCGTTGCGCGACCGTCTGGTGGAGCGCTGGAAAAACACCAAGCACGCCTACGATGCGCAAAACTGCAAGCGCACTTATTACCTCTCGCTGGAATTCCTGATGGGGCGCACATTGGGCAATGTGATGCTGAACCTGGATGTGGATGCGCCCACCGGGGAAGCGTTGCGCAAGCTGGGGCTGGAACTGGAGGAAATCGCCGACCAGGAGCGCGACGCAGGCCTCGGCAACGGCGGTCTGGGACGCCTGGCGGCGTGTTTCCTGGATAGCTGCGCGACGCTGCAACTACCGGTGGTCGGCTACGGCATACGCTACGAATACGGCATGTTCCGCCAGAAAATCGACAATGGCCGCCAATTGGAAGAACCCGACCACTGGCTGCGGGACGGCAACCCGTGGGAAATCGAGCGCCCGGAACACACCGTCCGCATCAAATTCGGCGGGCGCAGCGAATATTATCAAGACGCCGCCGGACGCCAACGCGTTCGCTGGGTGGATGCCCAGGAGGTGCTGGCGGTTCCTTACGACGCACCCATCCCCGGCTACCGCAACGGCACCGTCAACACCCTGCGCCTGTGGAAAGCCGCCGCCACCGACGAATTCAACCTGTACGAATTCAACGCCGGCAGCTACACCGAAGCCGTGGCCGCCAAGAACGCCGCCGAACACATCACCATGGTGCTCTACCCCAACGATGCCAGCGAGAACGGCAAGGAACTGCGCCTGCGCCAGCAATATTTCCTGGCCTCCGCCAGCCTCCAGGACGTGCTGCGCACCTGGGTGCTCACCCAAGGCGATAATTTCGACAGCTTCGCCGACAAGAATTTCTTCCAGCTCAACGACACCCACCCCACCTGCGCTGTGCCGGAACTGATGCGCCTGCTGATGGACGAGCACGGCATGGGCTGGGAGCGCGCCTGGGACATCGTCCGCCACTGCGTCGCCTACACCAACCACACCCTACTGCCGGAAGCGCTGGAAAAATGGCCGGTGCGCATGTTCGGGCGATTGATGCCGCGGCTGCTGGACATCGTAAGCGAAATCAACGCCCGCTTCATCAAGGAAGTGGCGCGCCACTGGCCGGGCGACACCGAGCGGCAAAGGCGCATGTCCATCATCGAAGAAGGCGCGGAACCGCAGATCCGCATGGCCTACCTCGCGGTGGTGGCCAGCGCCTCGGTCAACGGCGTGGCGGAATTGCATTCGAAACTGCTGCAACAGCACCTGTTCCACGATTTTTACACGTTGTGGCCGGAAAAATTCAACAACAAGACCAACGGCGTCACGCCGCGCCGCTGGCTGGCCTGGAGCAATCCCGGCCTGAGCGGGCTAATCAATCGCACCATAGGCGAGGGCTGGATCGCCGATTTGGCGCAATTGAAAAACCTCGCCCCTCATGCCGACGACCCGGCGTTCCGCGCCGAATGGCACGCCATCAAACAAGCCAACAAGGTGCGCCTGACGGAAATGGTGCAGCGCGACTGCGCCATCGAATTCGACGTGAACGCACTGTTCGACGTGCAGGTCAAGCGCATCCACGAATACAAGCGGCAACTGCTTAATGTGCTGCATGTGATCCACCTCTACGATCGCATCAAGCGCGGCGACACCCACGACTGGACGCCCCGTTGCGTGCTCATCGGCGGCAAGGCCGCGCCCGGCTACGCGATGGCCAAGCGCATCATCAAGCTGGTGTACGCAGTCGCCAAGACCATAGCCGAAGACCCCGCTGCCGACGGCCTGCTGAAACTGGCATTCCTGCCCGACTACCGGGTGTCGGCGATGGAAGTGATCTGCCCCGGCGCCGATCTGTCGGAACAGATTTCCACCGCCGGCAAAGAAGCCTCCGGCACCGGCAACATGAAATTCATGATGAACGGCGCGCTCACCATAGGCACTCTGGACGGCGCCAACATCGAAATCCGCGAGGAAGTCGGCGCGGAAAACTTCTTCCTGTTCGGCCTCACCGCCGAAGAAGTCGAAGCCCTGCGCGGCCACTACGACCCGCAGCCGATCATCAACGGCGACGAGGATTTCTCTCGCGTAATGAACCTACTGACCTCCGGCCACTTCAACCTGTTCGAGCCGGGCATCTTCGACGACATCGTCCAGGCCATCACCAACCCGCACGACCCATGGCTGACGGCAGCGGATTTCCGCAGCTATATCGACGCGCAACGCCAAGTCGCCCGCGCCTACCGCGACACGGAAAACTGGACGCGCATGAGCATCCTTAACACTGCCGCCAGCGGCAAATTTTCCAGCGACCGCACTATTTTGGACTACAACCGCGATATTTGGCACTTGCCGCAAGTGGCGGCGCGGGAGGTGAAGTGAGGCATCCGGCGGATTATGCTATGTTGGCTCACTTTACGCGCACCAATAGCGTTCAAAAACGCATGCTCATTTCGCCTCCTGATGGGCAAGATTTTTCTGCGACATTTTCCGTTCATGGTTCGACAAGCTCTCAAGAAACAGCTTTTTTAGTCATATATATCAATGGCAAATATAACAACAATGGCGGAATGCAGGCCATTAAACGAGCGCCAAACAGCAGCCATGCCCTCTGTTTCTTGCCAACACCTTTCGACCTACGGGCGAATATTCTACTCAGGACGAACGGAGAAAAATGGCAAACCTCAAAGCTCAGGACGAGCAGAAAAAAATTGCAAGCCTATGAATTTTTAAGGATGTCTGGCTGGCTACACCCGACGCTTGCGCCTCAACGAAGCCCGAAATGCATGGAACGGAGCCGGAATGCACGGAACGGCGGCAGATGAAAGTCAATCCGTTCGTCCTGAGCTTAGCCTGCCCTGAGCTTCGCCGAAGGGTCGAAGGATGAACGGATTGACTTTCATCTGCAATATCATGAATATAAATGTTTTTTTAATTTTTGCTTAATGTTGAGGTTTGCCATTTTTCTCCGTTCATCCTTCGACCCTTCGGCGAAGCTCAGGGCAGGCTAAGCTCAGGATGAACGGAGAAAAATGGCAAACCTCAAAGCTCTCAAGAAACAGCTTTTTTAGTCATATATATCAATGGCAAATATAACCACAATGGCGAAACGCAAGCCCTTAAACGAGCGCCAAACAGCAACCATAACCCCTGTTTCTTGCCAACGCCTTTCGACCTACGGGCGAATATTCTACTCACCACGAACGGAAAATCAGTAGGTAGATAGCGGCTGGGTAGCAAATGAGTGCTCTAAAACCACCACGATCTCGCTTGGCTATTGCGCTGCTCAGTTCTACGCTTCTGGTCGGCATCGTGTTCTTCTTGCTCAAAGGCGCATGGTGGCTTAGTTTGGCGTTAATTATTGCCGAAATTATTCTTGAGGGGGCGGCTCCAGCCTTGTTTCGTCGCAAGGCCAAGTTATAGCCCTACTATATTTATGCATGGATTTTTCCCTCCAAGCCAGCTTCCGCCGATGGCACAGCCGCTACGAGATGCTTGCCCCTCGCCGTGGTGGAAGCGTTTGCTTACTGGGATGCTGGCAGGCACCGTTACAGCCGTGGCTTTTTTTCTCGCCACGGACAGTTTTTGGTGGTTTCTCGCCATCCCTGCCGGCATATTGTTTATCTGGGTATTAAAGCTGCCATTATGCGATGGTCGGGTGTTGTGGTAACCGGCCCGACAAAGCCCAGTAGGGTGGGCACGTTTTTTGTGCCCACGCAGTCGGCGAATATCGTTTCAGTGCGGGCACGATAAAACCATGTCCCCATACTTCAGTTTAGTGCCCATCCATCCTGGGATCAGGCGGTCTGCATATTGGTTTAAAAAAATCGGGATTGTCGCCCATACTCCCGTTTCCGGCGTGGTCGGCGCTATACCATGCCATATTGGAAGGGGCGATGTGATACCATTAATAGGTTCGCCTGGATGTGTGCGGTTGCTCGTGTGAGACCGCCGCCGATGAGCTTATACTTTTTTGACGCTATACGGTTTTCTCTATAATCCGACTCTATGCCTTTGCTGGACGAAACCCAACTGCTGGAAAAATCCCGCGCCCTGCTCGGGGCGCAGATTCTCGATGTCAAGGAATTCCCCGACGACATTACCCCGCTCGACGGGGTTTCCTCGACTTTCCTGAAGGAATACGCGTTCCTGCCGTTGGGGCTGGACGGCAATTTTCTCAAGGTGGCGGCAGCGGTGCCGGTGCAGACGCATATTCTGGATGCGCTGCGGCAATTTTCCAATTTTCCGGTCAAGCTGTTCCTCGCGCGCCGCGAAGACATACTGGCGCATATTGTCAAAATCTATGAGTCCGGCAGCGAATTGGGGCGCGAGCTTTACGGCGAGGCCGATGTGCTGGGCGAGGGCGTGGGCGAGGACGAGCTGGAATCGTTGCGCGTGCTGGCGGAGGATGCGCCGGTGGTGCGCCTGGTGCAGCAGATTATCGCCAATGCGGTGAACGCGCGCGCTTCCGACATTCACCTGGAAATTTACGAGAGCGTGTTCAAGGTGCGCTACCGCATCGACGGGGTGTTGCACGATGTCGAATCGCCGCCGCGCCGCATGTTCCTGCCCGCCGTCTCGCATTTGAAGCTGCGCGCCCGGATGAATATCGCCGAGCGCCGCTTGCCGCAGGACGGGCGGATCAAGATGGCGATACAGGGGCGCGAAATCGATATGCGCGTGTCCACCATCCCGACGATGCACGGCGAGAGCATGGTGATCCGCATTCTGGATCAGGGAGCGACGGTGCTCGATCTGGAATCGCTCGGTTTCGAGCCGGATACGCTGGCGGCTTTCCGCAAGAACATCATCCAGCCGCATGGCATGATACTCGTGACCGGCCCCACCGGCAGCGGCAAAACGACCACGCTGTACGGCGCATTGTCGCAGATCAACACGCCGGAGCTAAAGATCATCACCGTGGAAGACCCGGTGGAATACCAGATCGAGGGCGTCAACCAGATGCAGGTGAAGTCGCAGATCGGGCTGACGTTCGCCTCGGCGCTGCGCTCCATCGTACGCCAGGACCCGGACGTAATCATGGTGGGCGAAATCCGCGACCGGGAAACCGCCGAAATCGCCATCCAGTCCGCGCTGACCGGCCACATGGTGTTTTCCACGCTGCACACCAACGATTCCTTCAGCGCGCCGCACCGTTTGCTGGACATGGGGGTGGAAAGCTATTTGATCGCTTCCTCGGTGCTGATGATTCTGGCGCAACGTCTGGTGCGCGTGATTTGCCCGCATTGTCGGCACGAAACCGCGCCGTCCGATATGGATGTGCTGTTTCTGCAACAGGAAGGCATCGTGCTGGAAAGCGGCGCGCACCTGTACAAGGGCGCGGGCTGCACGCACTGCGCCAACACCGGCTATACCGGTCGCGCCGGGATTTACGAGCTGTTGCCGCTGACCGGCAAGATACGCGAAGCCATCCTGAAAAAAGCCACCGCCGAGGCGATCCGTAACGCAGCGCTGGAAGAAGGCGTGCGCCCGATGCGCGCCGACGGACTGAAAAAAGTCCTGGCCGGCATCACCACCCTGGACGAGTTGGCCAGGGTGACGCGACAGGAATTCTAGCCGCATGGCCCAATTCAAGTACCGCGCCCTGAATCCGCAGGGGAAAACCGTGACGGGAGTAATGGAAGAATCCGACGCAGGCGCGGTTTCCAACCTGTTGCGCGCAAACGGCATGACGCCTCTCAAGGTCGACGAAACCGGCGCGACGCAGCAGACCGCCGGCGGTTTTTCGCTATTCGGCCCGCGCCGCGTGAAGCTAAGCGATGTGCTGGAATTCACCGAACAATTGGAAGCGTTGCTCAAGGCCGGCCTGCCGCTGGATCGCGCGCTGAAAATCCTCCAGGGGACATTGGAAAACCCCGCGCTACAAGAGGTGGTGCGCGGCATCTACCTCGAAGTGGAAAAAGGGCAATCCCTGGCGGATGCGTTTTCTCAATACCGCCGGGTGTTCCCCAAGGTTTACGTCAACATGATACGCGCCGGCGAAGAAGGCGGCATTCTGCAACTGGCGCTGGAGCGGCTGATTGATTTTTACCAGAGAACCCTGGAGTTCAGGAACTTTCTGATCACTTCCTCGGTCTACCCTGTCTTGTTGTTCGTATTCGGCATTGCGTCGCTGATTTTGTTGACCGTGGTGGTGATACCCAAATTCGGCGAGATTTTCCACGATATGGGGCAGGAACTGCCTTTCGCCGCTGCGATGCTGATCGACGCCAGCAGCTTCATGGTGAACTACGGCCTGTTGGTGCTGGGCGGCATCGCACTGGCGGCCTGGATGTTCGTTTCCTACATCCGCACGCCCGGCGGCATGGCATGGTGGCATTCCGCGCTGTTGCGCATGCCGCTGATCGGTAAGCTGTTGCTGAAAATCCAGCTCGCACGACTGTGCCGTACGCTGGGCACATTGCTCGGCAGCGGCGTGCCGATTTTGACCAGTATTCATATTATCCATGGTTTGACGGATAATATCCCGTTGAAGCAGGCTATCGACCGCCTGCAACAAGCCATCAAGGAAGGCCGGGGCGTGGCGCAACCGCTACGCGCCGACCTGTTTTTTCCGCCCTTGCTCGGCCATCTGGCAACGGTGGGCGAGGAAACCGGCTCGCTCGACAAAATGCTGATGAAAGTGGCCGACCAGTACGACACCGACATTAAGAAAGCCACCAAGGGATTCATTTCGATTTTTGAACCGGCCATGATCGTGCTGATGGGCGGCCTGATAGGCGCCATCGTGGTGTCGATGCTGACCGCGATCTTCTCCATCAACGATTTGCCAATGTAAACAGGGAAACCAGCCCATGCAAAAAACCGCCATGCAACGTCAATTGCCAAAACGCGCCCAGGGCTTCACCCTGGTGGAACTGCTGATCGTGATGATCATCATCGGCCTCCTGGCCGCCTTGGTCGGGCCGCGCCTGTTCAGTCGCATCGGCAGTTCCAAGGTCAGCACCACGCGTGCGCAAATCGAAATGATGGGCGCCGCGCTCGACACTTTCCGCCTGGATTACGGGCGCTATCCCACCACCGAAGAAGGCCTGAAAATCCTGTTCGACAAGCCGACGGACGATACCAGTGGCGCCGCCAATAACTGGAAAGGTCCGTACCTCAAGAAAAAGGTCGAAAAAGATGCGTGGGGCGCCGATTTCCAATACAAGGCGCCCGGCACCCATGGCGATTACGATCTCTCCTCTTTCGGAGCCGACAAAAAAGAGGGCGGGACCGGCGAGGATGCGGACATCAATAGCTGGGAATAAAGCGCTTAAGCGCGAGGCCGGCTTCACGCTGGCCGAAATGCTGGTTGTGCTGGTGATCGTCGGCCTGTCCGTTACTTACGTTTCGGTCTCCTTCGAGCGCACGTTGGCCGTCGCCCAGGAAAAACAATGGGTGGAAAAAACCCTGCGTGAACTCAACCGCGTCAAGGTCAAGGCGATACTGACCGGGCGCATGCAACAGGTGGTGCTGGATTTCTCGGCGGGCAGCCTGCATCTGACGGACGGCCAGGAAGAACAGGAAATTTTCAGTCTGCCGGAAAAATACCTCTACACAAACACCCAGCCGGAAGACGGGAAAGAAAACCTGCGTATCACTTTTTTCCCGGATGGCAGCGCAACCGAATCGCGCTTCGACCTGATCGCGCCTAAAACCGGGCGCAGCCGCTTCCGCGTGCGCGGCTTGACCGGGCAAGTCGAACTGCTGGCGGACGGTCAGGCATGAGGCACGCGGGAAAACGAAACCACGGCTTCACGCTCATCGAAGTGGTGGTGGCGATCACTATTCTGGGGCTGGCCTATTCCGCGATGCTGGGGGCGTTTTCCGGCTCGCTCCGACTGTTGCGGCAAGCCTCCGAATATCAGAACGCCCTCCTGCTGGCGCGCGCCAAGCTCGACGAAACCTGGATAGACACCAGCCTGGACATCGCCGACCAGGAAGCGGAAGAAACTTACGGCGGCGTCACCTATTCCTACAAAATCGAAATCCGCGATGTCCCCATAGTGGAAAAAGCCTTGCAGGAAAGCGTGAAACTGCCGGTCAAACTGGAAGAAATCGCCGTGGAAGTGTTTTGGGGTAAGGCCGGCAAGGAAAAAAACTATAAGCTGATCTCGTATAAGCTAAGTCCCGATCCGCTGGCCGTTCCGAAAACCGACCCCGGCGCTGCCAAGACCGTCCCGCCGCCCCCGACCGGTTCGGCCAACGCAACGCCGCCTGCAACGCCTCCGGCCTCCCCGTTTTCCCAGGGGAAATAAAATAAATGATCCAACGGAACCACAAATCGCAAGCCGGCTTCACGCTGCTGGAGTTGATTATCGCGATGACGCTCGCAGCGCTGGTCGTGGCGTTGGGCGCCAGCATTCTGCGCATGGGCGTGGATTTTTACCACCGCTCGCACGAATACATCCACCAGCAACAGGAAATGCACGGCTTCCTGAAACTGATGCGCGACGAATTGCAGGGCGCCACGAAAGGCTCGCTGGCGTTGAGCGGTGACGCAACCCAACTGAGCTTCACCACCGACAACATGCCAATCGGCATAGGACGCGGCGGGCAGAACAAGGCCATGCTGGAATGCCGGCCAAACGCGCAGGGACAGATAGAGTTGATACACCGTATCCAAGTGAAAAAAGCGCCGGACGATGCGGGCGCCGCCCCGCCCAAGCCGACAACGCCGGAATACGAGGAAGAAGCGCTGGTGCATAAACTCACCCAGTGCGCTTTCTCGTTCCTGCTGCGCGGTGAGAAGGAGAGCGCATCCAAGGCCGCCTGGATAGACGATTGGCTCGAAAGAAAAGACGCGCCGCTCGCGGTTCGCATTCAACTGACGCAAGCCGCCGGCAGCCTGCCGCCGGTGGTCATCCCGCTCGAATAGCAGGAATCCAAAAATATTTACCGCAGAGACGCTTCAGGCGCGGAGAAACCACGGAATCTCCGCGTCTCTGCGGTTCAACTAAGCTTTCCAGGATGAAATATTAGGGTTGGCCTCACGCCTCACCCTCCGCCGTTACGCGCTCAAAAAACGCCTCATCGCGCCGCAAATGGACGAAGCGAGTTCTTCCTGAAGTTCGAAGATGTGTGAGATATTGCGGCTGAATTGTTCCGACCAGGCGATGCTGCCTGTCGCAGTCTCGACTACGCGGATTGAGGTTCTAATGCGTTCCGCATCGATTTGGACGCATCCTTCAATCCGGTGGTTTATCCCGACACGGGAGGCTGTATCGTCAGGAGAGGAAAAGGAATGCACTATTGCGATAGTGCCAAATTCCCGAAACAACTGATGCACAAGTTCGTTATGCAAACCGTTCGTTAATTCCTCCCCATTTTCATGATGCGAAACACATTGGAAGGGGGGTATCTCGAACTGCGGAAGTTGCCTGATATTGCTGCTGACGGCCTGCAGGCGCCGGATGATCGGCATGTAACTGCCGAGCGGCAGCGTTATCTCAATATCGGCGTCGGCGCCCAGCGTTGCGTAATACGTATCGAGCTTTGTACGCAAGCGCCCGACCTGAACCCGGACAACCGGGTCTTCATTGGTGTTGTATAAAGCGGCATTACGATCGAACACCCCAATGCCGATCACCTGTTCGCTTGCGTTGTCGGGATTTCCTGAGATCGCCAGCTCAATCAGGAAGCGCAGCAAACGGCGCATGCGCGGCGCCTTATTGAACATGCAGCTGGCCAGAATTTTGTCGCAGGCAGCACGCACCTCCTCTGCCGGAATATCGGCAACACTCTCCGAGCTATCTTTCATCCTGCAAAACCTCTTTATCAAACCGCCAGGAACGCAACGGGGTCCGCAAAGATGGGCTTATCGCCCAACTTGCAACAACCTAAGCCGGACAATTGCCGGAACCAAACAGACGTTTAGACAGGATTTACAGGATAAACAGGATAGAAAGCCCATCCTGTAAATCCTGTTCATCCGGTCATTGCTTTTTTTGCGGAAAGCCGCTCCAGTGCTTGATCTACGATATGTTCTTGTCACCAATTGCTTGTGACTTGGTCAGTTAAGTGACTAAGCCGGACAAACCGGAAAAAACATTTTACCGCCGAGGCACGAAGATTTTATAGAGAACGACATGGCTTTTCTGGTTTCACAGGTCTCACCCTGCGTTGTATTTCTCTACGCCAGATCGGATTTGTCAAATTCATGCAAAACCTCAATCAAGCTGGGCAGTAAAGCTGGATTTAAGCAAAAAACATAAATGCATACACCTATCTACCTTGATAGGTGGCGCAATTGCCGGAAAGATGGTGGGGTTTGACGGCGATTGGCGGCGATTGATTGGCAAAACCATGAATTATCCTGCAAAAACAATGCATAAATATTGAATCGTGCGCGCCGCCGCGTAGGATCAGCCGGGTCGTGTGAGCACTATTTAACCTAGAAACCTCCCGCGAAATGCATGATAAAGTTGTTTAGAGTCAACATGCTACGCATATTGGCAAGCGATCAACTGAGCTTTCCAGCCTTTTCTGCATGTAATCAAATGATTGAAAAGATGTGTGTAACGATGAGGGCTTAGCCTGGCGCTACCACCCTGCATTTTTTCTGAGAACAAGTTTACCCTGATGGTCTCAATTAAAATCCGCAAGATCAGATGGTCTGAGGCTATACTATCCGGCTACGTCTACTCATAGAGAAGCAATCCCCGAATGCGAAAAGAAGTCGTCAAAGAGCTGCCCAAATACGCTATCGTGGCGTCTGTGCAATTGCCGAGCGTTAGCGATGTCGAGTTCGAGGCGTCGCTGGCCGAGTTGCGCGATCTTGCCAAGACGTTGGGGTTCGAGATCGTCGCCACTTTCACGCAGAAGCGCTCCAGCTTCGATTCGGCGGCCTATCTGGGCGTCGGCAAGCGGCAGGAGATACGCGAATTCGTGGACAACCGTCCCGTGCCCGTCGTTTTCGAGCATATGCCACAGGCCGCCGCCGACCCCAATGCCGGCGCGATAGCCATTGTTTTCGTCGATCACGAAATTTCGCCGTCGCAGGCGCGCAATCTCGAAATCGAGGTCGGCTGCGAGGTGATGGACCGCACCATGGTCATTCTCGAAATTTTCCACCGCCACGCCAGTTCCCGCGCCGCACGCGCGCAGGTGGAAATCGCGCGCCTCGGCTATATGGCGCCGCGCCTGCGCGAGGCGGCGAAGCTTGCCGGGCCGCAGGGGCGACAGCGTAGCGGCACGGGCGGGCGCGGCGCCGGCGAGTCGCACACCGAGTTGGACAAACGCAAGATACGCGACCGTATCGCCGAACTGCAACTGGAGATTGCCGCGATGGATGTCGAGCGCAAGACGCAACGCGCGCGCCGCCAGGAGCGCCAGGGTGTCGCCAACGTTGCGCTGGTCGGCTATACCAACGCGGGGAAGTCCACCCTGATGCGCGCGCTCACCGGCAGCGAGGTGCTGGTCGAAAACAAGCTTTTCGCTACGCTCGACACCACGGTGCGCGCGCTCCAGCCCGAGAGCAGGCCGCGCGTGCTGGTCAGCGACACGGTCGGTTTCATCAAGAACCTGCCGCACGGGCTGGTCGCTTCGTTCAAGTCTACGCTTGAGGAGGCGCTTGATGCGTCGTTGCTGCTCCACGTCATTGATGCGAGCGATCCCGGTTTCGAACGGCAACTCGAAGTCACCGACCAGGTGCTTGATGAAATCGGCGCGCAGGATGTGCCGCGCATTCGCGTCTTTAACAAGATCGACCATGTCGGTGACGCAACAGCGCAGGCTGAACGCGCAGCGGCGCTACGCGCGCATTACCCCGATTGCATTGTGATGAGCGCGCGCCGCACCGGCGATGTCGCGCAACTGCGCGAGGCGATAGTCGCGTTTTTCCGGCAGGGTCTGGTTGAGGCCGAGATTTTTCTTCCTTGGTCGGCACAACAACTGCGCGGCGAAATTTTCGCGCGTTGTGAGGTGCTGGAAGAACGCGCCGACGGCGAGGGTGCGTTCTTGCTCATTCGCGGCGAGCGCGAGACGGTGCAGGGGTTGTGCGAGCGATTCGGCCAGACGTGATGAATCCCGATTCGGGTTGGCAGGATTTCCCCCGCGCAAGGCATATATCGAATTTCAGATTCCCGGTTTGAGGCTTGCCAAGAAACGTCACAACCTACCTATCCCGGATATTTCATAAATTGCGTGCGCCCTCGCTGGCCTTTTGTTTCATAGGCGAATTTCGCTCAGTCGGGCGCATGAATAGCTACGCCGCTCCTTCTCAAACTTCCATATCAATCAAAATCCTGTGCGATCATCACGCGAATTTATGCAATATCCGGGCTAGGTTAAACCTAGAAAGCTCAGTTGAACGGGCTGGAGTGTGCGGTTTTCCGGGTGCAGGGCAAGGCGCAACGACGCGGAATGGTCATTCCATTCCCTTCTCAAGGAGTTGCAACGCCGCCATGCGCCCGGAAAACCGTGCAATTCAGCCCGTAGCGTTCTCACCAAACGGGTGAACGCAAAATATATGACAAAGTTATTTAGAACCATCATGTTATACATCTTGGCAAGCGGTCAACTGAGCTTTCTAGGTTAAACCTAAGCCGGACGATTGCCGGAACCAAAAATATTTACCGCAGAGACGCCGAGGCGCGGAGACGTAGAGATTTTGTAGAGTAATGGTATGGTGTCACCCTCCGTTGTATTTCTCCGCGCCTCGGCGTCTCTGCGGTGAAAAAGAATCACCCGGAGAACCGCTCCGGTGCTTGATCTACGACACATTCTTCGCAAAAAATGCAACGACTTGACTGGTAAGTTACTAAAAAAGGACCCCACCATGTTTCTAGCAAAAACCCACATCATCACCAGACTGGTTGCCGGTTTTGCCGCCGTGCTTGCGATGACGGGGATCATGGGGCTGGTGGGGTTGAACAACGCCGACACGCTGGCGCGGATCAACGAGCAGCTTTATCAATCCCCGTTTCAGGTGACGGACATCGCGCACAGCATCAAGGAAGAAATTCTGTTGATCCAGCGCGATCTGGCAGCCGGTGCGCACGCCGAATCCCATGATGAACTTATAGAGTTTCGCCAGAGCGTCGATCAGCACGAAGCCATTATCCTGAGATCGCTGGACCGACTGCGCGGAAAATACCTGGGGCCTGCGGATGACGTCGATGTGCTCCACGGGATATTGACCTCATGGAATCACGATCGCAACGAAATTTTCCAATTGCTGGAAAACGGCAAGCGTCACGAAGCGGATGCGACGCTACGTTCATCCCGACACACGATAGAGAAAATCGAGGAAGTCGTGGCGCGCATCCATGATTTCGCCCAAAACCGCGCAGCCGGGTTCCATGAGGACGCAAAACGCACCCGCGATTCCGTCGCCGCAACGATGTATGGTCTGCTACTGTTTGCCGCGTTGGCCGGCGTGCTGTGCGCCTGGGCGATCACCCGCAGCATCGTGCAACCGCTGGACGCCCTGCGCGGCGCGATGCTTAAGCTTGCCCAGGGCGATTTGGCGACCGATGTGCCCGACCGGGCGTTGGGCAACGAAATCGGTGAAATGGCGCGAGCCGTGCAGGTTTTCAAGGACGAAGCGGTAAAAACCGCCGGGTTCCACTGGGTGCGGGAACAGGTGGGGGATCTGTCCAACCGCATGCGCAAGGCGGAAACGCTGGAGGCTTTCGGCCAGGAACTGATGCAGCATCTGGCACCTTTGTTGGGCAGCGAGGCCGGCGCTTTTTTCGTCCGCGCCGAGGAAGGCGATGTGTTCGAGTTGCATGGCGCTTACGCTTATCCGGCGCAGGGCGCCGGAAAATTCCGCCGGGGCGAAGGCTTGGTCGGGCAATGCGCTGCCGACATGCGCACCATCGTCCTCAACGAGGTTCCCCCGGATTACCTGACCATCCGCTCCGCGCTGGGGCAATCCGCGCCGGGCTTTCTCATCCTCTTGCCGGTGGTGTGGAACGATAATGTTTCCGCTGTGATGGAGCTGGCCGCGTTTCACCCCCTTTCCGAAACCCGGCGGGCATTGCTGGATGCCTTGGCGGCGGCTATCGGGCTGAACCTGGAAGTGCTCAAACGCAGTCTGCGCACTCAGGAGTTGTTGGAGCAATCGCGCCACCAGGCCGAAGAATTGCGCACCTCGGAAGAAGAATTGCAGGCGCAAAGCGAGGAATTGCGCGAATCCAACGAACTGCTCAAAAAGCAGTCCGAGGCGCTACGCGTGTCCGAACAGGAACTGCAAATCACTTACGACGAACTGGTGAAAAAAACCTCCACCCTGCAAGACCGCGACGATGCGCTCAACAACGCGCTTCTGGTGGCCGAGGAACGCGCGTTGCAAGTGGAAACGGCCAGCCGCTACAAATCCGAGTTCCTCGCCAACATGTCGCATGAATTGCGCACGCCGCTCAACAGCATGCTCATTCTCTCCAAGGACTTGGCCGACAACGACTCCGGCCACCTTGACGCGGGAGAAGTGGAATCGGCGCAAGTCATCCACGAAAGCGGCAGCCACCTGCTCAGCCTGATTAACGATGTGCTGGATATTTCCCGTATCGAGGCGGGAAAAGTGGAAGTGTATACGGAAGAAATCAACTTGGCCGACATCGCCGCCACATTGGAAAAACGCTTCCTCCCGCTGGCCGGAAACAAGGGGCTGGACCTGTTCGTCAAGTGCTGCGAAAACCTTCCTGCGGTCATCCTGTCCGACCGGCGCAAGGTAGAGCAGATACTGACCAACCTGGTCGGCAATGCGTTGAAATTTACGCACCAGGGGCAAGTCGAGATAGCGTTTGCCGCGACGCCGGGGCCGGCCTGGTCGGTTAGCATCAGCGACAGTGGAGTCGGCATTGCGCCGCACAAACTGGAAAGCATCTTCGGCGCATTCGAGCAGGCGGACGGCGCCACCAGCCGGCGCTTCGGCGGCACCGGCTTGGGGCTGGCCATCTCGCGCAAGCTGGCGCGAATGCTGGGGGGAGACATCACGGTCAGCAGCATGGAAGGAAAAGGCAGTGTTTTCACCCTGCGCCTGCCGCTGACCGGCCAAGCGTTGGCACAGCCCGCGGTGTCTCCAGTTGAGCCGTTGCCGGCGGCGCGCGCGGCAGGCAGCGTCAAACCCTATCCGTCCGACGACCGGAGTAACTTAACGCCGGGCGACCGGACGTTGCTGGTGATTGAGGACGACCCCAGCTTTGCCGAGATCGTAGGCGATCTGGCGCGCAAAAAAGGCTTTAAATGCCTGCTGGCCGGCAACGGCGATGCGGGGCTGGCGCTGGCTGCGCGCCACAAGCCGACCGGCATCATCCTGGATGTGGGGCTGCCGGGCATGGATGGATGGGGGGTGATGGACCGCCTCAAGCACGACCCGAACACGCGCCATATCCCGGTACATTTCATGTCTGCGCTGGACGAATCGCTGCGCGGTTTCGGCATGGGGGCGGTGGGCTATCTGGTCAAACCGGTGTCCCTGGCGCAAATCGAAAGCGCCTTCGAGAAAATCAACCTGACCGGCGATCAACAGCCGCGCACCGTCTTGGTGATCGATTCGGATAACGAGGCGCGCAGCCAGGTGCATCGCCTGTTTGACGACAGGCAGGCAAGCCTGATCGAAGCCGCCAGCGGCGAAGAGGCGCTGGCGCTGATGGAGCGCGAGGTGGTGGATTGCATCATTCTCGAACCGCGCTTGCCCGGCATGAGCGGCATGGAATTACTCCAGCGCCTGTCCGCTTCCGGCAAGCCGCTGCCGCCGGTGATTATTTTTTCCGGGCAGGAAATCAGTTCGGACGACACCCTCAAGCTGCATACCTTTACCGACAGCATCGTGCTCAAAGGCGCGCGCGCGCCGGAAAGACTGATGGAAGAAATCGACTTGTTCCTGCACCGCGTCCGCGAACATCCCGGCGGACAGAACGCCGCAGCGCCGCAGGAGAGCGTGGACTATGCCCCGCTGGCCGGCAAAAGCGTACTGGTGGTGGACGACGACATGCGCAACATCTTCGCGCTTTCCAAAATACTGCGCGCCAAAAGCATGAACGTGTTGATGGCGCAAGACGGCGACAAGGCGCTGGCGCAACTTCGCGCCCAACCGAACGTGCGCATCGTGCTGATGGATATCATGATGCCCGGCAAGGACGGCTACGAAACAACGCGCGAAATCCGCACCCGCCCCGAATGGCGCGATTTGCCGATCCTGGCGCTGACCGCCCGCGCGATGCAGGGGGATGAAAGGAAATGCCTAGCCGCCGGCGCCAGCGACTACCTGTCCAAGCCGGTGGATGTCGAAAAACTCCTGACTATGATGGTGAAATGGCTCAGGTAAACCGGACAAGTTGCTGCACAACAATTATCCTGGTTGCGGCCAATCCTATAGGCTGGCGTGAGGAACGAACCCCAGGCTACCGCGCCGCTTCCTTTAGTTTTTCGTATTAACATCGGTCAAGGCGCTAACCATAGCGTTGATTTCATTGCTTTGAACGGTAACATGCCTGACTTTATAAATAATCGAGGGCTGGTATTTAGCACCCATGGCGCTCCATAAGTTATGGGTTTCAAAATGCGAGGCGTTTTGAATTTCGAAATTCAGCATCTTTATGCCATTGGGTATATCGGGGGTGGTTTTGGCGTTAAATGAATTATGGCCATGGAAAAAAACGATGGTGGCATTCAGGAATTTTAAGGCTTCTTCATAGTCGTCGAAGCTGGCAGTAAGCAGCAAATCGAGATTAAACGGGATTGCCGGATTGATCTTTGTAATGCCACCACCAGCAACATGGTGTTGGCTGCCCTGATATTGTTTATTGGTGTCATAATCGAGATTGATTAAAGTAATCACCATTTTATTTTGATTTTTGGGCGGACGGCTCCCGTCCTGGTTAACCAAATGGTTAAGCACGGTAATGCTTTCGTTCAAGCTAAAACTATTGACCAAATATTGGTCAAGTTTCTTCTTAATGTACACTAATGCGGATTGGATCATGATATGAAAGCTACGACGAAGTCTAAGTGGCGGTAGGTATTGGCGCGTCTTAATTATTTTCCGGGAAGATGCCGCACAATTCGCGCATTATAAAATAATGCGACAATAAAGGGGGCGGATTTCCACGGTAAATTTGTTCTCAATACCCGCCACGTTTGCTGAGTTTTCCGTCATCCGCAAGTTGTCGGGCTGAAGCCCGACCTACAACTCGGTAAATTATGGCGAGGCAAGGTATAATCCTAGAAAGCTCAGTTGGCCGCTTGCCAAGATGTATAACACAGTGGTTCTAAACAATTTTGTCATATATTTCGCGTGTACCCGTATGGTGAGAGCGCTACGGGCTGGATTGCACGGTTTTCCGGGCGCATGGCGGCGTTGCAACTACAAGAGAAGGCAATGGAATGACCATTGCGCGTCGTTGCGCCTCTTGTGCCC
>Ga0172380_10003945_pt1 | contig 19696 bp, 10 predicted proteins | sample Leawe162metaG_FD_119747 | JGI IMG/M metagenome (GOLD analysis project Ga0172380, IMG submission 119747) | Leachate microbial communities from a municipal landfill in Southern Ontario, Canada - Leachate well 162 metaG | ecosystem: Engineered > Solid waste > Landfill > Unclassified | place... | reverse complement strand
TGTAGTTGGTCAGGTTGGCCGCGCAATGAGCCTTGAGATCCACTTCGGTCAGGTGCGGGTCCTTCCTGACGACGAAGAGCTTCACCGCTTCGCCGGAATGCGGATCTGGCACGCCGATCGCCGCGCATTCCAGAACGCCCGGGTGCATCGCCGCCACTTCCTCTATCTCGTTCGGATAAACGTTGAAGCCGGACACGAGGATCATGTCCTTCTTGCGGTCGACAATCTTGATATAGCCTCGCTCGTCCATCATGCCCATGTCGCCAGAGCGGAAGAACCCGTCGGCGGTCATCACCTTTTCCGTCTCCTCCGGGCGCTGCCAGTATCCGGCCATCACCTGCGGGCCGCGGATGCAGATCTCGCCCACCTCGCCAAGCGGCAGGGTATTGCCGTCTTCGTCGCGGATCTCGATGTCGGTGGAGGGGAGCGGCAGGCCGATCATGCCCGAGAATACAGTGGAATCGAGCCTGTTGGCGGTCGCCACCGGCGACGTCTCCGACAGCCCGTAGCCTTCGGTGATCGGGCATCCGGTCATCTCGAGCCAGCGCTCGGCGACCGGCCGTTGCACGGCCATGCCGCCGCCCAGAACAAGAAGTAGGGAAGAAAAATCGAGGTTCTTGAAATCCGGATTGTTCATCAGCGCATTGAACAGCGTGTTCAGGCCGGGAAATATATGCGCCTTGTGCTGCTGCAATTCCTTCACGAAGGCAGGAATATCGCGCGGATTGGCGATCAGCACGTTGTGGCTTCCCGTTGCCACCCCCATGAGCGAATTCACCGTCAGCGCGAAGATATGGTAGAGCGGTAAGGCGCAAATGAAGGTCATGGCTTCGGGGCGGGCCTTGGTGGCGAAGACCGCTTCCAGCCAAACCGCGATCTGTTCCTCATTGGAGAGCAGGTTGGCATGCGTCAGCGTTGCGCCTTTCGAAACGCCCGTCGTGCCGCCGGTGTATTGCAGGAAGGCGACGTCGTTGTCATTGACCTCGACTGGCTTGAGGATCTGCCGAGCCCCCTCGGCAAGAACCTGCTTGAAGTTTCTGTGATTCGGGATTGACCAGGCAGGCACCAGCTTCTTGACCTTGCGCACGACGAAATTGACGATGTGCCCCTTGAAGCCAAGCATATCGCCCATTGTCAGGACGATCACATGCTTGATCGGCACGTGCGCAAGCACCTGCTCGACGGTATGGGCGAAGTTCTCGAGCACGAAGATCGCCTTGGCGCCGGAATCCTTCAGCTGGTGCTCGAGTTCGCGCGGCGTGTAGAGCGGGTTGACGTTCACCACGACAAAACCTGCGCGCAGGATGCCGTATACGGTCACCGGGTTTTGCAGGATGTTCGGTGTCATCACCGCGACCCGGTCGCCCTTGTGCAATCCCTGCGCCTGAAGCCAGGCCCCGATCTTGCGGGACTGCGCTTCGAGTTCGCGGAAGGTCATGCCCTTGCCCATGCTCGAAAAGGCAAGCCGGTTGGCATATCGCGCGCAGCTGCTTTCAAAAAGGGCACCAAGGGACGCGTGCGCAAGAGGCGGAATCTCCGCCGGTACGACTTCGGGATAAGAAGCAAGCCAGACTTTTTCCGCTGCGCGGCCGCTGCGGCGGCTTGATAGATCCGACATGCTCTTCCTCCCGGTATGACTGCTGTTCGCGCTCGCGGGTGTCCCGCAAACGTGATTTCCTCCTCGTTGCTTGACTGCGAGATTATGCCTTTGGCCCCACGGTTCAAGCCCCAACACGTCTAACTAACATTGACGTAAACGTCAATAAACTCCGAGATTTTGCGAAGCCTCATCAACTGTATTTCCGAGGCCCTGCGAAGGGAACCCTTGATGCCGTGAACGGTTCGGCTGCTGCAATCCCGAACCTCGCAGAAAACAACAAACGGCTCACCTGGCGAGGAGGGCTCGCCTCCGTGGCCTTCATAGGTTACGTCGCTATCCAGGGCTTCACATGGCTGCAATCCGTTTCCGCTAAGCACGGTATTCAAGGCAGCCATTCGGCAATCCATGGAACGGAGTTCGGCGTGCGCATAGCGATCATCGGTACTGGATATGTAGGTCTCGTCTCCGGCGTATGCTTTTCGGATTTTGGTCATGACGTCGTCTGCGTGGACAATGCCGAAGCCAAGATCGCCCAATTGAACGACGGCAAGGTACCGATCTTCGAGCCAGGCCTCGAGGAGATGATCGCCAAGAATGTCGCGGCCGGTCGCCTGCGCTTCACGACGGATCTTGCCGGCCCCGTCGGGGAGGCCGACGTGGTCTTTGTCGCCGTGGGCACTCCGGCCCGCAAGAGCGATGGTCATGCCGACCTGACCTATGTTCACGCCGCCGTGCGCCAGGCCGCGCGGGCGGTACGTGGATTCACCGTCCTGGTCACCAAATCGACGGTTCCGGTCGGAACCGGCGATCATCTGGAAAGGATCATCCGGGAGGTCAATCCGCAGGCGGATGTGGCCGTCGTTTCCAATCCGGAATTCCTGCGCGAGGGCGCCGCGATCAGCGACTTCATGGCTCCGGACCGCATTGTCGTGGGCATTGACGACGTGCGCGCGATGGAAATCATGGCGGACGTCTACAAGGCCCTCGATCCGGCGAGGCACCCGGTCGTGTTCACCTCGCGCCGCACCGCCGAGCTGACCAAATATGCCGCCAACGCCTTTCTGGCTCTCAAGCTCGCCTATATCAACGAGATTGCCGATCTTTGCGAGGAGGTTGGTGCAAACGTTCAGGACGTCTCGCGCGGCATGGGGCTAGATAGCCGTATCGGCCAGAAGTTCTTGAATGCCGGTCCTGGCTATGGTGGCTCCTGCTTTCCGAAGGATACTCTGGCGCTGGTCAAGACGGCACAGGACCACAACAGCCCGATTCGTCTGATTGAAACGATTGTCGGCATCAACGAAACCCGCAAACGCGCCATGGCCCGCAAGGTCGAGCGCGCCGTCGGCGGCGTCCTTCGCGGCAAGACCATCGGAATTTTGGGCCTGACCTTCAAGCCGGATACCGATGATGTCCGCGAATCTCCGGCACTGTCTATTGTGCAGGCGCTCCTCGACAAGGGAGCGGTTCTGCGGGCTCATGATCCCCAAGGTATGCCGGCGGCGCGTGAGCTCATGCCCGAACTCGACTGTCACGACAGTATCGAGGGTGCCGCCGAAGGTGCCGATGCCTTGGTGATCATTACGGAATGGAAGGAATTTCGCACTCTTGATTTTGCCAGACTGAAGGAGATCATGAGGGCTCCGGTTCTCGTTGATCTGCGCAATATCTATTCGGAATCAGAATTGGCGGGTCACGGCTTCACTTATGAAAGCGTCGGGCGGGCCGATCGTAGCAGCTGACGAGTGCAGCCGGTATCGGGTGTCGTGCGAACCTGCGCGCGCCACTTACCGCGTCAGAGGGCCGGAGCGATTGCTGTGCCGCTCTTGTAGAGCACATATGCCGCAACGACGAAGATCACGCCGGCAAAGACACGCGTGAGCACGTTTCGGCCGGCTGCGAGTCGGGTGGCCAGCATCATGCCCCCGAAACCTCCGGCGATACCCCCGACAATGAATTCGGCGGCAATGCGCCAATCGATAAGGCCGGAGATGGCATAGTTGACCGCTGTCGCCAGCCCGAAGGTGCCGACAGAGAAGAGCGAGGAGCCGACGGCGTTGATCATCGGCATCCCGGTGGCGAACATCAGCCCCGGCACGATCAGAAATCCGCCGCCGATGCCGAAAAAGCCGGAGGCGGCGCCGGCCGTGATGGCAACGCCCGCAGTCTTCAGGCAGGTTCGCAAGTCGATTTTCGGGTTGCAGGGCGCGGGTGCCTTGCGCGGTCTCAACATCAGGACGCCGACGGCGAGCATGAGAAGACCAAACAGGAAAAGCAGCTTTTGTCCGTCCATTGCCTTGCCGAGACTGGAGCCGGCAAGCGCGCCGATTGTGCCCGTGGCGGCAAAGACGATAGCGCAACGCCACCAGACATGCCCCTTGCGGGCATGTCCGATCAGATTGGCGTAGGCATTGAGCGAAACAGCGAGGGCGCCGGTTCCGATGGCGATGTGCGGCTGGGCTACGCCGACGACATACATCAACAGGGGCGTGGCGAGAATGGATCCCCCGCCGCCGATCAGCCCAAGGGTGAAGCCGACAAGTCCACCAGAGCCGAGTGCTGCAATTGTTTGTTCGATCGTGCCGCCTACCATGAAATGGTCAGCCCCAGTTTGCGCCCGGAAGCGCATCCAGCGGGATCTTGATATAGCGTTTGCCGTTGTCTTCCGGCTCGGGCAGGCGGCCACCCCGGACGTTGACCTGCAAAGCATGCAGGATGAGTTTGGGCATGGGAAGCGTCTTGTCGCGCGCCTCGCGCAGCGCGATGAAGGCTGCCTCGTCCTTGCCGGCGACATGCGGGTTTTTCTGCTTCTGCTCGCCGACGGTGCTTTCCCATAGCGGTTCGCGGCCGCCTGGCTGATAGTCGTGGCCGGTGAAGATGCGGGTCTCGTCGGGAAGCTTCAGGATATCCTGGATCGAAGCCCAGAGCTCAGCAGCGCTGCCGCCGGGGAAATCCGCCCGTGCCGAGCCGCTGTCGGGCATGAACAGCGTATCGTGCACGAATGCGGCGTCGCCAATCACATAGGTGATCGAGGCAAGCGTGTGGCCCGGCGAAAAGAGTACATGGCCGTCGATTTCCCCGACCTTGAAAGTGTCGCCATGGGCGAAGAGACGGTCCCATTGCGAGCCGTCGGCCGGAAAGTCCGGCCAGTTGTAGATGCCCTTCCAGAGTTTCTGCACGTCGACGACATGGGCGCCGATCGCGGTGGGGGCGCCGGTCTTCTCATGCAGGTAGCGGGCGGCCGAAAAGTGGTCGGCGTGGGGATGAGTGTCGAGGATCCATTCCACCGTCAGTCCCTGCTGCCTTACATAGTCGAGCAGAGCATCCGCGTTCACGGTGGCGGTTGAACCGGATTTTTCGTCATAATCGAGCACAGGATCGATAATCGCGCATTTCCTGGTTTTGGGGTCCGAGACGACATACTGGACGCTCCAGGTCCGTTTGTCGAAAAAGCCTTTTACCTCTGGTCTTGCGGTCATGGTATTTCCTTCTTGGCTCAAGTTCTGGCTGAGAAACTGTACCGGCCGACGGTCGCGGGAGGTACCTACCTTCCGGCCCAATCCGCCATGCGGATACGGATTCTTTATATACGGCAATTCGTAGTTTCGAATTAATGTATGATTTTGATGCCGAGGATCAAGGTGATTTTTATGAATTGTTGGCGACGACCTTGAGATGCTCCGCCCCGGTCGTGGTCAAAGGGGCGTAGCGCAGCCGCACGCGCCGGCCTTTCCGCGCGTATCCGGGATGTGTCCTTTCCACAAATTGGATGACAGTTTTGTCTGATCGACCGATTGTCGGTGGACGGGCACCAAGGTTGATGCTTATCAAGTAGCACGCCGTTTGCGACGGCTAAGCTGGTTTTGATTTCAAATTGCCTTCGAGGAGCCCTGCATCATGTCCGACAAGCCCATCATCCGCTTCCATGGCGCCGCCGGCACTGTAACCGGGTCCTGCTTTCAAATCGAATTCAACAACAGGCGGATTCTTGTCGATTGCGGCCTCTTCCAGGGATCGAAAACCGAGAAGGAACTCAACTACCGGGATTTTCCATTCGACCCGTCGGCAGTTGACGCCGTCATCCTGACCCATGCGCATATCGATCATTCGGGACTGCTGCCCAAATTGGCCAAGACGGGATTCGATGGCCCGATCTTTGCGACACGCGGCACCATTGACCTCTGCTCGGTGATGCTGCCGGATTCGGCGCATATCCAGGTAACCGAGGTCGAATATCTCAATCGCCGCAATCAGCGTCGTGGCCGTGACACCGTAACCCCGATCTACGACGCGCGGGATGCGGCCCTTGCCGTAACGCTCCTGCGCCCAGTGGAACTTGAGGCATGGCAGGAGGCGACGGACGACATCCGCTTCCGCTTCTGGAACGCCGGGCACCTTCTCGGCTCCACATCAGTGGAGATGGAGATCACAACACCGTCCAAGACACTGCGTGTTCTCTTTTCCGGCGATATCGGCCCCAGCCACAAGCTTCTTCAGTTCGATCCCGAGGCACCGCAGGGCTGGGATTTTGTCATTTGCGAAAGCACCTATGGCGACACTGACCGCGAGGAAGCCTCTGATGCCATCCGCCGAGAGGCGCTGCGCGCCGAAGTCACGGATGCGCTTCATCCGAACGGCGCTCTTCTGATCCCGTCGTTCGCTGTCGAACGCACGCAGGAACTGCTGGCCGATCTCGTCTTTCTCATGCGCACGGAGAAGATCCCCACCTGCCCGATCATCATCGACTCTCCGCTGGCGACGCGCGCGAGCGAGATCTTTCGCAAACATGCCCGCGAACTCGAGAATGGGAGACTTCTGGCCGAGGCCATGCAGGCCAGGAACGTCCGCTTCACCGAAACGGTCGAGCAGTCCAAGGCCATCGACTTCATCAAGGGCTTTCACATCGTAATTGCCGCAAGCGGCATGTGCGAGGCCGGGCGTATCCGCCATCGCCTCAAGAACTGGCTGTGGCGCGACGAGGGGACAGTGCTGCTCGTTGGATACCAGGCCACCGGAACGCTGGGGCGCATTCTCGAAGAGGGCGCTTCAACCGTGCGGATACAAGGAGACGAGATCAAGGTGCGCGCCCGCATCCGCCGCCTGGATATTTATAGCGGTCACGCCGACGGTCCGGAAATCTCCGAGTGGGTGCGTGCGCGCCAGCCGATCCGTGCGGGCGTCTTTCTCGTGCATGGCGAGGACACCGGTGTTTCCGGCCTCAGGCAGCGTCTGTCCGCTTTCCTTCCTGAGGACCGGCTCATCGTGCCGCATCTCGATGGCGCGTTCGAGCTGACCCCTGAAGGTGCAGTCGACATTTCCAAGGCTTTGCCGCAGCCACGTATCGATCCCGCCCGCTCCGGCCACAAGGATTGGCACAACGATTTTCAATCTCTCGTCCTTGATCTTCAGGAGGAACTGGCAAAGGCGGCCGACGACAAGGCGCGCGGCGTCCTCCTGCGGAAGTTGCGTCGCGCACTGGGCGAATGACGGTTCGGGCGTCGAAAGGGCATATGAAACGAAAGGCGATCGCCATCATAGGGGGCGGTCCCGCAGGCCTCATGGCTGCGGAGACGCTGTCGCTTGGCGGTCATGCGGTGACGGTCTATGAGGCGATGCCGACGGTCGGCCGAAAGTTCCTGCTGGCAGGAAAGTCCGGCCTCAACATCACCCATGGCGAGGAATATGCGCGCTTTGCCACGCGCTTTGGCGTGGCATCCGATCGTCTTCGCCCCGCCCTTGACGCCTTCACGCCGGAAGATGTCCGCGCCTGGGCGGCGGGATTGGACACCGAGACTTTTGTCGGCTCCTCGGGCCGCGTCTTTCCGAAAGCGATGAAGGCCTCTCCGCTTCTTCGCGCCTGGCTGCGCAGGCTGGAGGCGCAAGGGGTCACGATCTTGACCCGTCATCGTTGGGTGGGCTTTGCCGAAAATGGTCTTGCCTTCGATACGCCGGAGGGGCACAGGATTGTCGAATGCGATGCCGCTTTGCTGGCGCTCGGCGGTGCCAGCTGGCCGCGGCTCGGATCCGATGCCGCCTGGGTTCCGTGGCTCCGGGAAAAGGGCGTCGAGATCGGCGATTTCCAGCCTGCCAATTGCGGATTCGACGTGGCATGGACCGATGGTTTCCGCGAACGCTTTGCCGGCGAACCCGTCAAATCTGTGACCGCCTCGTCCGATGCGGGCACGTTCCCGGGCGAGTTCGTGGTGACGCAGAACGGGATCGAGGGCAGCCTGGTCTATGCGCACTCGGCGAGCTTGCGCGACCGGATCGATCGTGACGGCAGTGCTACCCTTGTGCTCGACCTTGCGCCGGGTCGCTCGATCGAGAAACTGGCGCGGGACTTGGCGAGGCAGGGTGCCAAGACGAGCCTTTCGAACCGGCTGCGCAAGGGCGCCGGTATCGAAGGCGTCAAGGCCGCGCTCCTGCGGGAACTCGCGCCAGACGCAACGAAGTCCGATCAGGACAATCTGGCGAGGCTCATCAAGGCGTTGCCGCTTCCAGTCCTGAGGACCCGTCCGATCGCAGAGGCCATCTCTTCGGCGGGCGGCATTCGCTGGAGTGCGGTCGATGACGCATATATGCTGAAGGCGTTGCCCGGGATATTTGTCGCCGGTGAAATGCTCGACTGGGAGGCTCCGACCGGCGGTTATCTCCTGACCGCCTGCCTTGCAACAGGGCGCGCTGCTGCTCGCGGGATCGAGGCGTGGGTGCAGCGTTGAGGCGGCACATACTCCGCCTGCACGATGCGTGATTGACAATCGCCCCTTAACTTAGAACACTGCGGGATATCGAAACGGACAGCGTTGGGGGACCAATGTCTATGCGCAGGTCTATCGGTTTTTTCGCTCTCGTTTTCACCCTGTTTGCCATCGCGCTCCCGGCGGGCGCCGCTGAAAAGGCACGGACTGTCGTCACCACCCAGGATGGCGACTATTTCGGCTTCGACCTGCGCACCGAGCAGAATGTGTCGCTCGATCAATGCCGGCAAAGCTGCATCGGCGATCAGTCCTGCCGCGCCTTCACCTACAATCCCAAGGTGAAATGGTGTTTCCTCAAATATGATTTCAGCCGTCTGGACAGTTTTCCGGGCGCGGTCGCCGGCAAGATCGTTGAAACCGGCAGCGATCCCGATATCGGCGCACCCCCGCGCCTCGATTTCGTATCCGACCAGTTGCTTCAGGACGCGCGCGAAACCAGGGCAAGGCTCGCTCTGACCGAAGAGCAGCAGCTTCAGGGCCAGCTCGGATTGATTTCGCTCGGCCACCATGAGCTCTCGTCTGGCAATTACGATGCGGCCTTTGCCGCCTTCAAGGGCGCGCTGGCAATCACCCCCGACGATGGCGACCTGTGGATCGAGATTGCCCGCGCCGCCAATACCGTCACAGGGCAGAGCAATGTAGCGGCCGAGGCGACGGTGATCGCCCTCAACGGATACCAGTTGACCCGCACCGCTCAGGCGCGTGCCGATGCTCTTGCCGTGCTGGCGAAATCGCTCGAGAATGCCGAGAACTACCGCGCCGCCCTCAGCTCTTACAAGGCGAGCCTTGCGCTCGTTTCGGCCAGAACCGTCCAGGTGGATTATAACGATCTGAGGGCTCGAAAGGGCTTTCGCGTCGTCGATCACACCATCGACACCGACAGCGTGACGCCGCGCGCCTGCGTGCAGTTCTCCGAGGCGCTGATCAAGCGTGGCGTCGACTACGCGCCCTTCGTTACCCTCGATGGTGAGGCTCCGAAAGCGATCGAGGCCAAGGACAACCAGATCTGTGTCGAGGGTCTGCAGCATGGAGCCCATTACAAGCTGTCCCTGCGCGCGGGCCTGCCGTCATCGGTCGACGAGAATCTGCCGGCGCAGGTCGACCTGACAATCTATGTCCGTGATCGCTCCTCGGCCGTGCGCTTCACCGGCGACAGCTTCGTGCTGCCCTCAACGGCCAGGCGCGGCATCCCGATTGTCTCGGTCAATGCCGAAAGCGCGGACCTGAAGCTCTACCGGATCGGCGATCGCAACATCGCGCCGCTTTTGGCCGCTTCCCAGTTCCTGACGCAACTCGATGGCTATGACGCAAGCCGTATCGAGGAGCAGTCGGGGGAGGTCGTCTGGCAGGGAACGATCGACATCGCCTCCGAACTCAACAAGGATGTGATTACGAGCTTTCCCGTGGATGAAGCTTTGCCGAAGCGGCGTCCCGGTGTCTACGTGCTGACTGCTTCCGTCACGAACAGCCAGGTCGATGACTGGAACCAGCGCGCCACGCAATGGTTCGTCGTCTCCGATATCGGCCTTCAGACCTATGCCGGCACGGATGGGCTGAACGTCTTTGCGCGCTCTCTGGCGACCGCAAGAGCGCTTTCTGGTATCGAACTGCAATTGCTTGCCAACAACAACGAGATCCTGGGCTCGGCGACAACCGATGCTGACGGACATGCCCGTTTCGACGCCGGGCTGATTCGTGCCGGCGCGGCGCTGGCGCCCGCCGTCATCACTGCCCGCAACGGCGAGGAGGACTACGTCTTTCTCGACATGAAACGTGCCGGATTCGATCTTTCCGACCGCGGCGTCACCGGCAGACCCGCGCCGGGCGCCATCGATGTCCTGGCCTGGACGGAACGCGGCATCTATCGCCCTGGCGAAACCGTGCATGCGAGCGCGCTCGCGCGTGATACTGCTGCCGTGGCAATCGAAAAGCTGCCGCTCACTTTCGTCTTCACCCGCCCCGACGGCGTCGAGTACCGGCGCATGGTCGACAGCGGTGAAGAGCTCGGGGGCTATGCGCTCGACCTTCCGCTTCTCGCCGATGCGATGCGCGGCACCTGGACGATGCAGATTTATACCGATCCGAAGAAGGAAGCGATCGGCCAGCAACAGTTCCTCGTCGATGATTTCGTACCCGACAGGATCGAATTCGATCTGAAGAGCGAGGCCGCGAACATCGAGATCGGTACGCCTGTCGCGGTGACGGTCGACGGCCGCTACCTGTATGGTGCGCCCGCCGCCGGCCTGACGCTCGAAGGCGAGGTCAACCTGAGGCCGACGCGGACGAGCCCCGACTTCGTGAATTATCAGTTCGGGCTTGCCGACGAAGAGACGGACGAGGACACCCGCTTGTCGCTCGAGAACCTGGAGCCTCTCGATGGCGATGGCCGCGCCACCTTCGAGGTTGCGATCAGCGACGTCCCGGCAACCACGCAATTGCTGAACGCCGAGATCGTCGTGCGCATGCGCGAGGGCGGCGGTCGGGCGGTCGAGCGCAAGCTCACGTTGCCGATCCGGGCGGAAGGCCCGATGATCGGCGTCAAGCCCGAATTCTCCGGCGACCTTGCTGAGAATTCGCTCGCCCGCTTCCACGTCATTTCGATCGATCCCGACGGCCGGAAGCAGGCCATGCCGGACGTGAAATGGAAACTCGTCCGTCTCGAGCGCTATTACCAGTGGTACCGCGACGGAAACTCATGGCGCTATGAACCCATTCTCTCCACCAAGCAGGTGGCCGATGGAACAGTCGACATTTCGGCACAAGGCGCGGAGATTTCGGCGCCTGCGGAGTGGGGGCGCTATCGCCTCGAGGTCGAGTCGACGGTTGCCGCCGGTCCGGCCACCAGCGTCGAATTCGACGCCGGTTGGTATGTCGAGGCAAGCTCGACCGAAACGCCGGATGCGCTTGAGATCGGCCTCGACAAGGAGAGCTATGCGATCGGCGAGACCGCGAAGCTCAAGGTCTCTCCGCGTTTTGCGGGCGAACTTCTCCTGACGATCGGCACCGACAATCTCATCGCCACGCAAACGGCAACGATCCCCGCCGAAGGCGGCGAGGTGGAAATACCCGTGACAGCGCAATGGGGGGCGGGCGCCTATGTCAGCGCAAGCCTCTTCCGCCCCGGTGAGGCGCAGGAAAGCCGCATGCCGATGCGCGCGATCGGGATCACATGGCTTGCAGTGGACCCCGGCGCCAACCAGCTTGCCGTCACCCTCTCTCCGCCTGAAAAGACACTGCCGCGCCAGCCGCTGACCATACCTGTGAAAGTAGAGGGTGCGGGTGTCGGCGAGGAGGCCTATGTCACCGTTGCCGCAGTCGATGTCGGTATCCTCAACCTGACGCGCTACGAAGTGCCTGATCCGGAGGGTTGGTATTTCGGTCAGCGCCGCCTCGGGCTCGAAATCCGTGACCTCTACGGACGCCTGATCGACGGTTCGCTTGGAGCAACGGGCCGGCTTCGCACAGGCGGCGACGGCGCGCAAATGGCGTTGCAGGGAAGTCCGCCGACGGAAAAACTCGTCGCCTTTTTCGCGGGGCCGGTGAAACTCGACGCCGACGGACGCGCGGAAGTCACCTTTGATATCCCGCAATTCAACGGGACTGCGCGCGTCATGGCGGTCGCCTGGACGAAGACCGGTGTCGGCCATGCCAGCACCGATGTCGTCATTCGCGATCCTGTGGTGGTGACTGCGAGCCTGCCGAAATTCCTGAGCCCCGGCGACGCGGCGCAATTACGGCTCGAAATTGCGGCAACCGACGCACCTACCGGTGACTATCAGTTGCAGGTCACCACCAATACGGCCGTCAAGATCGATCCGGCGGCGGCAGCCCAGACTGTCAGCCTGACAAGCGGCAAGAAGATCGCGTTGACCCTGCCGCTTGCAGGTGAGGAAGCCGGTTCCGGCAGCATCCGGATCGCGCTTTCGGGTGCTTCCGGCATGTCTCTGGAGCAGTCGCTGCAAATCCCGGTCAGACCTCCCTCGTTGCCGGTCACGCAGCGTCGCGCGCTGACGATCGCTGCGGGAAAGAGCCTGATCGTCGACGGCGAATTGCTCGCCGACAGCCTGCTGCAGGATGCCTCCGTCAGCCTCAACGTCACGCGTGCCGAGGGCTTCGACATTCCCGCATTGCTGATGAGCCTCGACCGTTATCCCTATGGCTGCGCCGAGCAAACAACCAGCAGGGCTCTGCCGCTTCTCTATTTCAACGAGTTGTCGGCCGTATCCGGCCTGCCGGATCGGGAAGAGATCGACAGGCGTGTGCAGGATGCGATCTATCGCGTGTTGTCCTATCAGTCATCGAGCGGCAGTTTCGGGCTTTGGTCGCCCGGCTACGGCGACCTGTGGCTCGATGCCTATGTCACCGATTTCCTGACGCGGGCGCGTGAACAGAAGTTCGAGGTACCCGATCAGGCCATGATCCAGGCGCTGGAAAATCTGCAGAACCGGATCGCCTACGACGTCGACGTCAAGGACCAGGGCAACGAGCTTGCCTATGCGCTCTATGTTCTGGCGCGCAACAAGAAGGCAGCCATCAGCGACTTGCGCTACTATGCCGACACGCGGCTTGGCGAGTTCCCGACGCCGCTCGCCAAGGCTCATTTGGCTGCGGCGCTTGCCCTGTACGGGGATGCCCAGAGGTCGCGGAACATCTTTCTCGAGGCCGCCGGGATGGCGGAGCAATCGCAAGTGACGCTGGTCAGTTTCGAGCGATCCGATTACGGCTCGTCGCTGCGCGACGGGGCCGCTGTCCTGGCGCTCGCAGCCGAAAGCCGTCCGGTGCCGCCGATCCTGCCAGCGCTGACGAAAATCGTCTCGCAGGAATGGATGCAGAAGGACTACACCAGTACGCAGGAGCAGACCTGGATGCTTCTTGCTGCCCGAGCCCTTCAAAAAGGCGATGACGATTTGAAGGTCGACGTCAATGGTGCCAGCCACAGCGGCAGCTACATGGCGCGGATCGGCGGGGACGAATTGCTCGCCCATCCGGTCGTGCTGACCAATCGCAGCAGTGCGCCGATCACCGCCGCGGTGACGACCGTCGCCGCGCCGAAGCAGCCGTTGCCGGCCGGCGGCGATGGCTTCACGATCGAGCGCACCTACTACACGCTCGACGGCGAGGAGGCCAATGTCAGCCAGGCCGAACAGAACCAGCGCTATGTGGTCGTTCTGACTGTGACGGAAACCAATGACTGGCCGTCGCAGGTGCTGATCACCGACCTCCTGCCGGCCGGCTTCGAGATCGACAATCCGAGCCTCGTCGACAGTGCGCAATTGGCAAACTTCGAGTGGATCGGCGACACGCAACCTGCGCACCTGGAATTCCGCAACGACCGCTTCGTGGCCGCGATCAGCCGGACGGCTGGCGATAATGGCGAGATCACACTCGCCTATGTCGTGCGGGCGGTGACGCCGGGCACCTACGATCATCCGGCGGCCCATGTCGAGGACATGTACCGGCCGCAATTCTTCGCGCGCACGGCGACGGGTCGCATGGAGGTACGGGTGGCGCAATAATGCGGATCTGGCGAACCATTGGCATCGGAGTTCCGCTCGTCCTCATCCTGGCGGCGGCCGGCCTCTACGGCCTCGACGCAGCCGACAGGGCTTTCCCGCCGCCGCTTGATGCAGCGAAGGCGGTATCCGCGGAGGTACTCGATGCCGATGGGCAATTGCTGCGGGCCTTCGCAACGTCCGAGGGACGCTGGCGCCTGAAAGCGACGGTCGCCGAGGTCGATCCGCAATTTGTGAAGATGCTGATCGCCTATGAGGACCGCCGCTTTTATGAGCATCGGGGCGTCGACATTCTGGCTCTCGGCCGCGCCGCGCTGCAATTCGTCGGAAATGGCCGGATCGTCTCCGGTGCCTCGACACTGTCGATGCAGGTCGCGCGGCTGATCGAGCCGCGCCGCGAACGCTCCATCATGACGAAGCTGATCCAGATCGCCCGCGCGATCCAGATCGAGCGCCGCCTCTCGAAGCAGCAGATTCTCGATCTATACCTGACCCATGCCCCCTATGGAGGCAATATCGAGGGGATCAGGGCCGCGAGCCTTGCCTATTTCGGCAAGGAGCCGCGGCGGTTGACGGTCGCCGAGGCAGCCCTCCTCGTGGCGCTGCCGCAACTGCCGGAACTGCGCCGCCCGGATCGCCGGTCAGCCGAGGCCCGGGCCGCACGCCACCGTGTTCTCGAGCGCATGCAATCGGCGGGCGTGCTGCAAGAGAGCGAAGTCTCACGCGCGGAACTGACGAACGTTCCCACCCAGCGATTGCGGTTGCCGGCACTTGCGGCACATTTTGCCGAGGCCGTGCGGCGCAAGGATCCTGCTGCTGGCATTTATCGTTCGACGCTCCGGAGAGACATCCAGGAGGAACTCGAGGCCGTAGCTCGGCAATCGGCCGCCGGACTTGATCCGAAGGTCTCGCTCGCCATGGTGATGGCGGATGCTGCGACAGGCCAGATCGTCGCCGAGGTCGGTTCGGCCGATTATTTCGACGCAGGCCGCTCCGGCTGGATCGACATGACGCGGGTCACGCGCTCTCCCGGCTCGACGCTCAAACCCTTCATCTACGGCCTCGCCTTCGAGCAAGGGTTGGTCGCCCAGGAAACTGTCATCGAGGATCGCCCGGCTGATTTCTTTGGCTACCGGCCAAAGAATTTTGATATGTCCTACCAGGGCGATGTCAGCGTGCGCCAGGCCCTGCAACTCTCGCTGAACGTACCGGCAGTGCGTCTCCTCGATGCCGTCGGGTCCGCCGAATTGCTTGTGCGCCTGCGCCGCGCCGGCGTCCGGCTCGCGCTTCCCGCCGGCGAGGCGCCCGGGCTCGCCATAGCGCTCGGCGGCGCGGGCATCACGCTGAAGGATCTCACCCAGCTCTATGCTAGCTTTGCCAATCGTGGCCGGCCGGTTAGGCTCGGCGATGGCGTGCGCGACGAGCCGGGCCCGATCGATGGCGCGCCGCTGATGGATCCCGTTGCCGCCTGGAACGTCGCCGACGTGCTCTCTGGCGTCATCCCGCCGGCTGGCAGCATCGGGCGTGGCATCGCCTACAAGACCGGCACCAGCTATGGCTATCGCGACGCCTGGTCAGTTGGTTTCGATGGCCGCTACGTGCTCGGCGTCTGGGTCGGCCGGCCAGACAATGCCGCCATCCCCGGTCTGACGGGCTATTCGACCGCCGCACCCATCCTGTTTCAGGCTCTCTCGAAATCGGGTGTCGTGAGAACGCCTCTTCCGCCCGCCCCATCCGGCGCCACTCGTATCTCCCATACGGATCTGCCGCCAAGCCAAAGGCGGTTTTCAATCGAATCCAATGGCCTTCTCTCTGTTTCCCTGCGCGAAAAAGCGCCCCGGATCATCTATCCGCCGGAGGGCGCCCATGTCGAACTCGGCACAGGGCCGGACGGCAAGGCCCTGCCACTGATCCTGAAGCTCCAGGCCGGACGCGCGCCTTTCCGCTGGCTGGCGAACGGCAAGCCACTGGCCGAAACCTCCCGGAAGCGCACGAGCGAGTGGATTCCGGGAGGTGTGGGCTATTCCACATTGACGGTTATCGATGCCGCCGGACGGGCGGCCACCGTCGGGGTCTTCGTGCACTAGCCGTTGCAAGCGCCCCGCCATTTGTTAACCGATATTCACTTTTAGCGAGGCATGGCGCTCACGGTGGGGTGCCTTTGATCGCATTCTGTTCTAATTTAGAAAATTGTTTTCTATTCGTGCTGCTGGGATGGCTCGCGCTGGAGAGGCTCGATGAATCTTGCAAGATTGACGATCGGGATCGTCCTCGTAGGTCTGGCCATTTTCGTAATCGTCGGCGAACAACTCGCGGGCACCAGCGCCAATGCGTTCATTAACGCGCGGCTCTCCACGACCAAGGCGCCGATTTCCGGACATCTTACGCTGGAGCCGGTGGCGATTGGCACACGAGTTCGTACCGATCAGACGCTCGGCTTTCTGGACGATAGTCTCGTGGATAGTTCCCGGCTCAACGATCTGTTGGCCGATCGTGCGCGCGCCGAGTCGGAGATCGCCCGTCTGGATATGGTGCTGACGGCAACCCTGTCCACCATCTCTGCGCTGGAGGAGCGAGCCCGGCTCTATGGCAGGGAACGTTTGCGGCAGATGGAGGCAGAGCTTGCGGCATCGAGATCCGTAGAGGAGGCTTGGCGCGCACAATTGCGCCTCTACCAGATGATGCTGGAGCGCTCATCCAGACTGTCGGCTACCGGGATTGAGACGACGAGCGGGCTTGAGCAGGCGCAGTCGCGGGTGGATGTCGCGCAGCGAGAACTGGAACGGGCCCAGGCCCAGAGCGGGGCGATCAGCGTCGGCCTCGATGCCGCGCGTCGCGGTGTATTTCTCGGAGACGGCTATAATGACGCGCCCTATTCCGAACAGCGCGTCAGCGAACTTCAGTGGCAGGAGCAGGAGCTTTCCGCCAACCTTTCCGCTCAGAAGTCCATACTTGAGGCACTGCGCAGGCGGATTGATGAGGAGAGGCTGACGATCAATCGCCTCTCTCATGCCTCGCTGGACGCCAACGTCAATGGCATATTCTGGACGCTGAGGGCCGCCAATGGTGAGACGGTTCAGCGCGGCCAGGATATCTATCAACTGGTGGATTGCGACTCTACTATTGTCACTCTCAGCGTCACCGAAGGCACATATAATTCGCTTGAATTGGGGCAGCCGGCCCAGTTCCGCCCGACGGGAGAGAAAACCGTCTTCGATGGGGTGATCATCAGGCTGGCGGGCTCCGGCGCCCAGAACGTCTACCAGAACCTCGCCGTGGGACCGAGCGAGGAGCATCTCGGGCGTTACGATGTCGCGCTGTCGGTTCCGGGTCTCCTCGGCGACGACAAGCTCCGCTGCGGCATAGGCAGGACGGGGCGCGTCTTCTTCGAAGCTCGCCCGCTCGACTGGCTGCGAAAGTTCTGGCGATAGCCATGCTCGAACTGCATCCAACCGAGTTGCAGTCAGCCTTCGCTATGGTCGCCATCACAGCGGGTCTGGCCCTGTTGGCTCCCCTTGTATTCCGTCCGAACAACGTGTTGCACAGGACGTTCCTGTTCGTTATCGCCATTGTCCTTTCCATACGATACATCCTGTGGCGGGCGACGGAGACGCTTGCGCCGTTCGGTGCTACCTGGGACTGCGTGTTCACGTGGAGTCTCTTTTTCCTGGAGGCCGCGGCGTTCCTCTCCTCCCTGAGCGCCTCGACAATCCTAATGCGCAAGAAGGACCGCACGCCGGAAGCTGACAGCTTCGCGCATTGGTGGCTGCCGGCCTCTGCGCCGAAGGTGGCCCTTCTGATTGCCACCTACAATGAGGAAAAGGGGGTCCTGCAGCGCACGATCGCCGGCGCCAAGGCGCTCGACTATGAGAACGTCGATGTCTATGTCCTGGACGATGGAAAGCGGGACTGGCTGCGCAATTTCTGCGCCCAACAGGACGTGCGCTACGTGCGCCGTCCGGACAACAAGGGATCGAAGGCCGGCAACCTCAACTATACCCTCGATCTTTTGAAGGAAACACATGAAGTTCCGGACTACGTCGCCGTTCTCGACGCCGATTTCATTCCGCACCAGAATTTCCTGACCCGCTGTCTGGCGCTTTTCCACGATGACCGCGTAGGCCTCGTGCAGACTCCGCAGCATTTCTTCAATCCGGACCCGGTCCAACACAATCTGGGGCTTACGCGCTCCTATCCGGACGAGCAGCGCTTCTTTTTTGATCACCTGCAGCCAAGCCGTGACGGCTGGGGCATAGCATTCTGCTGCGGGACATCTTCGGTCGTGCGGTGGCAGGCGTTGAGCGATGTCGGTGGTTTTCCGACGGAAAGCGTCACCGAGGATTTCCTCATGACCCTGGTTCTGCGGGACAAGGGCTGGTCCACCGTCTATCTCAACGAGCCCTTGACGGAAGGGCTGGCTCCGGAAGGCCTGAAGGAATACGTGACTCAGCGGTCCCGCTGGTGCCTCGGCCTGATGCAGATCGCGCGTAGCGCCTACGGGCCACTGTCCCGCAAGCGCTTGCGCTTGCGCGACCGTTGGAGTGTGATCGACAGCATGCTCTATTGGCTGACCAGCTATCCGTTCCGTCTGGCTGCGCTCATATATCCCCTATTTTCCTGGTATCTAAATGCGACGCCGATCTATGCGACGCTACCGGATATCGTTTCCTATTTTGGCGTCTATTATGTCTGGACGCTGTTCGTGTTGAATTTCATCTCTGGGGGGCTGGTCATTCCCCTAGTCAATGATGTCAGCCAGTTGCTCGGCGCCATTCCGATTATCAGAGCGGGCTGGTCCGGATTGATCAGCCCCAGGAACCGGGCATTCAGCGTCACGGCAAAGGGTGGGGACAGATCAAAAGTCGTCATCCAGTGGCGTCTGATGTCGCCTTTCCTCGTGCTTCTGATCCTCACTCTTGTCGGCATGACCATCGGGATTGTGTCCGACCGGTTCGCCTTCAATGATGCCGGTGACGGGAAAATGGTGCTTCTCTTCTGGAGCATGTACAACGTCCTGGCCCTCTCCGTGATTATCATAGTGTGCATCGAAATGCCGCGCGTCGAAGTGCACATCGCCGACCATCCGCAACGGACGCTGATGAGGCTCGACGACGGATTGCATCGGGTCTGGGTGACCGATCTGACACAGGATTCCGTGCGTGTGCGAGGAGTTGTGTTGAGGATGGGATCGCAAGTGCAGATCGCATTGCGGGATGTCGGCAATATCACGGGGTACGTTATACAATCCACCCGCGACGGCGGATGGCTTTCCCTTGAGATGACCGAGCTCCAGTATGAGGCCTTGCTAAGAGTGCTCTATGCGCAGGGGGCAGCACCTGGCGTGACCCGCACGCGCCTCAGGGCAGTCATTCGCGAGATCGTCTTCGGCTCCCGCTGGGGCGCTGAAGGGCCACCGCGGCATTGATGCGTCAATGCCTGTGCAGGCGCGTCTGCAAGCGCGCGAGCGCGGCACTGATAACCTGCAATTCCCTCGTCCGGTTCGTGTCCTCGGGATATATATCCATGCCGTCGGCGATCTTCTGCGCGGTGCGTGCCAGGGTCCCGAACGGCCGGATATAAGATTCGACGAAGATAAGTGTCAGCAGCAACAGCAACAAACCGAAACTCGCAAGATAGAAGATCATCTGGTCGGACAGATTTTCGTCCGGTGCCAGCATTTTGTCGGCCGGAATGCGGGCAACCAGGCTGGAGTGCACCCCGTTTCACCGGACAGGTCGGCTATTTTGATTTAGCCCTGATGAACTGCCGAGGGGAAGCCATCTTGAGCGCGGAATGGGGATGGATTTCGTTATAGTCCTCGATCCATC
>Ga0172380_10003944_pt1 | contig 19698 bp, 19 predicted proteins | sample Leawe162metaG_FD_119747 | JGI IMG/M metagenome (GOLD analysis project Ga0172380, IMG submission 119747) | Leachate microbial communities from a municipal landfill in Southern Ontario, Canada - Leachate well 162 metaG | ecosystem: Engineered > Solid waste > Landfill > Unclassified | place... | reverse complement strand
TGATGTTGCCGAAATTGAAGGGGACCACGATGCCGTCGAACAGGGCCACGATCCAGTGTATTGGCCGGGCGAAGCGCACATCCTGATCGCCCCAGCGCATGGACTTCTTGAAGGGTATGTTGGCGATCATTATCGGCAGTATCTCGGAGAGCAGTTCAAAAGTCGGCTGACCGGTCTCCAGCTTGGTGACCGCCAGATACTCCCCCTTTTCGGTGCTGCTGACCTTCAGGGCGGAGACATCGACTCCCTGGCCTCGGGCAAAGCCCTCGGCCGCCTTGGTAGGTTTCCCCTCGGCGTCAAAGGCGGCCTTCCGGGATGGGCCGGTGGCGGTTACCTCAGCATCCGGCTGCACGGCCGGGATGCCTTTTACGGCCAGCACCAAGCGGCGCGGGGTAGCCAGGGTCCTGATCTCGCCAAAGGAGAGGCGGGCGTTGGTCAGCTCCTTGGTGATCATGGCCTCCATTTCGGCCATGGCGCGGGGGATGAAGCCGGCTGGGATCTCTTCCGTGCCTATTTCGAGGAACAGTTCTTTGGTACTCATCAGGCCACACCTCCTTTCAATAGCGGGAAGCCCAGCCGCTCGCGCATCCGCAGATAGCCTTCGGCGCAGATGCGGGCCACGTTGCGCACACGGCCGATGTAGGAGGCGCGTTCGGTGACCGAGATGGCGCCGCGGGCATCCAACAGGTTGAAGGTGTGGGAACATTTCATGACATAGTCATAGGCTGGCAGGACCAGTTCTTTCTCTGCCAGGCGGATGCATTCCTTCTCGTACATGGTGAAAAGCTGGAGGAGCATGGCTACGTCGGCCTCCTCGAAATTATAGGTAGAGAACTCCACCTCGCTTTCGTGGTGGATGTCGCCGTACTTGATCCCTTTGACCCATTCCAGGTCGTAGACGTTGTCAACTCCTTGCAGATACATGGCGATCCGTTCGCAGCCGTAGGTGATCTCGGACGAAACCGGTTTCAGGTCGATGCCGCCGGCCTGCTGGAAGTAGGTGAACTGGGTTATCTCCATGCCGTCCAGCCAGACCTCCCAGCCAAGGCCCCAGGCGCCAAGGGTTGGCGATTCCCAGTCATCCTCCACGAAACGGATGTCGTGGCTGTTCGGGTCGAGGCCGAAGGCGCGCAGGGAGTCGAGATACAGGTCAAGAATATTCAGCGGGGAGGGCTTCATGATGACCTGGAACTGGTAGTAGTGCTGAAGGCGGTTCGGGTTTTCACCATACCGGCCGTCCGTGGGGCGGCGGGAAGGCTCGACATAGGCCACGTTCCAAGGCTCGGGTCCGAGCACGCGCAGGAAAGTAGCCGGATTAAAGGTGCCGGCGCCTTTTTCAGTGTCGTAGGGTTGCTGGATGATGCATCCCTGCTTGGCCCAGTAGCCCTGAAGTGAGAGGATAAGGTCCTGAAAGGTCACTCCATGTTCCTCCGGTATAGAAATTTGTTTGCTTGAATAAATAAATCGATAAAATAGCAGGTCTGAACAGTACGGTCAAGGATGGATGAGCTTCAACCGCCGCAACAGCATTTCTTCCCTACGGCCTTGTCAAAGGCCTCTTTGCCCTCTTTTGCCGAGAGCCAGGCGATGAGCAGTGAGCCGGCCGAATCAAAGACGCCGATTCCGGTCAGGGCGTAGCCCACGCTGGATGCCAGCAACACCACGGAAAGCCGGAGACAGGTTCTTGTGCAGGCGGCATCCGCCAGGATGGCATCCGAACCAAGGGCCTTGCCGACCCTTGTTTTGGCGTGTATCAACAACCACATGGAAAGAATGGAGACAAGCGATACAATGATCCCCCACAGCGTGGTTGCTGGACGGTGCCCCTGGTAAAGATTGATGGCCGCGGTTACGATCAAGCTGGCTGACAGTATGTAGAATGATGTCCCGGTGATGCGCAGGGCGCGCTGCTCAAAGGCGTCGCGCGCTTGCTGGCACGAGCTTGACCGCAGGCGCCGCACCATATGCCAGATGCCGATGCCGGAGATCACCTCCACAAAGGAGTCGGCACCAAAACCCAGCAGGGCGATGGTTTCGTCGGCCAGACCGAACCAGACCGAGACCACTCCTTCCAAAACATTGTAAAAGATCGTGATCAGGGCCAGGAGTGCAGCTTGGTTATAAAGCTTTTCCCCGTGAGAAGTCCCTGACTCGGTTTCCTGGTTTTCTGAAATGGACATGGCTATTGGAACAATCTTTAGGGCGGGCACTGGGCGCACATGGATTTAAACAGATTGGTGCTGAGATAGCGGTCCCCCCGGTCCGGGATGATGACAACGATGGTGCCGGTCTCCAGTTCTTCCGCAATTTTCAGGGCTCCGGCCACGGCTGCTCCGCCGGACATACCGCAAAAGATCCCCTCCTGGTCCGCCAATTGTCGGGCAGTTTCAAAGGCGGTGTCGTCGTCGATCACTATCTTGTTGTCCAGGACGCTCTCATCGTAAATTGGTGGGACGATGGCTTCCTTCATGTTTTTTAAGCCTTGGATCTTATGCCCCAGCACTGGTTCAATGCCGATGATACGGACATCCGGTTTGGTCGTATGGAAGTACTGAGCTGCCCCCATCAAGGTGCCGCCGGTTCCCATGCCTGCCACAAAATGGGTGATGCGCCTCCCTGACTGCTGCAGGATCTCGGGGCCGGTGGTCTCGAAGTGGGCCTGTACATTGTTGGGGTTGGCGTACTGATTGGGCATGTAATACTTTCCAGGCTCTTCCCCGAAAATTTTATGGGCCATCCGGATAGCCCCGTCTGTGGCTTCACATCCGGGTGAAAGCACGATTTCGGCACCGTAGGCCTCAAGGATGCTGCGGCGTTCCATACTGACGCAGGCCGGCATGACAAGCTTGATCCGGTAGCCGCGGGCTGCCGCGATCATGGCCAGGGCAATGCCGGTATTACCCGAGGTCGGCTCCAGGATGATCTTGTCAGGGGTCATTTCGCCGCTCTTCTCCGCGGCCAGGATCATCTGGCGTGCGGGACGGTCCTTGACTGACCCGCCCGGATTGTTTCCTTCCAGTTTGGCCAGGATAGCGACCCGTGGATTGGGGTTAATGGTGGTGATGGCAACCAATGGGGTGTTGCCGATGGCTTCGATGAGACTCTGACCTTTCACTGGCATCCTTTCCGATTCATGAAATCAGGCCGGGCCGGCAGTATGATCGGCAAGCCGGCCTGATACGGGGTTGATGGTTCATAACTCTGCGGACGGTTGATTGCTGCGAGGTTCCAACGGCCGGTATGGTGGTGCAAATTGATGCACTAATTGTGATGGCGGAAGAAAATACCATGAAGGGTAATTCACACCGGAGTGCCCTCTAAGATGCTCGCACATGTACGATTTATATCGCCTCAATATTGACATGGTCAAGACAAATAACGCCAAGCAGGTGGATTAGGAAATATTTTTTGTTGACAACGCCGACGCATTGGAGGTAACTTCATTTTTAACCCACTGTTGATAATATCTAAGTCATAGCTTTTATTTTAGACCTCGCATATCCTATCAAAGTTACAACTTAATTTTATCGAATCCTAGACATAGCATGACTCATTTGTTCATACAGGAAGTCTCCTGCCAGGGCACTTTCTTCCCATTGCCACTATTGAGGACATAGTCACTTACCAATCCATTCAATCATCCAACCCCGCTGGATGCTCATTTTTGCAGCCGCATTGCGCATGTACGCTCAACATGCAGGAGAACTGATGAACTTACAAGAATTGAAAGGGAAAAAAATCAGCGAGCTCACCGCCATCGCCAGAGAGCTCAATATCGAGGGTGCATCCAGCCTGCGCAAGCAGGACCTGATATTCGCCATCCTCAATGCCCAGACCGAGCAGAACGGCTCGATCTATGGCGAAGGCGTGCTGGAGACGCTGCAGGATGGTTTCGGCTTCCTGCGCGCCACTGATTACAATTATCTGCCCGGTCCGGACGACATATACGTTTCGCCCAGCCAGATCCGGCGTTTCAACCTGCGTACGGGAGACACCGTTTCCGGACAGATCCGGCCTCCCAAGGAGGGTGAGCGCTACTTTGCCCTGCTCAAGGTGGAAGAGGTCAACCACGAGCCGCCCGAGGTGGCGCGCGACAAGATCCTGTTCGACAACCTGACCCCGCTTTATCCTGAGGAAAAACTTAAGCTGGAGACCGCTCCGGACAATATGCCCATGCGGGTCATTGAGTTGGTCGCCCCCATCGGCAAGGGACAGCGTGGTCTGATCGTGGCTCCTCCCCGCACCGGCAAGACCATGCTGATTCAGAACATCGCCAATTCCATCGCCACCAACCATCCCGAAGTCTACCTGATCGTGCTGCTGATCGATGAGCGTCCTGAAGAGGTGACCGACATGCAGCGATCGGTCAATGGCGAGGTGATATCCTCTACCTTTGACGAGCCGGCCACGCGTCACGTCCAGGTGGCGGAGATGGTCATCGAGAAGGCCAAGCGCCTTGTGGAGCACAAGCGTGACGTAGTAATCCTGCTGGATTCCATCACCCGTTTGGCCCGTGCCTACAATACGGTTATCCCCCCTTCCGGCAAGATCCTGTCAGGTGGTGTGGACTCCAATGCGCTGCATAAGCCGAAGCGTTTTTTCGGGGCTGCCCGTAACATAGAAGAGGGCGGGTCATTGACCATTATCGCCACGGCCCTGGTGGATACCGGCAGCAAGATGGACGAGGTCATTTTCGAAGAATTCAAGGGTACCGGCAATATGGAGCTGCATCTCGATCGCAAGCTGGTTGAGAAACGCACCTTCCCGGCCATCGACATCAACAAGTCCGGAACCCGTAAGGAAGAACTGCTGATCGAGAAGAGTTCCCTGAACCGCATATGGATTCTGCGCAAGGTCATTCACCCCATGAATGTCGTGGACAGCATGGAGTTTCTGCTGGACAAGCTCTCCGAAACCAAGACCAACCAGGACTTCCTGGATTCAATGAGCAAATAGAAAAAAGGGTTGCAATAATCAAATCGAATCGCTAACATAAAAATTTGCAGCGAATAATCTGTTAGGTTTTTTGCGACGATACAAAGGAGGAAGATGATGAAAGAAGGTATTCACCCTGTTTATTCCGATGTCACTGTTAAGTGCCTGTGCGGCAACACTTTCCAAACCCGTTCCACCCGCAAGGAGATCAACACCGAAATCTGCTCCGCTTGCCACCCGTTTTTTACCGGCAAACAGAAGCTGGTTGACACTGCTGGACGCGTGGAGCGCTTCAAGAAACGTTACGGTCAGCTTTAGTTTGCCATAGGTTCGATGCGCAAGGGGGGTTTTGTCGCCAGACAAATCCCCTTTTTTGCATCCTATAGACTGGGAATCCAATGAACGTTACTCTAATTGAATACACCCCGAATCCTGAACTGACTGTGGCCCTTGCAGCCCGACTCTGCTACTCCCCGATCTCTATCAGTGAACTGCGGGACAAGCTGGGAGCAGCCGATATCGAGCAGTTCCTGGACAGAATCATGTCTTTGGGGCATCACTCGGTCCTGGAACACGCATCCTTTACCTTCGGCATTGAAGGGATTTCACGGGTAACCACGCACCAGTTGGTGCGTCACCGCATAGCCTCGTTTTCACAACAGTCGCAACGCTATGTGTCGCACAAGGATTTTTTTACCTCGATCATGCCGGACAGTATTGCGGAAAACCAGGAGGCCCGTCAGATATTTGCCTTTATGTCCGAGACGGTGCACAAGGCCTATGCCCAGTTGGTCGAGATGGGCATACCTCCCGAGGACGCCCGTTACATACTGCCAAATGCCACGGAAACCAAGATCATTATGACCATGAACGCTCGCGAACTGCTCCATTTTTTCGCGCTACGTTGCTGCCAGCGTGCGCAATGGGAGATCAACGAGATGGCGATAGAGATGCTGAGGCTGGTGCGGAAGATTGCTCCGGTCATCTTTCGCGATGCCGGCCCGGGCTGCATTGGCGCCCCCTGTCCCGAGGGGCAGTTCTGCTGCGGCCAGATGACCGAAGTGCGGGAATTCTTCAAGAACTTGGAATAGCTGCAGAGAATACCTGGGAATTTTTCATGTTATTTGTGACTTATAGGTCTTGTGTGATCTAATCATCCCCGGTTACCTCTGTGACAAGAAAGGTATTATGGAAAAGATCAATGTAGGCGGCCAGGCAGTTATCGAAGGGGTCATGATGCGTGCCCCTCGCTCAGTGGCCATTGCCGTAAGACGCCCCAGCGGTGAAATCGTGGTGAGCAGGAAGATGGTCGTACCGCTGTCCGAACGTTACCCAGTGGTCAAGCTCCCCATCGTTCGGGGTGCAGTAGCCCTGTTCAGCTCCCTTATCATCGGCATCAAGGCCCTCAACTTCTCGGCCAACGAGGCCATGACAGAGGAAGAAAAGGGAAGCGAGCAGGGTGGCGGCGAGCTTTCGTCGTGGGCCATGGCAGGCACCATGGCGGTTGCTTTCGGTTTCGGCATCGGCCTTTTCTTTCTGTTCCCGCTTTACCTGACCAAGCTGATGACTCCGATTATCGGCACAAACAATATCGTCTTCAACCTGGTGGATGGGGTCATCCGCGTGATCGTTTTCCTCCTTTACATCTGGGGCATCTCGCGGATGAAGGATATTCAGCGCGTCTTCCAGTATCACGGGGCCGAGCATAAATCGATCTTCGCCTTTGAAGCCGGTGAATCGTTGACGGTCGAAAATGTCAAAAAACACAGTCGGTTGCATCCCCGTTGCGGCACCAGCTTCCTGTTGATCGTCATGCTGGTCAGTATTGCCGTGTTTTCACTGATCCCTAAATTGTGGCCTTTGTACCTGAAGGCCGGGTCACGCATCGTTTTGCTGCCGCTGATTGCCGGTATTTCCTACGAGTTTCTGAAGTGGAGCGCCAAAAACGACACTCATCCGCTGGTAAAGATGATCATCGCCCCTGGTTTGGCCCTGCAGCGTTTAACCACCCGCGAGCCGGACGACGCTCAACTGGAGGTCGCCATCCGGTCCATGAACGAGGCGTTGGAAGTTAACGCCGGCTATGCGGACGATAGATTAGTCGTCTAAAATCCTGTCCACGAAGAACACGAAGATTCACGAAGGGTAATAAACCACAGACATTTCTCACGTAAAGCATACAAACTCATTTCGGATTGCAATCAAGATGACATTACAATAGGGGCTCAGCTTGCCGTGCCCAATCCGCGGTGGTCGTCAATTTATGAAATAATGCAATGATTCCCCTGTGTTCTCTGATACCGTTTATAGGTTTGTTGGCCTCTCTTCGTGTAGTTTCGTGTCCTTCGTGGATAATATAATTCTGAGGTAATAAATGTTCGACAAGATAGAAGAACTTGAGCGGCGCTACCAGGAGCTGGAGGCGTTGTTGTCCGATCCGGCGGTCATCTCCAATCAGCCGGAGTTTCGGAAATTCTCCCGCGAGCACGCTGACCTGTCCGATCTGGTGTTTGCCTATCGCCGCTGGCGCAAGGTTACGGAGGAAATCGCGGAAAACCGTGAACTGCTGGCAGATCCCGATATGAAGGAGATGGCCGAGGAGGAACTGAGGAGCCTGGAAGCGGAGAAGGAACGGCTTGAAGCGGATATCCAGTTGTCGCTGCTCCCCAAGGACCCCAATGACAACAAGAGCGTTATCCTGGAGATCCGCGCCGGCACCGGCGGTGATGAGTCGGCCCTGTTTGCCGGCGACCTGTTCCGCATGTACTCTCGCTTTGCCGATACCAACCGCTGGAAGGTGGAAATCATCTCGGCCTCGGAATCCGAACGGGGCGGCTTCAAGGAGGTTATTGCCTCTGTCGAAGGGGAGGGGGTCTTTGCCAAGCTCAAGTACGAATCAGGCACCCATCGCGTGCAGCGCGTTCCCGATACCGAGGCCCAGGGGCGCATCCATACCAGCGCTTGCACCGTGGCGATCATGCCCGAGGCCGAGGATGTGGACATCGACATCAGGCCCGATGATCTGAAAATCGATGTCTATCGTTCCTCCGGTGCCGGCGGCCAGCACGTCAATACAACCGACTCCGCTGTCCGGATCACCCACCTCCCTACCGGCACTGTCGTGGCCTGTCAGGAGGAACGCAGCCAGATCAAGAACCGCGCCAAGGCCATGAAGGTACTCAAGACCCGCATCCTTGACACCATCCAGCAGGAGCAGAGCGCCAAGCTGGCCGCCGACCGCAAACAGCAGGTTGGGAGCGGTGATCGCAGCGAGCGTATCCGCACCTACAACTTTCCCCAGGGGCGCATGACCGATCACCGCATCGGACTTACCCTCTATCGGCTGGATTCGATTATGACCGGGGATATCGCCGAAATTGCCGACGCCCTGAGGGCCCATTACCAGATGGAGGCACTCAAGGCGCAAAGCGAAGGGGCGTGAAACCCAGCGTGGTTTGGGGCAAAAAATTTTGTCGGACACATAAAGGGCGCGAAAAAAGCCGGCCGGGAACCTGATCCCGAGCCGGCTTTTTGTTTGGCCTATCAGCAGTGGTTAGCGGATCTTCAACACGATCTTGCCAAAATGCTTGTCCGCCTCCATCATGCGGTGCGCCTCCACCACTTGGTCGATGGGGAAGACCTTTTCGATGATCGGTACGATGGTGCGGTCGGCGAATTTGGGCAGGGCGCGACGGGTGAATTCGGTCACGATCTCCCCTTTCTCGGACACTGGGCGTGAGCGGAGCACGCTTCCGATGATCTGCTGGCGTTTGACCATCATCAGGGCCAGGTTGAGCTCGGCCTTGATGCCGCTGGTGACGCCGATAACGACCAGCCGCCCCTTGTAGGCCAGCGAGTTCATGTTGGGTGCCAGGTACTTGGCCCCGATGTGATCGAGGATCAGATCGACCCCCTTCTTGTTGGTGAATTCCTTGACGACTTCGGTGAAATCGGGGGTTTCGCGGAAGTTGATCAGGAAATCCGCTCCGATTTCTTTGACCCGCTCCATTTTCTCCGGCGAGGTAGTGACGATCAGCTTGCTGTTCGGCACCAGCGCCTTGCAAAGTTGAATCGCCGCGGTGTTGACCCCGCCGCCCCCGCCATGCAGGATAGCGGTCTGCTTGTCTTTAAGCTCGCCGATCATGAAGACATTCAGGAAGGCGGTGATGGATGATTCGCAGACACAGGCAGCTTCCTCGAAGTTCATGCTTTCAGGGATGCGCATCAGGTGCGAGGCATAGGCCACGGCATACTCGGCATAGCCGCCGCCCCCAACCAGGGTCATGACCCGCTCACCCTTTTGCCAGCCGCTGACGCCTGCTCCCAGTTCTTCAATCTCGCCGGCCACTTCCAGCCCGAGGATCTCGGAATCGCCCGGCGGCGGCGGGTATTTCCCCTCGCGCTGCACCAGGTCGGGGCGATTGATGCTGGTGGCATACACCTTGACCAGCACCTGTCCCTCGCCTGGCACCGGCCGCTCGGCCTCGCCTACGCTGAGAACATCCACCCCACCGAAACCGCTCATCAATACAGCTTTCATAACCATGACCTCCTGATAATGTATGAAGTTGACGCTAAAACCGTAGAACCCTGTTTGGGAATCCGAATGTACCCACTTCGGCCGATTTTGTAAACACAAAACGCGTTATCCAAAACAAGCAAATCACCGTAGAGACATAGGATGAACACCGATTAAATCCATAATGTTTGAAATTAGAATATTTTTTTGTACATTTGCGTGCATCCCGGTTACAAATGCTTTTTGTCCAGCTATTTTCGCGCGGCTTGATTTATGGGTCGATTTCTGCCATAACAGCCCGGTTTCCATAGATTCGTATTCTGTATTAATCAAGGAACTTGCCCATGCACATCATGGTCACCAACGACGACGGCATCCAGGCCCAGGGCATCCAGGCCCTGGCTGCGGCCCTGCAGGAATTGGGAGAGGTCACGGTAGTCGCTCCTGACCGGGAACAAAGCGCGGTAGGGCACTCCCTGACCCTGCACTCGCCTTTGCGGGTATTTGAGCTGCGCAGCGGTTACTACGCCGTGGATGGTACGCCCACCGATTGCGTCAACATGGGCATCCACAGTCTGCTCCCTTTTCGCCCGGACCTGGTGGTCTCCGGCATCAATCACGGCCCCAACCTGGGTGACGATGTCACCTACTCCGGCACTGTCGCTGCTGCCATGGAGGCGAACCTGATGGGCATCCCAGCCATGGCCGTTTCCCTGGCCACATTTAACCAGGATGGTCATTTTACCGCCGCTGCGGCCGTTGCCGTGCAGGTGGCCCGTCAGCTCCTGGCCAACGGCCTGCCGTCCGACACCTTTCTGAACATTAATGTGCCTAACTGCCCGCACGGGGAGATGGGGGCGCCTATCATCACCCGCCAGGGCAAGCGTTCCTTTGTCGGCAAGATCGTGGACAAGACCGATCCCCGTGGCCGCAAGTATTACTGGATCGGCAGCGAAGAGCCTGATTTCAACGACCACGAGGGGACCGATATCTATGCCATCAACCGCAACCATGTCTCCATCACGCCGCTCCATCTGGATCTAACCAATTATGAATCCATGAAAATCCTGGCTGGTTGGACATGGTGACGTGTCTGGACATCAGGAGGCGTGTCTGTTATAGTTTTTGCCGTTTGAGGGGATGAAATGAATCTAGAGATTTTGCGCAAAAGAATGGTGCAGGACCAGATAATTGCCCGCGGTATAACCGACCGGCGGGTTATCGAAGCCATGCTGAAGGTTCCGCGCCACATTTTCGTTCAGGAGGCCATGGCAGCCCAAGCCTACAGCGACTCGCCTCTCCCTATCGGCGAGAAGCAGACCATTTCGCAACCGTACATGGTGGCGCTCATGACCGAGCTGCTCAATCTCACCGGATCAGAAAAGGTGCTGGAGATCGGAACGGGGTCGGGTTACCAGGCTGCGATCCTTGCCACCCTGGCAGAAAGGGTCTGCACCGTGGAGCGCATTCGCCAGCTTGCACTCCGGGCGAGGAAGTGCCTGGATTCATTGAAGCTGTTCAATGTAATGCTCAAGATCAACGAAGGTGAAGGTAGTCCCGTCGGCTGGGAGGAAGAGGCTCCGTTCGATGCCATCCTGGTAACTGCAGGGGCACCTTATGTGCCTGATATCCTTATCGATCAGCTTGCACCGGAAGGGCGGCTGGTAATACCGGTCGGGAACGAGCTTGAACAGCGCCTGCTGAAGATCGTTAAGCACGGTGATGGTACTTTGGAGTCTATTCCCTCTGTCGGTTGCCGCTTTGTGCCGCTTGTCGGCAAGCAGGGCTGGCAGGTGGATCTAACATAGAAGGAGGAAATACATGAAGGGTGACGATATACTTGATCATGGCTTTATCGAGGAAGTGCCGTTGGCTGCTTCGGGCCTGCTGCTTGACGAGGCTGAGGAACCTCTCGTCTTCGAGGATGTCGAAGAAGAGGACGAAGACGCTGCCGATGAAAAACTGCCCTTGACGGAGCTGGAGAGCTTTGATGATGCCATCAAGATTTACTTGCGTGATATCCAGCGAACACCGCTTCTGACTGCCGAGACCGAAAAGGAATGTGCCCAGCAAATCGAAAAGGGTGATAAAGCGGCCCGCAACAAGATGATCGAGTCCAACCTGCGTTTGGTGGTCAAAATTGCCAAGCGCTACATCAATCGTGGGCTGCCGTTCCTCGACCTGATCGAGGAAGGCAACATGGGACTGATCAAGGCGGTGGAGCGTTTCAGCCTGGCCAAGGAGTGCCGCTTCTCCACCTATGCAACCTGGTGGATTCGCCAGGCCATAGAACGCGCCCTGGTCAACCAGTCGCGCACCATACGCCTGCCGGTGCATGTCTCCGATGATATCAACCGCATGCTCAAAAATACCCGGGCATTATCCCAGTCCTTGCAGCGAGAGCCGAGCGCACAGGAAATTGCGGAAGCAATGAATGCGAAGGTGCCCTATGTCCGGCGTCTCATGACCCTTCTGCGGCGTACCTGCTCCATTGAAACCCCCATCGGCGACGGTAACGACTACTTCCTGATCGACACCATCGAGGATACTTCCATGGTGTCGCCTTCAGAGCTGCTGGAAAACATCGACCGTTATGAAATGATCTCGGAATATTTCGACGAACTGACTGAAAGCGAACAAAAGATACTTACCCTGCGTTTCGGTCTGGATGACAAAGAACCCCAGACACTCGACACCATTGGTCAGAGTTTCGGCGTCACGCGGGAGCGCATCCGCCAGATTGAGGCAAAGTCACTGGAAAAATTGCGGAAATGTTCTGAATTGAAATATCAACCCTGATACTTGTTATTTAAGGAGACCAGACAGATGGACGACCTGAAAAGCATTATCCGCGATGTCCCGGATTTTCCCAAGAAGGGGATCGTTTTCAAAGACATAACCACCCTGTTGCAGGATGCCAAATCCTATCAACGCATGATTGACCTGCTTTCCCATCGTTACATAGGCCAGCGGATCGACAAGGTGGTGGGGGTCGAAGCGCGCGGCTTCATCATCGGTTCGGCCCTGGCCTACAAACTCGGTGCCGGGGTGGTGCTGGTCAGAAAACCGGGCAAACTTCCCTCTGAGACCTTCAGCAAGACCTATGAACTCGAATACGGCAGCGACACCCTTGAAATCCACAAGGACGCCATCAAGCCGGGCGAGCGTATCCTGATCGCCGACGACCTGCTGGCTACCGGAGGCACTATGTCTGCCGTGGTTGACATGGTACAGAGCATGGGGGGCGAGATCGTGGAGTGCTGTTTCATGGCCGAGCTCGATTTCCTCAACGGCCGCCAGAAGCTGCCTGCCGACAAGGTTTTTTCACTGCTTGTCTTTTGATGTGTTACTTGAAATTGGGTTGAAACGAGGCAACATCTCTGCTATAACCATTCGGCTTTTATCTATCTGTCCCCGTAGCTCAGCAGGATAGAGCACTTCCCTCCTAAGGAAGGGGCCGGACGTTCGAATCGTCTCGGGGACGCCAAATTTCAAAAAGGTCACTTTTCTTCGGAAAAGTGACCTTTTTTCATTGGTAGGCTTTTTTGTTTCCGCGATTTGTTCTGATTTGAAAGATAATTATTTTCCAAGACGAATTCGAGTAAGCGCTTGCCAGTGGAACTAACCCGTTTAGCGGGAACTTAAAAACAAAAAAGCATATAGAGGCTGTAAAAAACAAAATAAAATCAGCTGCATAAGAATCATTGGGCAGCTTCTTCGGAGGCTGCCTTTTTCTTTGTCTCGACACTGACGACATCTCCTCGTACCACGGTATTGACGGCCTGAGGGCCGAAAAAACCAGGAAAAGGAGAAAGAGTCATGCCCGTATTACGACGGAGGATGACGGAGGATCTACAGCTTGCCGGGTATTCCGAGAGAACCATTGAGAGTTACATGTTCAACCTCTACTGGCGTCGGATCATCCCTCTTAGCCAGACCAGAAGCATCGCCTTTCCCTTCTCCCGCCTCGACCGCGAACCGTTCTGGGAGCTGGTGCCGCAACCGGGTACGACCATCACCCCGGCGATCATCAACAACACCTCCTCCGTCACCTTCCTGCGCAAGCACGCCCTGGGGCCAAGCCGGACTAAGGGCTGTTTCGGGTCATGCAGAGCGGCGAGGGGCGGGGGGTACTGCTGCCTTGACCTTGCTGACGCAGAGGGGTATACTCCTCGCAACAATCCGAATTCCCTGCATTTATATGCTGTTACCTGTAATATAACTTATGGATCTAACCAAGATGAGGTGCTCCATGATAGACCGTAACAATCCACTCATCCGCGAGGCCGCCAGTCTTCCACCGCTTGACAAGCTGCAACTTGTTGACTATCTCCTTGAATCCCTTGATATGCCCGATACTGAGATTGAAAAACTGTGGGCCGAGGAATCTTCCCATCGCTGGGAAGGGTATAAGGCAGGGGAGATAAGTTCTGTTTCTGCTGCTATGAATATTCGCTTCCTTGAACCTGCCCAGAACGAACTTGATGATGCATTTGACTGGTACGGAATGGAGCAGAGCGGCCTTGGCCACCGTTTTCTGACGGAAATACAGTCTGCCTTGAAGCGGATAACTGTATTTCCTGGGGAATCAACGACCAACCTAACCACCTCCATCAAACACTTCGCCTCCCTCAACCGCGCCCCCGGCCCAACCTGGACCGACGCCACCAAACGCTTGGGAACAGAATTATGAAGGATGAATTATGATGTATGAAACCAGGTTTTCCTGGTGGAGCTGAACGAGCTGTTCAACCTCTACTGGCGGCGGATCATCCTCCTTGGCCAGACCAGAAGCATCGTCTTTCCCTCCTCCCGCCTCGACCGCGCGAGGAGGGCAAGATGAGCTTCCTCCAAAGCGATTGTATCGATAAGTTGGTCCCTGCTATTCTTCTTCATAGTCATATCCGGGAGGGATCAGGGTGGAAAGTTGGCTAAGATTGGTGTTTAAATGAAGAAAGGCCGATGAGCGATCATCGGCCTTTCTTCATTTAACTTCGTGCTTAAACAGGCTTATTTCTTTTTGCTTGGATGGAGGACCTTTTTTGCAGGAGCGGCTGCGGGGGCTCCCTTTGGTCCACCGGAATCCCAACGGTTCAGGTCATGGGCGATGCTGTGGCAATCACCGCATTTGGGGAACTTGGCCAGCATGCCGGCCGGATGCGGAGTGCCGTGGCAATTCTGGCATGTCGGTACGAATTTGTGCTTATCTTTGTGGCAGGCAACACAAGTTACTGCTCTATGTTTGGAAGTTGTCTTGCTCAACAGATCAAATGCCTTTTTGTGGCAGGATGCGCACATCTTGTTGGATGTATCGGCGGCGTAGGTTACTACTGTCGGCATATGAGCCTGATGGCAACGCTTGCAGTCCGCAGCGGTCATATCGGCGCTGTGCGGTTTGTGGCATTGCGTACACAGAGGAATCTTGCCGTGTACGTTATGACAGAAGCTGCATGCCAGGCTGGTGTGCTTGCTCTTGACCTGCCGCAGCTTGATAATCTGCTGTGTGTGGCAGCTGAGGCATTCTTCGGTGATGTTGGTACCCAGTTTGATAATCTTGGGTGTGTGGGGGTTGTTGTGGCAACGCAGGCAATCGGGGAGTTTGTAGTGTGGCTTGCCGCTGTGGCATTTGCTGCAAGCAGGGATGATGTTCTTGACAGCCGGTGGGTGGCCAACGTGGCAATCCTGGCAGGTCACGCTTGTTTTGTGCGCTCCACCCTTGGCTGCGACATCGGCAACTACTGTGGCATGGCATTTGACGCAGTCGGCATTTGTCAGTGTGTCCGCGCCGAACGCAAACGTTGACAACAAGCCAACAAGTAGTGCTGCCAGCAGGATGCCCTTCGATTTTGATAACAGGTTCTTCATTGTTCCTCCTTTGTTGCTGCATGATGATAAATAAACCATTTCATCTGTTGAATGGTTTGTAAAAAATATCCCATTACACACACAATTTCCGCAGAATAGTGCCACTATTACCCGCATACGTCAATGAAAAATTGATTGTGTTTACGCCATAAGATATGAACGATCCTATATAAAAACAAACATACATGGGCATGTTAGCTGGCAAATCAGAAGTCTTGACAGAAGCGGCGCTCTCTGATATTGATTTTGGAAAGGGCGCTTAGCTCAGCGGGAGAGCACTGCCTTCACACGGCAGGGGTCGCAGGTTCGAAACCCGCAGCGCCCACCATAAAACTTGACGGGCCAGGTAAAGTTACCTGGCCCGTTTTTTCTGGTGGATGATTTTGTCGGCCAGGGTGGCACATTGGCCAATCTGAGAGGTTTTATTGAGTCGCATGGCGGCAGGGTGCTGGCGGCGGTTACCTTGACGGGGAAACCCCACTCTGCTAAGTTAACATTAGATTCCAATCAATTGGAAGAATTGAGGCAAAAACATGGCGAAGATTTTGAAAAATGGTGGCAAGAGCGATTCGGTTACTCCTTCGACTGCCTTACTCAATCGGAAGCTCGGTATCTCGCCCGCTCCCCGGATGCTGACGCCATCCGAGATCGCCTTATTGCGGCGCAGCAAGCGGGAGATAGCCGAAAAGCTCAAAAAGACCGCGTAGCCGGGACGACTGAGGGTAGTTGACTCTGAAAACCGCTTTGTCAGCAAAATGCTGACGGGCGGTTTTTTTATTTATGTGCGCAACTCGGATGCAAAGGATGCACACGGATAACGGCAGAAGCTAATCCGGTTTAAAGATTTCATTCGCCACAACGACAGGAAGTTCAAGAAAAAATCTTTGGGAAATCGCCTTCCTTTGTGTACTTCGTCTCCTTTGTGGTAGGTGAGTTTGGGTCTAAGCCGCCCTGGGAGCAGGAAGCGGATGCATATGGTGTGTGAGCTGGTCCCCGCCATCGGACAGTTTTCGCTTCCGTACGAGCCGAATGAAATACTCCATGTTTTACCGGGGTTAACATCGGCCGGGGTCTGAATTCTGGCGAGAAACATAGGAGTTTTATGAGGTCTGGAAGAATGCTGTATCGACTGGATTACCTGTTAAGCGGGGTTAGCCTGATCTTCAGAAACTCTGATTCAAGTTGCCCTATCTGCCGTAATTTAGGATCGTCCGATTGCGAAAGCCTCTCTACCAATTCTTCCAATTCGTGACTGACAAACGGCGCCTCGTTGTATTCTTTGAAAAATCTTCTTATTTGTATGCTGCGGCTCAGATTCTCGCTGCTCACGTGACACTTCCTTTCTCAAACATTGAATTCAGGTAATATAAAATCGGCTTCGTTCGCTGGCGCTGTTCAACTTGCGGTCACAGACAGGAACTTCATTATATGTATACCAAGAAGCGCAGGCAGTAATGTTACAATTAGGTTAAATTTGCGTGGCAAATGTTGAAACGGATGCAAAGTGTACTATAAAGGGTTGGTACTATATTGCATTAGGAGGCCATCATGATCACTCCTTCCTGATATGAGGTGCGAAAATGACTAAAATGAGGATTGCTGCCATAGACATAGGAACCAACTCCATACGCTGCATCGTTGCAGAAGCGGCCAAGGAAGGAAAATTCAAGATACTTGATGACGAAAAAGTCACTGTGCGGCTCGGTGAAAACTTGGTTCTGACCGGCATGATATCAGAAGAGGCCACTGCCCGTGCGCTTGAGGCGCTCAGACGTTTCCGGAAACTCCTGGCAGGGTTCAAGGTTGAAACTGTAGAAGCTGTTGCCACCAGTGCGGTCCGTAGCGCTACCAACGGCAAGGAGCTTGTCGAGGCCCTGACAACGGAACTTGGGCACGAAGTTCGGATAATCAGTGGTGCGGAAGAGGCGGAGCTGGCAGCGGCATCCGCCTTGTTCAACTTCGACATGGACGGTAAGCGCTTTGCCATGGCGGATATCGGCGGCGGCAGCCTGGAGGTGGTCACTGCCTTTGGGAACCATATCGAGGAATGCTATACCTTAGATCTCGGTACTGTAATAATGACCGAGCGCTTCCTGCATAGTGATCCGGTAAAGGTCGGCGAGCTACAGCAATTGCAACGCCATATCAGGGAGTGCCTGAAAAAGCAGCTTTCAGATGGCAAGGTGTCCGTGGATACGCTTATTGGTTCCGGAGGAACTGTAACCTCTTTGGGTTATATGGTCATGAACAGGCACAAGGATGACTATTCATCGGCGCATGGTTATGAAGTGCTCCGCTCCGAGGTCGTCCACCTGCTGGCAATGCTGATGCGCAAGGATCTCAAGGCACGCCGCTTGATCCCCGGCCTCAACCCTGACCGTGCCGACATAATAGTAGCCGGAATCGTGGTCATGGATGAGCTGATGAAGTTATTCGGCGCCAATCGCTTGCTTGTAAACGAACGGGGCATCCGCGAAGGGCTCATTATCAATGCCATGAAAAGGCAAGGCCTTATGCCGGCGGTTTCACCCCCGCGCAACTGGCGGGACTCGGTGTTGGAGTTCGCCCGTTCGTGCCAGACGGACGAAATGCATTCGCTTCACGTCTCCAATTTGGCCCTGTCCATTTTTGATTCTCTTGCCTTGCCTTTCAATTTGAAAAAAAATGACCGCAGGATACTGGAAGCCGCTGCTATTCTGCATGATACCGGCTACTTCATAAGCTACGGTAGCCATCACAAACACTCATATCACCTGATCCACCATGCCGACCTGTTCGATTTTTCCCCACGGGAGAGGGAACTGATTGCCCAGGTTGCCCGTTACCATCGCAAGTCTCTCCCCAAGCGCAAGCACGAATCTTTCCAGACGCTTCGCGAACGTGACCGTCTGCTCGTTTCCCGGCTGGCAGGCATCCTGCGCATGGCAGACGGCCTGGACAGGCGCAGGGCGGGTTTTGTGCAGGAGGTGTCCTGTGAGTTTGGCGGCAACGTGATCACAACAAATCTGAAAGCCAGTGAGGATATATCCGTGGAGGTATTCGGTGCCAATGCCAAGAAGGACCTCTTGGAAAAGGCCTTCGGAGCCTGTGTTGTATTCGCGACCTGAGCTGTTTTCTACAAGGGGCCGAGCCACCTTCTGATCTCATCTTGCCATTCTTTTGGATGATCAACAACAACCTCCGCCTTGCCGGCATATACAAGCCCCGTGTTGGAGTCCAGCGTGATCGGAGTGCCTTCCGGGAGAAGTCGATCTCCGAATTCGACAACCCGCTTTTCAAGGTCAATCTTCATTCCGCCACAGTTGGTTATACATGGCTTGCCAAGCTGCCGTGACACCATTGCGGCATGTGAGGTGCGATTGCCATGTGCCGTCAGGACGCCGGCCGAGAGGGCAATGGCCGCGAAGTCGGAAGTAACAATGCCCTCACGGACAAGCACAGCCGGCAAGCCGCTTTTCGACGAAACATTGCGTATCGACTCGATATCAAGCACTAGCGAGCCGATCGCCACTCCGATCCCTACCGACTCACCCTTACAGAGTGGTAGCTCGCCTTCCGGAGACAGGCAATGGCGCTGGATATCGTCCAGTGAAAGCCCCTCCAATCGGGCCATCGCTTCTTGTTGATCTATTAGCCCTTCGCGAGCCAGCTCTACAGCAATCCGCAAAGCAGCCCACTGAGTTCTCTTGGCGCTCCTGGTCTGCAGCAGGTAGAGTATGCCGTCCTGGACTGTGAATTCAAATTCCTGTGCATCACGAAATTCCTGTTCAAGCGCGGCACAGATTGCCATCAGTTCTTGTCCGGTTGTCGGCATGGCAGAGTATAGCCGGTCGGCGTCGGAATCGGCAGTACGGCCGGAAACTAAATCATCACCCTGACTATCGAAGAGGAAGTCAAAATATAGTTTGTTCTCCCCGGTATCAGGGTCGCGGGTAAATCCCACCCCTGATCCGGAGGTTCCCCCGGCATTGCCGAAGACCATCTGCTGGATAATGGCTGCCGTGAAAAGATCTTCACGAATGCCATGGAAGCGGCGGTACTCCACGGCACGCGACGAATTCCATGAGGCGAATACGGCCTGTACCGCGGTTTCGAGTTGATCGTGCGGGTTTTGCGGAAATGGGAGACCTGTAAGATCCGTAAAAAGTTGAAGGTAAGTTTGAGTGAGTTCGGACAGATACTGAAAATCCAATTCCTGCGGATGAGTAAGGTGCTCTCGGGTTAGGAGTGCATCAAGTGCGGAAGCGAATGGTTGCGGTGAGATGCCAAAGACCACTTCGGCGAAACTTTGGACCAGTCGGCGATACGAATCCCAGACCAATCGGGGCTTGCCGGTTATCTGTAAAAGACCTTGGACAGTAGCGTCACAGAGCCCAATG
>Ga0172380_10003943_pt1 | contig 19699 bp, 20 predicted proteins | sample Leawe162metaG_FD_119747 | JGI IMG/M metagenome (GOLD analysis project Ga0172380, IMG submission 119747) | Leachate microbial communities from a municipal landfill in Southern Ontario, Canada - Leachate well 162 metaG | ecosystem: Engineered > Solid waste > Landfill > Unclassified | place... | reverse complement strand
GAAACAGATTGTGGCCGTTGTTCACGTGGGCCAAGGGCCGTTGGAACACGCCCACCAAGGCAGCACAGAGAGCATAAACGGGTGGGAGCGCGCGCTGCCCGCCGGGGCAGTCGGCAGTTCAAAATGAAACGCTGATCAAGCACGGCTAGCCTTGGCGATCTCACCAAGATTAAACCTGAGGCGGCATCGAATGATCGAACTACGACCCAAACAACGCGCCCGTGTCGTTGTGGGCGTTGCGGCGTCGCTCACTCTGGTTGGTCTCGGACTCGGCGCCGCCGCAGCACCGGTGGCCGCGACAGAAACCGCTGTCTTCATCAATCCCGGGACGTCGTCATGGACGGTGCCCACAGGGGTGACTGCAATCCAGGTGACCGGCTACGGTGCCGGTGGTGGCGGTGCGAGCTACCAATACGTAGCGAGCGGCCCGAGCCCGACAGAATCTCAAACTGCCCGCGGCGGACACGGCGCGGTGGTCACAGCATTTAGGACGGTGACGCCAGGCCAGACAGTCACGGTCAACGTCGGTACCGGTGGGATCGGGCTGAACCAGCCGTCCGATACGTCGGCGTATAGCGCAGGCGGTGGAGGCGGGGCCGCGACAACGGTCTACGTCGGAGACTTCGCGACTGATAGCCAGCGAATTGTCGCTGGCGGTGGTGGCGGTGCAACGGCGGTCTACTCAGTGTCACCAGCAGCCTGGGAAGGCGGTGATGGAGCAGCGGACGGAACGTACACCGGCGGCGACGGCGCCGGAACCTACGGTGGCGAGGGTGGCAATCCAGACGGCAACGGGACTGGCGGTTCTGGTGCGCTGGGTACCGGAACCGGCCCTGGTGTTGCGGGTACTGGCGGAAGTGGCGCGAACAACGGATCAGACGCGACCTGCACGGGCGCATCGCCCGCAGGAACGCGCGGGGCAGGTGGTGGTGGCGGCGGCGGACTAGGCGGTGACGGGGGTCGCGACTGCTATGCCTCAGAACCCGACCTAGGTGGATTGTCGGCAAGCACGTTCGGCGGTAACTACTTCGTGGGTGGCGGGGGATCCGGATCCGGCGGCGGTGGAGGTGGCTGGATGGGCGCTGGCGGCGGTGGGTTCGGTGGTGGGGGAGGCTCGGGCGGAACGTTTGCCCAACCGCAACCCGCTGGCGGCGGCGGAGCTGGCGGGTCGACGGCGCCATCACCTGAGGGACTTCCCGCACCGGTCTATGCGCCCGGAGGTAACGGCGGAGCTGCTGGAATCACGCTCAATGACGGCTTCGCTAACAACGGCGGCAATGGCGCGGTATTGATCCAATGGTTCCTCGGTCAAGAACAGACCATCACCTTCCCGCAGCCCGCAGATGCAGCGCTCGGTGATGGCTCGCAGCTACTGACGGCAACGGCCTCATCGGGGTTGCCCGTGTCGTACCAATCGGTTGACGCAAGCTATTGCACGGTATCCGGCAGCACCGTCACCTACGTCAAAGTTGGTACGTGCGTCATCGTGGCGAGGCAATCAGGCGACGACTTGTACGGATCTGCGGAGTCTGTCACGAGAGCATTTGAAGTCACAGCATCGTCGACGGTCGCCCAAGTCCCCACTAAGGGGAGCGTGAAAGTCCCGAAGTCGGTGCCGCGGAAGGGACTGCGCAAGGTCGCGAGCTTGAACCCCCGAACCAACGCTGGACAGCGAATCAAGACCCAAGCGCGCTGCACGCTGCTGCGAGGAGACCGCAAGGGCTGCGCAATCATGCGGGTCACGACGGGTGCCAACCCGGGAACCTACCTGAAGACATATGGCAACCGAGTCAAAGTGAAGCTCACCTGGAGCGCGCCAGCGACCGGTGACTACCGCGCTTACAAGAAGGTGAAGGTCTACCGAACGTAAGTCCCAAAGACTGTGGAAGCAAAGAGCCTCACTATGCAGTGCTGGCTACTGCGTGTCCCCGCCGACGAGGGTCAACAGCGTTGCCTCCGGGGGACAGGCAAACCGGATGGGAGTCATCGGGTTGGTGCCGAGGCCGGCTGAGACATGCAGGAGCGAGTTCCGATGGTGACTGAGCCCCTTCACTCGGGCGGGGTCTAAGTCGCAGTTCGTCACCAGTGCCCCGTAGCCAGGAATCGCAATTTGGCCGCCATGAGTGTGCCCCGCCATGATCAGTTGCGCGCCGTCGTCAGCCATCGCATCCAACACCCGCAGGTAGGGCGCATGTGTCACACCGAGCGCGAGGTCTGCCAACGGATCGAACGGTCCAGCGATTGGCTCGTAGTGGTCACGTTTGATATGCGGATCATCCACACCACGGACGTCGATCAAGCGGCCGTCGACTTTGATGTGGTCGCGTCGGTTCGACAAGTCGATCCAGCCACCGGCTGAGAGCGCGCCCTTCAGCTCGGCCCACGGCAAGTTCGGTTCGCCCCGGTCGTGGTTTGTCGGATGCAGCAAGTACGCGAGTGGATTCCCAAACTTGGGTGCGTAGTAATCGTTCGAGCCCAGCACAAACGCGCCTGGAACATCCAACAGTGGCCCGAGCGCCTCGACCAAGGGATACACCGCGTCGGGATGCGAAAGAAAGTCCCCGGTCGCCACAACCAAGTCCGGCTCGAGATCGGCAAGGGCGCGGATCCAGCCAGCCTTGTCGGTTTGTCTCGGCGTCATGTGTAGGTCAGACAGGTGGAGCACCAGCAGCGGTTCTGAGCCAGGTTCCAACACCGGAACAACCACCGATCGCAGTCGGTATGAGCGCGCCTCGGCCAGCGAATACGCGAGCACCCCCGCACCCAAAACTCCCGCCACTCCGAGGGTCTTGATCGCACGTTTTGCATACAGGGAGTCGGCAACTGGCATGCCAACTATGGTCGCACGTTCGGATACGCGCGCGCCGGATCGTGGCCCGGTCGGGTTAGATAGACCCATGACTGACTCTGCATTGAAGACCCAATTGCACTCGGACCTGACTGCGGCGATGAAGGATCGTGACCAGTTGCGCTCAGGCACAATCCGAATGGCACTGACGGCGATCACCAATGAAGAGGTTGCCGGAAAGAGCTCACGGGAGCTCACCGACGCCGATGTCATCACTGTGCTGACCAAAGAGGCCAAGAAGCGTCGGGAGGCCGCGACCGCGTACGACGAGGCAAACCGGGCCGACCTTGCGGACAAAGAACGTGCCGAACTTGGTGTCCTGGAGGCGTATCTGCCGGCGCAGCTGTCCGACGATGAACTTACTGAGATCGTTGTCGCCGCTGTCTCCGAGTCAGGTGTGAGTGGACCGCAAGGTATGGGTGCGGTGATGAAGTTGGTTCAACCGAAGGTGGCTGGCCGCGCAGATGGTGGCCGCATCGCCGCCGAGGTGAAGCGTCAGCTCACGTCTTAGCCCCGGCTCACCAGCCGCAACGACGAGACGAGCAGGGTGTCTCACTTCACCGTGAAGGCGATGATCCGGTCGTCCTGACGACCAGGATTCGCCCGACCATCGGTATTACTCGTTGTCACCCACAAGGTTCCATCAGGGGCAGCTACCGGCGTCCGCAGGCGCCCGTACTTCTCGAAGAACAGTTCGTTCGGGCCGACCGGTTCTGCTGCTGCCAACCCGACTTGCCAGAGGCGTTCGCCCCGCAACGCCGCAAGGTATGCCCAGTCGTTGATGATCGCGAGCCCACTCGGTGACGCCTCGGCGGTTGGCCACTGCACGTACGGATCGGCGTAGGCCGGATCATTTGCTGCACCCTCGTGCACCGGCCACCCGTAGTTGGCGCCCTTGGTGATCAGGTTGAGCTCATCGTGCGTCCGCTCGCCGAACTCACTCGCCCACAAGCGGCCTTGGGAATCGAACGCCAGACCCTGAACATTACGGTGACCCAAGGTCCAGACCGGTGAATCGCCGAACGGGTTGTCCGGCGCCGCAGAGCCTGCCTCAGTGATCCGCAGAATCTTGCCGGCCAAGTTGTTGCGCTGTTGGGAGCGTTCGCGCTCACCTGCGTCGCCTGTACCGGCGTACAGGTACCCGTCAGGGCCGAACGCGAGGCGCCCGCCGTTGTGGTAGGTGCTAGCCGGAATCCCGGTGAGGATCGGCCGTGGCTGCCCGAGGCGCTGGCCATCCCACGACATTGATGCGATCCGGTTGTCAGTCTCGGTCGTGTAGTAGACGAATGCTTGCTTGGGTGATGTGCCTGGGGCGAGCACGATGCCGAGGAGCCCTTCCTCGCCACCGTCAGTGTGCTCCACGCCTGGAACGTTGCCGACAGTGCTCACGGCGGCATCGCCACTCGGCTGGGCAACGACGCGCTTGATCGTGCCCGAGTCGCGTTCCGTCACCAACGCGGAGCCATCGGGCAGGAACGCCATCCCCCACGGACTCTGCAGGCCAGTCGCGATCACTCGTTGTTCCGTCACCACCGGTGTCCCGCTGGGTGCAGTCGAGGAAGAATCGGTAGGTCCAGGTGGAGCGCTAGTGTCCGATTGCCCGCAACCCGCCAAGCCAATTCCCATGGCAACCACGAGCGAGATGACGATCGGTGCGCGCATACAACGAACCTAACGGTGGTTCGAGGCGGCGTCTAGCGGTTGTAGTACGGGTTGTACCGCTGGTATCGCTCGGCGTCGTAGCCGTAGCCGTTGGTGTTCCCGCTCCGGTTGTATCCGCCACGACGCGCCTGCTGTAGATCATTCTTGGCTTCAAGGTCGAACGACTCAGCGTTGTCGCTAACCGCACCCTGCATCGCGTTGCGCCAGATCGGTCCAGGGATCGAACTTCCGTGGACCTTGCTGTAGTACGTGCCGCCGATAGTGACGTTGCGCATTGGGTGCTTGAATCCACCGCGGGGATCGCCTGCCCACACCGCTGCCGCGACGTCAGGGGTGTATCCGGCGAACCACACCGCAGCGTTGGAGTCAGTTGTTCCGGTCTTTCCAGCGGCGTCACGACCGAGGGTCATGGCCTGGCCTGTTCGCGAGCCAGAACCATCGATCACACCGGTGAGGATCGCAGTGGTCGCATCGGCTACCTCACGGCTAACGGCCTTTGTGCACGTGCCGTCATCGACGTAGAGCGTTTGGCCTTCCAGGGACGAGATTGTCGTGACCGCGTGTGGCTTGCAGTAGACGCCATGGTTGGCGAACGCCGCATACGCACCCGCAACCGACAGCGGTGAGACCTCCATGGAACCAAGGGTGAAGGACGGGTAACGAAGGAGCGGCTCGCCGTTGCCCAGCTTCACGCCCATACGCTCGGCGATGTCGACGGTGCGGCAGAGGCCAGCGCGGCGCTGGAGTTCGACGAAGTAGGTGTTGACCGACATTGCCGTACCGCTCCACATGTTGAACGTGCCAGAGCCGGTGGAGTTGTTCACGGTGTAGTTCGGCTGGTTGAAGTTCTTACCGCAACCCCAGTCACCCGCGGCGAACGTCTTGCGCTGCGGCGATGAGATGAACTCAGTCGGGCTTATGCCCTTTTCAAACGCTGCTGCGAGCGTAAAGGCCTTGAATACCGATCCCGCCTGCATGCCGATAGTTCCGCCATCGGCAGCATCTGCGGCGTAGTTGTAGGTGGTGACGCCGGTGCCCTTGGTGCCCCAGCGTCGGTTCTGCGCCATCGCGAGGATGTCGCCGGTGCCCGGTTCCACCATCGCGATCGCGGCAGCCTTCTTGCTGGGATCCTTCGGTGGCACACGGCTGTCAACGGCGCGCTGGGCGGCATCTTGGGTCTCGATGTCCAACGCGGACTTGATGACAAAGCCGCCGCGCTTGAGCAGATCTTCGCGCTCAGTGACGGTGGCGCCGTACTTCTCATCGTTCTTGATCCGGTTGAGGATGAAGTCGCAGTAGAAGGGGTACTTGCTCTGGGCACAGCCATTCTGGAGTTGGGTCGGGCGCAAGGTCTTGGCGATCGGGACTGCCTTCGCCTTTTCCGCCTCGGTCGGGGTGATGAACCCCTGTAGTTCCATGCGGTCCAGGACGACGTTGCGGCGGACTTGCGCAATCTTTGGGTTCTGGGTCGGGTCGTAGCCGACCGGCTGCTGCACGAGCCCGGCCAATGTGGCCGCCTGCGGCAACGTAACCTGCGACGCGCTGACGTCGAAGTAGCGTTTGGCGGCAGCTTCGACGCCGTAGGCACCAGCGCCGAAATAGCTGACGTTCAGGTAGCCCTCAAGGATTTGCTCCTTGGTGAGTTCCTTCTCGATGGCCAGGGCATATCGCATTTCTTGCAGCTTGCGACCAATCGTTCGGACGCGGGCATCTTCGATCTGTTCTTTGGTCTTGGCATTGGTGATGAGTTGGTTACGCACGTACTGCATGGTGATCGTTGAGCTACCTTGCTGAACGTCACCAGCCTGAGAGTTCGCAACGAGCGCACGTCCGGCGCCTTTGAGGTCAACACCGTTGTGCTCGTAGAAACGCGCATCTTCGGTGGCGATCGCTGCCTGCTGAATCATCGGTGAGATCTGGCTCAACGGCACGACGACGCGGTTCTCGGTGTAGAGCGTTGCGATTCGGGTGCCGTCATTAGCAGTGATGTAGGAGCGCTGCGGCAGCGGCTGGGCCTGCAGTTCACGCGGCAGCGAGTCAAACGTCATCGAGGCTTGGCGGGTGGCGATTGCAGCCGTGCCGACGAACGGCAACGCCATCGCAGCGACAATGGCACCGGCGAGGGCGCTAATGAGTACAAACTCACGAACACTCCGGGCCCGGCTCGGACCAGCGGGAGAAGAAGGCACGCCCATGAGACGAAAGGGTAGGCCGGAAAGTTTCGTTATGGACCGTTTGGGTGTAATCGAATTGGTGTGAGGTACGTCAGTAGTCCAAACGAACTATCAGAATTGGTCAGTTCGGACCTTTTGATGAGCAGAGGGTGAACGTACGGTTACACGACGCATCACAACGCGCACAGCGTGCTTCCCCAGTGCGCACTCACCTGACGGAACTTCTGAACTGCCTGTGAAAGGTAACCATGAATTGGATGAATGACTGGCCAGCTCAAGCGGCGTGTCGGGGAACTGATCCCGACCGACTATTCGTGCAGGGAGCAGCACAGAATCGGGCCAAGGCCATTTGTTTCGGATGCCCAGTGCGCACCGAGTGCTTGGCTGACTCCCTCGACAACCAGATTGAGTTTGGCGTCTGGGGCGGAATGACTGAACGCGAGCGCCGCGCGCTGCTTCGTCGTCGCCCAGATGTTCTGTCGTGGCGGACGTTGCTAGAGACCGCGCGCCTTGAGCACACACAAGGTGACGTCGTCGCGATCCCGACTCAGGCCGTCACGGCTGACGTGAGCGACCGGTCGGTCGATCTACGCGCTCGTACCTCGGTCGCATAGGCAGCCGGACCGCTACACCGAATTCGCTTCAGCACATCCCTCATCGCTCCTAGTGCGGTGGGGGATTTGCTGTGCGTGACCAACGGGAATGCTCAATGTTCCGAGCGCAAGGCTGTGTGCCAGCGTGCGCCTTAGTGTTGCGCGGCCAAAGCGGCAGCGACCTCGCGTAGGCCATCCAAATCGTGGACGTCGCCTGCCAACGCAGGCGCGGCAGCAACCGGCACGTGTGGGTGGGCGGCGCTGAATCGCTGCGCCAACCGACGCTGTCGTTGTCCGTTGAGGACTCGATCCGCGTGAAGTCGCAGCATCCCCGCCGTCAGTTCGTGCTCGTGGGCCTCATCGAGGTGGTCCGCGGCGGCGACAGCTGCCTCCGTCGTGAGTTGTGGCAGGGCCACTTCCTGGACCCGGTTGAGGATGAGCCCGGCAAGTGGCATGTTCTCGCCAGCGAGGCGTTCGACGAAGTACGACGCCTCTCGCAGAGCATCACGCTCAGGTGCTGCCACGACCAAAAATCGGGTATCGGGTGCCTGGAGTTGTGCGTAGGTGGCCTCGGCACGTTGTCGGAACCCACCGAACAAGGCGTCAAACGATGCGACAAACGTCTGCAGGTCTTTGAGGACCTGCGCGCCGATGAGCTTTGTGAGAGTGCCGGTGACCATGCTCATCCCGGCGTTCATCACTTTCGCGCCGAACTTGCCGGCACCACGAGCGGGAGCGCTCAGGAGCTTCATCAGCCGACCGTCGAGGAACGATCCGAGCCGCTTTGGAGCATCGAGGAAGTCCAGCGCTGAACGTGACGGAGGTGTGTCAACGATGATCAAGTTCCACGTGTCGGTCGCTTCGGCGGCAGCCCGTAGCTGCCCGAGCTTCTCCATCGCCATGTACTCCTGCGTGCCTGCGAAGGAGCTCGACAGCGCTTGGTAGAACGGGTTGTCGAGAATCTGCTGGGCGCGTTCAGGATCGGACTGGGCTTCGACGATCTCGTCGAAGGTCCGTTTCATGTCGAGCATCATCGCGTCGAGTGAGCCGCCGTTTGAGGTGTCAACGTCGTTGACGGCACGGGGAGTGTTATCGAGCTCAGTCAGGCCCATGGACTGAGCAAGGCGCCGGGCAGGATCAATGGTCATCACGCAGACTCTGCGGCCGCGTTCAGCGGCGCGAATGCCCAGCGATGCAGCGGTAGTGGTCTTGCCGACGCCACCGGATCCGCAGCACACGATGACGCGAACCTCTGGGTCATCGATGAGGGCGTCGATGTCGAGCACGGGGGTTCCGTCGGGCAAGGGCGAGAGCATTTGTGGTCCAGACATCACACGGCTCCCTGTTCTCGGAGCATCCGCGACATCGCGTACAGCGCACCTAGATCGATGCCGCCGCTCATCTCGGGCATTTCGTAGATCGGTTGGTCGGTGGCGTCGAGGCGAGCACGTTCAACCCGCTCTAGCTCAATGCGTTGCGCATGTTCGGTGGCCTCTGCCATAAGCACCTTGCTGACCGTCGTTGGGTTGAGCCTTCGTGGCAGCCCGGCGGCCTCTACCCCAGCTTTCACCTCGTCGAAGTCCAGCGTTCCGTTCAAGGCGGCCGCAATTCCGTCGGGGGACAGCCGTGGCCCGCGCATCATGTTGACGATGACCGCACCTACCGGCAGGCGGCTCGCGTGCAACTCCTGGATCCCGTCAAGGGTCTCCTGAACAGGCATTTCTTCCAGCAGGGTGACGAGGTGGACCGCAGTCCGAGGCGAACGAATGACCGCCATCACCGAATCCGACTGTGACTTGATTGGGCCGACCTTCGCAAGTCCGGCGACCTCGCTACTAACGTTGAGGAAGCGCGCGATCCGGCCTGTCGGTGGTGCGTCCATGACGATCGCGTCGTAGGCGGGTTTGCCGGCCCTTTCGCCGCGCTTTACCGCCTCGATAGCTTTACCCGTCAGCAGCACATCACGAACGCCAGGAGCGATCGTGGTGGCGAAGTCGATCGCTCCCAGTTTGCGAAGCGCGCTGCCTGCACGGCGCATGTTGTAGAACATTTCAAGGTATTCCAGGAGCGCCGCTTCCGGATCAACGGCGAGCGCGAACACCTCACCGCCGTCGGGGGCGACAGCAACGAGTCGCTCCTCGTAGGGCAACGGCGGGGTGTCGAACAGTTGGGCAATCCCCTGCCGACCTTCGACCTCCATAAGCAGCACGCGGCGCCCGCCAGAGGCGAGTGCGAGTGCGAAAGCGGCGGCAACCGTGGTCTTGCCGGTACCGCCCTTGCCAGACACCACGTGCAGGCGAACTCTGGGCCAGTCACCACCTCGCGTCGCACCCGAACGTGGTCGGCTCGCCGGTGATGAGGGGGACACAGTTGCTCAGCGTATCGGGGGAAGTAGTCGGTTTTCGCGGGTGCGCGAGCAAGGCACCTGCGTTGCCGGGCCTAGAGTTGGCAACTATGACCACATGGGAGTACCTCACCGCCCCGCTACTCATTCACAACACGAAGCAGATCCTCGATAACTTTGGCCTCGACGGATGGGAACTTGTGCAAATTGTTCCCGGCCCGAACGCCGAGAACCTCGTCGCCTACTTCAAACGGCCACGGGCTTAGGCGCCACGATGACCGGAGTGCAGGCGCGCCTTGCTGAGCTTGGGCGACCGCTGCCTGTGGCACCCACACCGCTCGCGGCGTACGTGCCAGCGGTCCGCTCCGGCAGCCTCGTTTTCACCGCTGGTCAACTGCCGATCGTCGATGGTGAATTGCACGCAACTGGGCTTGTGAGCGCCGATTCAACCGATGGTGTGGTGGATGGCTGGATCATTGATGCAGGTCTCGTCGAGCTCGATGTCGCCAAAGAATGTGCAGCAATCGCGGTGCTGAATGCACTCGCGGCGATCAATACGGTGGCGAGTCTCGACGATGTCGTTCGAGTCGTGAAGTTGACCGGGTTCGTCGCTAGCGTGCCTGGTTTCACTGGACACCCGGGTGTCGTCAACGGCGCCTCCGAGTTGTTAGGGGCTGTCTGGGGTGACGCTGGCAGACACGCACGTTCAGCCGTCGGGGTCGCCAATTTGCCGCTCAATTCACCTGTCGAAATCGAATTGATCGTGGAGCTCGCGCGCGCAGATGGGTGAACGTTCGCAGCTATCGATCCCGCCCGAACTCGCCGCGCGAGCACGGGCGCTCGTCGCTGCCACGAGCGCTGGTGACGGCGCCTGGGAACCGCCGCCCGTTCGCGACGCCGCAACAGTGGTGATGGTTCGCGACGACGTTGACGGCCTACACGTCTATTTGCAACGGCGGGTACGCACCATGGCGTTTGCAGCGGGAATGTATGTGTTCCCCGGAGGTGCGGTTGAACCACAAGACGTGACCGCAGCAGCGGAACTGCGTGCCGACGTGGTGAACGCCGCGGCGTGGCCCTTCCTGAATCGCCCGACTGTGAGTCCAGGCGAAGACAACCTGGAAAACCGAATCGCCGCCGTGCGCGAAACCCTCGAAGAGACCAGCCACGATCTCGGTGATCCGCTCACGCTGGCCTACGTCGGGCACTGGGTCACGCCTGAGGTTGAGGACCGCCGGTTCGACACGAGGTTCTACGCAGCCGAAGTTGTTGGCGAGCACCATATTCACGAAAACTCTGGGGAGTCCGACGCCGACCGTTGGGTGCGTCCGGCGGATGCACTCGCCGAGTCTGCGGCCGGGCGGATGCTTATGTTGCCGCCGACGACCGCGACGCTCACCGACTTCGCCGCCCAGGCGGAGTCCGGCGCACGTGCTGCAGAGGCGATCGCGGCGATCGCCGCACGTCCGATTGTGCCTCTCATGCCGAGCCCGGCTGCCGACCCTCGCGACCCCACGGGCGTTCGTTGGCGGCTGGTGGACTTTCGTGATGGGACGGAGATTGCCCGCATTGGCGGCCCACCCGCGGGGTCTGAATCAGGCGGTATTCACACCAGCCTTGGCGGCGACGATGGATGATGCGCAACGCACGATCTGGGTAGGTGCCCCGGCGTCGGTGGGTGCTCGATGACGGGTGCGATCGGCGGGCCAGGGTTTGCTGGCGCGTGGCACGGTGGCGACGTCACGTCGTTCGCGACGTGTGTGCTGGCCCCCAATGCAGGTCCGCAGACTCTCGACGGCACCAACACGTGGGTGCTGGCAGCGCCTGGCTCGACGGGGGTGACCGTGATTGACCCGGGGCCAAACGACATCGCCCACTGGCAACAGGTCGCGCGTGAAGTTGAGCAGCGTGGCGCCCGCATTGAGCGGATCCTGCTCACGCATGGACACCTTGACCACAGTGCGGGCGCGCGCCTGTTTGCAGACGCCGCGAACTGCACCGTGCAGGCGCTCGACCCCGCGCATCAGTACGGCAGCGAGGGGCTCGTCGGGGGCGATGTGATCGATGAGTCAGGCGTCGAGATTCACGTCATCGCAACACCCGGCCACACGTCGGACTCGCTGTCCTTCTACCTGCCGCAGGACGATTCGATTCTCACTGGCGACACCGTGCTCGGACGTGGAACAACGGTGGTGGCGTACCCAGACGGAACGCTGGTGGAGTATCTGGATTCACTGCATCGACTTCGCGAACTCATTGCCGATTCGCACGTCAGCACGATTCTGCCCGGGCATGGGCCGACGTTGAATCAGCCTGGTGACGTGATCGATTACTACCTTGCACACAGACACGAACGACTCGATCAAGTGCGCGCCGCAGTCAGCGAATTGGATGTAGCGCAACTGCCGGTTGAAGAGCTTGCGCAGCGCGTCGTTGAAACGGTATACGCCGATGTTCCACGGGCGGTATGGCCGTTGGCGCTCCTGAGCGTGCGGGCTCAGTTGGAGTACCTCGCTACCAGTCGTTGACCTTCGCGGCGGGCCGAGGCACCGAGTCGAGCTACTTGGAGCGTCGGTCGAGGCGATCGGGGTCGATGAGGATGACAGAACGAGATTCGAGGCGAATCCAGCCGCGAGCGGCGAAGTCAGCGAGGGCCTTGTTCACGGTTTCGCGTGAAGCGCCCACCAGTTGCGCAAGTTCCTCTTGGGTCATGTCGTGGGTGACATGAATACCGTCGGGGAGTGGGCGCCCGAACTTCTCGCCGAGTTCGAGCAGCGTCTTGGCAACGCGGCCAGGAACATCGGAAAACACGAGATCTGCCATCTGCTCATTGGTGCGACGCAGACGTTGGGCAAGCGCTTGGAGCAGTGCTTCGGCAACCTCTGGCCGTCCTGTTAGCCATGGCCGCAGCGCGCCATGCCCGAGGCCCATCAGGGAAGTTTCGGTGAGGGCGGTCGCGGTCGCCGTGCGGGGGCCTGGATCAAACAAAGAAAGTTCGCCAAGCAGTTCGCCCGGTCCGAGCACCGCAAGGAGGCTCTCGCGCCCGTCCTTCGACGTATGGCCGAGCTTCATCTTTCCGTCAGTGATGATGTAGAGGCGTTCGCCACGGTCACCCTCGTTGAACAGCACCTGACCCTTGTTCAAGCTAACGGTGTCCATCGACGCACGTAATGCCGCTGCTGCCTCGGGATCGAGCGCTGCAAACATCGGCGCCCGGCTCAGTACATCGTCCACTTGGGGTTCCTCGCTAAAGACGGGTGATTTCCTCGGGCGCCATTGTGGCGCATTTAACATCTGACTTGCACTTTCTCGCCACGGCCAAGGACCTCATGTTCGAGTTCATTTGCCCGTGTGACCAAACCTACTCACATTTGGGCTGCTGCGGCGAGGTCTTCCGCATGAGTTTGTGACAAACAATCGGTGCGCATTTGACGAAACGATTTCGCATTGTCAGATGCTGACGGTGACACCCCAAGGTGGCAGCGTCTTGGGCCTATAGCGGGGCGGGTCGTGCCGACCGCTGCGGGAGCGCGCTCAGCACCAACGAAGGATCTTCGCGATACCTGCGGATGAGTTCTTGAGTGGCGGCATCGATAAGCCCGAACAAGCGGTTGCGCTCTTCGGAGAGCTCACGTTCGGCGATCACAAGTTCGATTTCGAGTTGCTCGCCGTCGGTGCCGTTGATTCCGCGGTTCCACAAGTGGTCAAGGCCCGCCAGCGGTTGATCGCCCTGGGGCTGCACACTCAGGATCCCCTTGCGGCTGTTCGCCCCCATTTGTTGGCTGAGGATGCGGTGCAGGCCTTCGACGGTAGCGCCGCGTTTGACGGCGCCGTCGCGCAGCAGATCGAGTCGGGCCTGAATGATCCGGCGCCAGTACGAGACCTGGTGCTCGCGTTCGGTCAGGAGGTGACGCACCTTCCGCAGCTTCTCGAGCGGCAGTGATTCGACGTCGAAGTCGGCCGCGGATGTCACCGCATTGGAGCGTGATGCGTCGACCTGATCGGGGACGGCGTCGTCTCCGATTGGTCTAGCAGGGTGTCCTACGGGCATGTCAGTTCCGTTCCGCCGGGTCCGAATTCCAACGTCCTACCGATCTCGCGTGCATTGCGTCTTGCGTGAATGGAGCATCGGCGGCACCACCAAATACTTGAACCGGGGACTCACTCATTCGGGTGCCACGTACGCTGATCGGGTGGCTCCTTCATCCCCGCGCGCACCCGCTACTACGCACGCGGATGCGGATTCTGTGGACGCCGTCACTCCAACGGGTGAAACTCGTACCGCGCTCGTCCGGCGAGCGCGCCGGATTCAACGCGAACTTGCCGTTGTCTACCCAGATGCGCACTGCGAACTCGACTTTGCGAACCCGCTGCAGTTGGTCGTTGCCACCATCCTGTCGGCGCAATGCACCGACGTTCGAGTGAACCAGGTGACGCCGACCCTGTTCGCGCGCTACCCAGATGCACCCTCGCTTGCCGCCGCTGATCGTGCCGAACTCGAGGCCATCATCTCGTCGACCGGCTTCTTCCGGATGAAGGCGAACTCGCTGCTCGGCATGGCGAACATGGTGTGCGACCGGTTCCACGGCGAAGTCCCGCATCGGATGAAGGACTTGGTGCAATTGCCCGGCGTTGGACGCAAGACCGCAAATGTAGTTTTGGGCAACGCGTTTGATGTTCCCGGGATCACTGTGGATACCCACTTCGGGCGACTATCGCGACGCTTCGGCTGGACAGCTGAAACCGATCCCGAGAAGGTCGAGGTCGAGGTTGGCGCGCTATTCCCGCGCAAGGTTTGGACCCCACTGTCGCACCAAATGATCTTCCACGGTCGCCGTTGTTGCTTCTCGCAGCGACCGGCCTGTGGAGCATGCCCCGTTGCGCGCTGGTGCCCGTCGTATGGCGAGGGCATTACTGATCCGGTGCTCGCCGCGAAGAAGATCAAGACGGGCCAGGTCTGACATGGCGACGCGTCGGGCCGGGACTGTGCGTTCATTTGCATTCGTTGTGCTGAGCTGTGTGGCGATCGCAGGTTGCGGCACCCAAGACGGATCGAACCCCGCTGGCTCAGCTCTACCGAGCACGTCGACGTCGGTGGCCACCGGTAGCACGGAGGGTGCATCCGCCGCCGAGATCGATGCGGCCCGGCTTGATCCGTGCCCAACGTCAAATCCCGACGTCGAGCCCGTGGCGAGTGGTTTGCCGGACGTGACACTGCCCTGCCTGGGACGAGGTAGCCCTGTGCGCCTCTCCGGGCTTCGAGGTAGTCCGCTCGTCGTCAACGTGTGGGCCTCGTGGTGTGGGCCCTGCAAGGCAGAGCTACCAATGATGGGTGAGTACTATCGCGCGAACCGGGACTACGTGTCGTTCCTCGGAATTGACGTGGGTGACTACCGGGTACCGGCTCTGGCGCTCGCCGCCAGTACGCAGATGACGTTTCCGTCCGTGCAGGATTCGTCTCAAGAAACTCGCGCCGAGCTGAGATATATCGGAGTGCCGACAACACTGTTTGTGCGGCCTGACGGGACCATCGCGGGTCGCGCCGGGGAGATTACCTCGCGGGATGAACTGGCAGCGCTAGTGGAAAAATACTTGGGGGTGAAGACGACGTGACATCGGCCGCCGACGACGAACTGAACGTCCTGATCAACCCTGACGACCTGCCACGGTGGTACGCCCCGCTTGTGGCGGGCGTGCAGGCAGCACCTCGTGATGAACTTGTGAGTTTCCGTGCGCCCGCAGACGCAGTCGTCCGAGAGTCGGCAGTTCTTGTGCTCTTCGCCGATGGAGCTGATCGAGGTGTCCCCGGCCCGGACGTGCTCATCATCGAGCGTGCCGCCGATATGCGCTCCCACGCGGGGCAACCGGCCTTTCCCGGTGGAGCCCGCGATCCTGAAGATGTCGATTCGATTGCCACAGCGCTGCGGGAAGCGCAAGAAGAAACCGGACTCGACCCCACAGGGGTAGCACCAGTCGCGACTTTGCCGCAGATGTGGTTGCCGCCATCAGGATTCGTCGTGACACCGGTGCTCGGCTGGTGGCACCTGCCGTCCCCGATTTTCGCCGGGGACCCGGCAGAGGTGGCCGACGTCCATCGCGTGGCCGTCGCCGACATGCTCAACCCCACGAACCGCGTCAAGGTGTCGCATCCATCGGGCTACGTCGGTTCCGGGTTCGAGGTCGACGGGATGTTGGTGTGGGGCTTCACCGGGCTACTGCTCGACCGATTGTTCGCACTCGCTGGCTGGGAACAGCCGTGGGAGGCAGCGGCACGCGTCGTGCCGTTTGATGATGGCTGGCGCGCGAGCTAACGAGAACGCCGAACGGCGCGCCAAGGCTCCTGGCGCCCACACACGCAGGTTCACTGAACGCGAACAATTCTGTGGCGAACTGGGGTAGTGCCTGCCCGCCTCAATGCGACAGACTGACGCTCTACGCAGCGAGGAGGTGCCCATGAGTTTCGTCAATCTGAACTTTGTCGATCTGCTCGTGCTCGCTGCCGTCATCTTGTTCGCCTGGTCGGGTTGGCGCAACGGATTTGTCTCGGGCCTGTTGTCGTTCATTGGGTTCCTCGGCGGCGGTTTGATTGGGGTCTACCTGGCCCCGTACATCCTTCGGCCGCTCGGCATCGACGGCACGATGGGCTTGATCGCGACGGGTGTGCTCATCATCGGTTGCGCAATTACCGGTCAGGTTTGCACGTCGATGATTGGCCGCAGACTGCATGCCCGAATCACCTGGGAACCGGCCCGTCTACTCGACAATGTTGGTGGCGCGGCGCTCAACGTGTTGGCGATTGCGATCATCGGCTGGATCCTTGCCGCGACGGCGACTGCACTGCCTGGATCGTCGGTCGCGGCCACTGTCAGGTCTTCAGCGGTGTTGGCCACGTTGGACTCTGTCGTGCCGAGCCAAGCGCGCGACATGGTGACGAACCTGCGCAACATGGTGGACACCTCGGGTCTGCCCCAACTCTTTGACACCTTCGGGGTGATTCCGCCCGCACCCGTGGATGCACCCACCGCGGCGGTCGTGAAGAACCGTGCCGTCCAGGCTTCGCTGAACTCGGTTGTGCGGGTGTCGGGTTCGGCGCCTTCCTGCGGTTCCGGCTTTACCGGCAGCGGATTTGTGGTCGCGCCCGGACGGGTGCTCACAAACGCTCACGTGATTGCAGGTGTTCCAGACCCCCGCGTGGAAGTGCCCGACGTGGGTCGATTCCGGGCGAAGACGGTCTATTTCGATCCCCGCATTGACGTGGCCATCTTGCAAGTACAAGGCCTGAACGCGCCGACGCTGAGGATGTCCGGCCCGATTGATCGCGGCACCGACACCGTAATCGCCGGGTACCCCGGCGGTGGCGAGATGAAGGCCACCGCTGCTCGCGTGCGCGGCACGATCGGGGGCGAAATCGCCCGTGGAACAGACATCTACGGCAACCCCGGCGTTGCGCGCGAGGTGTACGCCCTGCGTGGCACCGCGCGGCCGGGCAACTCTGGCGGCCCGCTGCTGACCACCGACGGCCGGGTCGCGGGAGTCATTTACGCTCAAGCCCAGCAGGATCCGCAGATGGCCTTCGCGCTCACTGCGAATCAGGTATCGGCGGCAATCTCTGAGGGTCGTAACGCCACGCAGGAAGTTTCGACGGGCCCCTGTTCACGTTCGTAATTCACGACGCGCGCGGGTCGTCCCACGGTTCTGGGCTTGCGAGCCAATCAAGGATCAGTGAATGTGTTGCGGCGGGCGATTCTTCATGTGGGAAGTGTCCGACCTGTGGCAAGGTGCGCCACGCATACGGGCCGGTGGTGTAGTCCCGCGAACCCTTCGCAGTCCGAGGCAGGATCGCCCGGTCGGTGGCTCCGTGGATGTGCAGGACAGGTTGGTGCACGTGATTCGCGAGCATGTCGGCCTTGAACTTGCGGCCGTCCGACCGGGGCAGTGAGCGAAACGCCCAGCGGTAGTACTCCAGTGAGCAGTGGGCCGTCGCACCAACTTGAAACGCGGCACGGAAGTGGGCGGAGGCCTCTTCATCCGGCCATGCGGGGTCGGCGGACCAGCGTCGGAGGAACTCGTCCACTTCTGCGGAGTTGTTCTTGGTCAGGTTTCGTTCGGGCAGGATCGGCCGCTGGTAGCCGAGTGCGTAACTCATCGCTGCAAGCTGGGCGCGATCGCCGAGAATCGCCTCGCGCATCCGAACGGGATGGGGTGCGGAAATCGCGACGAGCCGACTGACCGATTCAGGTTGTAAAGCCGCCGTGCTCCAGCCGAGTTGACCGCCAATTCCATGGCCGATCACCGTCGCGCTCGGGTCGCCAAGGCTCCTAATGATTGAGGCGATGTCTTTCGACAGAGTGAAAGGGTCGTAGCCGCGAGGTGGGTGGTCGCTGCCGGCATATCCGCGTAGGTCGATGGCTGCCACGCGGTAGCCGGCATCGGCGAGCACCGGGATGAATGCGCGCCAGGTCCACCAGTACATCGGAAACCCGTGGAGCAGGACGACGAGTGGTCCATCACCGGCTGTGACGGTATGGAACCGAGCGCCGTTCGCCGATATGTCACGGTGAGTCCATGGACCGGTGACGGCAACTGCGTCTTCCGGGGTTAGCTCGGGCATGGCGGTGCGGAATCAGCTCCCGGCGATCTTCGACCGCGCGGTGTCGCCGAATGTCTTCGCGGTGATTTCCATCTGAGCCTGAGCGCGTTCTGGGCCCTTGACCTTCTTGGCGTGTGCCTTGCCTGCAACAAGCAGGATCGCGCCTGCAACGAACAGCAGGAGTGTGACGATGCCGAAGCCCGCCCAGACCGGAAGCCCAAGCGCAACAAGCACGTAGGCCAGGGTGACGAGGAGGAAGATTGCACCAATTCCTATAACCGCAACAGCGAACGCGATGAGGCCGAATGCGGCGCCCGCCTGCTGGGCGCTCTGCTTCATCTCGGCCTTGGCCAGTTCAACCTGTGCGGAAACGAGAGCAGTGGCGTTATCGGCAACGGTGAGGACGAGTTCGCGAACGCTCGGGTCGACCTTGCCGTTCGAGTCGTAGTCGGTGCTTGTCATGGGGCAAGGCTAGCCGGACTCGGCCCCGTGATGGCGGCCACGGCGCATTAGGGCGATTGACGCCAGCCCTGCCGAAATGACCGACGCGGTGAGGACGGCAAGCTTGGCGTCGGTCAAGAGTGTCTCGGAGTCTTCAAAAGCGAGCTCGGTGATCAAGAGTGAGACGGTGAATCCGACGCCCGCGACGATTCCGACCGCGAGGATGTCGCGCCAACCCAGAATGTCGGCGAGGCGCACTCCTCGGATTCGGGTGACGAGCCAGGCACCACCGACCACGCCGATGGGTTTGCCGATGACAAGCCCCGCCAGGATCCCGAGGGCAAGCGGTTCGGTGAGGGCTTCGAGGGGTTTGACCCCGGCGAGGCTGACACCAGCAGCGAAGAACGCGAACAGGGGAACGCAGACTCCAGCGGATAAGGGGTGGAAGCCGTGTTGGAGGCGTTCAACTGGCGACTCTTCTTCACCAGGGTCGGGGCGTGCGCGGGTGAGCAGACCTAAGGCGATGCCCGCGACTGTCGCGTGAACGCCCGAGGCATGGATCAACATCCAGACCCCGAAGGCGAGCGGCAAATAGATCAACGGTGAGCGGACTCGCTTGTATTGCAGCCAGGCGTACGCACAGAGGAGGACGACCGCTCCGGCAAGGGGCGCAAGTGCGAGGGCCTTCGTGTAGAAGATCGCAATGACCGAGATCGCCCCAAGATCGTCGACCACTGCGAGGGTCAGCAAGAAGACGCGAACCTCGACGGGCAGCCTGCGTCCGGCGACTGCTAGCACGGCAAGGGCGAAGGCGATGTCGGTCGCCATCGGAATACCCCAGCCGGAGACTTCGCCACCCTCGGAGGTCACGTTGATGAAGGTGTAGATCAGCGCCGGAACAATCATTCCACCGAGCGCCGCTGCGATCGGGACAAGCGCTGTCGAGAGTTTGTGCAGCGAACCGAGGACGAACTCGTACTTGAGTTCTAGTCCGGCGACGAAGAAGAAGATCGCCAGTAGGCCATCCGCTGCCCACTCACCGAGGGT
>Ga0172380_10003942_pt1 | contig 19699 bp, 22 predicted proteins | sample Leawe162metaG_FD_119747 | JGI IMG/M metagenome (GOLD analysis project Ga0172380, IMG submission 119747) | Leachate microbial communities from a municipal landfill in Southern Ontario, Canada - Leachate well 162 metaG | ecosystem: Engineered > Solid waste > Landfill > Unclassified | place... | reverse complement strand
AATTGTTCAAAATAAAATTTAAAAACCGATGCCAACAAAATATTAACTAACAACCCCCATCGAAAATAAGTTACCCCCCTGACTCTCTTCTTTTTTAAAAAATAATACCAGCCTAGCAAAAATAATCCTCCGGAAATCGTATCAAAAATCATCTTAAATCCGGCCATATACAAATCCGCCTTCCCAAAAAAATCGTAATTACTGTAAAAATTTACAATGCCTCTGATTTTTTCAGGTGAACTCAAAAATTTAACTCCTTCTACCAATTTATCAAGCGCAAAGTAAACGGAATATCCGGCTAACAAATACTTAACCAGCTTCCTCTTAAACATTTTGTATGAAAAAATTTTTGTTTTATCCCACCACCAATATAATTTTCCCTTTTCTCTATCCTTTTTAGTCTCCATCTTTTCCACCACTTTTCTCAGCTCCAAAGCTAGAGTCAAACTATTTCCCTGTCTTTCCATTTTTATTAAAGTATCAATTTTTTTCAACAATTGTTTTTTTTCTTCAGTTTCCAAATCACCCTCCGCCACTTCTTCTAGTTTCGTCAACACGCAATACAATAACGTTTTGTTATCTTTTAAATTACTTTTATTTAACTTTCTATAAATCATAAACAACACAATAAAAGTTACATATATCAAAATAATTGCCGGTCTGAACCAATAATCATTGTCACTTGAAACAAATTTGCCAATCTCATCAATAAATAAACCAAATCCGACTCCAAAAACAACAGCCGCCATTTTCCTCGACTTGTTACCGTGAAATATCAAATTGATCATCATCCCTGTCAGCATCAATATACCCCCTTCCGTCACATGAGCAATATGCCAATCACCGATGGCAACTTTCGGGTTTCCTGTCACCGTCAACCACAACCTTGTCACCAGCAAACTCGCTATCGACCAAATTAATACTGTCAAAATTAATTCTGAAGCATCCTCTCTTTTTGTCATTCGTAAATTCATCGTATTATTCTAACCTATTTTAATTCATAATTGATTCAGATGTCACTTATTCTGGACTTTTTATTTCCCAAATATTGCTATTTTTGCCATCAACCACATACTTATCTTTGTCCTTTTTGTCTAAAAACCCTTACTCCCAATTCCATTCAAACTCTCTCTCAGCATCCCGAAATTGATTTCTCTCTTTCCTTGTTTCGTTATTCCGGTCCCCTCAAAACTCTCCTTCATGATTTAAAATATAATTTTGTTTACGATTTGGTACCTTCAATTTCTGACTTGATCTCTTCAACCATCAGTCAAAATTATCCCAATATTCTCAATCACTGGCGTACTCATCAGGCTACCATCATCCCTGTTCCTCTCCATTCTTTTCGTCATAATTGGCGTGGTTTTAACCAATCAGAACTCATTGCCTTAAAGGTATCCCAGCAACTCAGATTAAGTTTTGATCCATTTTTGATCAGCCGTCATCGTCTCACTTCTTCCCAAGTCAGTTTACCTCACCATCAACTCAGACTTCAAAATGTCGCCAACGCTTTCTCACTCAATTCCACAGTTATTAATCAATCAAAAAATTATATAATTTTTGATGATGTCGCCACCACTCGATCCACTCTCCTTTCTGTCGCCCAAACCTTAAAATCACTAAACCCCAATTCAATATGTTTTTTGACTTTAGCCGGATCTTAGATCAAATCACCACTTAATGTTCTCTGACTCTTGATTTCTTCAACGGTTTTGGGTAAACCCGGTTCTTCAATTTTTTGATCAACTTCAACCGGTGAACCCTCAATGGGTGTCAATGAACTTAGATAAAAATTATCTACTTCCAATCCATGCGGATTTAATGAATCTTTCAGTTCTTGTTTTATTTCGTCCTCTATTAGACTTCTGCTAGTCGATAGAGCCATACTCAAGGTATGATTAGTTAAGACTTTTCTTATCCGACTTCTTGTTACCGGTCTTACTACTTTAGATACGAAATTTTCTCCAATATTTTGCCATATTTCCGGCAATCTTTCTGTATCCAATTTAATCAACACAGTTGCTTCAACGGCCACAAACTTATTGTCCGCTGTCACTGAGTTAATGATCTCATCTCCCATAATTTCCTTATTGTCTTTCAATACCACATCTTTGGCAATCGTGTATTCAATCAACTGAGCGTTAAATAACTTTACTCTCTGAATAATTGGAACTTTAAAGTGCATTCCAGGATACCACACATTCTTCAAAACTCCTCTAAAAATACTATAAATACAACCCACGTGACCTGGAGGTACTGTCACCAAAAATCCGCCAACTACCTCGTCAACAAAAAGGGATACCAGTAAATTATCTATTGAAGCCATAAGCTGTCTGCATTATACACTATTAAAGCCCTCCACTATATCAGTCAACACTCTCTCCGGATCCTCACTCAATACAAATCCGCTTGCCAATCCTACTGACCTTGCTCCCATTTTCAAACTTACTACCACATCCTCCTTATTTTTTACTCCTGCTCCTACTACTACTGGTATTTCTCCGGCTTTCTCAACCGCCTTTTTGATACTTTCAGGTTGCTCTGTAGCCACGGATTTATCACTACTTCCAATTAACTCTGGCGGCTCATACAAAATATAATCAGGTTTTAATCTGGCTACCCAATCTTCAATCTGGCCCGTTGTTTTTACACAACACATCAATTCAAACCCTTTTGGTTTATTTTTAATTATTTTGGCAATTGTTCCTTTCTTTTCTTGATGTTCAAAATGATTTATCAAACTGCCTTTTATCCCCAAGGCCATAGCTTGCTGGGCCGATACCCAACCTGTATGTTTACCTTCCTCATATTCGTCAACATTTTGCAGCCACACTTCTACCCCCAAATCTTTCAATCGCAGTGCGTCCAAAGCCGATGCCGTAATCACAATTCTTACCTTATATTTTTCACTTACTCCCTTTACAATATTTGCCAATCTTACCGCCTCATCTCCAAACGTTTCTTTGTATATTTTAAAATTTATTAAAATCATTTATTTTCCTAATTTATATTTATTGGCAGTTTGTTGCATTCCCAGTATTACTGTTTCTACCACCGTTTCCGCTGTTTTATTTTCATTAACAATTCCGTTTATTGCATCCTCAAAATATTTGATCATCCCTAAATCATTTAGGCCATCATCAAAAGTTCGTGAAGACATGTAGCCGCTTTGAGCAAAATTCGCTACATCCAAAAACGGTTTAACTTTTAAATTAGAATTTAAACTGGCTGCCATACTTTTTCTCGGATAAATCTCACCAAAACTTCTTACCTGTGACGCTGTGGTAAAAAGCTTTTCCATACTTTCCTTAGAAGTCAGAAATTCCATAAATTTCCATGCCTCTTGTTGATTTTTGCTTTTTGAATTAACCGCCTCAACCCAATATGTCGCCCAGTGTCTGTTGGTTAAAGCTCCGTCTTCCTCTCCCGATTCTACTTTATCCAAAGCTACGTTTGCTAAAGTCGGTAATTGGGGTACAGGCGCTAACCCAAAATTTAGATTGGGATTCATTTCTCCAATATTAAATATTCTCCATGACGGAGCAAAATAAAATACCAGTTTACCATTGGCAAAAAGTTCAGTCGAACTTGGCAAAGTATTGTCCCACACATGGTCCTGAGTTAAAAATAATGTGTAAAATTTAAGTATACTTTGAATTTTTTCCTTATCTTGGGCTTCATTTGCTGTCCAGCTTACCCCGTTTTGTTGCATCATCAGACCCAAAATATCACTCCAATGATCCACATTTTCTGTCGTCCCCATTGCTACTCCGGCCACTTCAATTCCACCGTTTTCGTTCGTTACCGTCAGCTCTTTTGCCGTTGCCTCCAATCCAAACCAGGATTTGGGTAAATCTTTCCCCGCCGCATCCAACAAATCTTTATTATAAAACAACATCAAACTATCAAACATCAACGGTACTGCTTTAAATGAACCCTTTACCATCAGATCTTTTTTATAAACATCATAATAATCGGTATCCAATTGAATTGTCTTTACCGATGATGTTGGAACTGATGCCAGATAATCATCAAACATCGGCAGCCAACTCGAATGAATTCTGTAGATGTCAGGTACACTGTTATCTGTACCTGTTTTTGCCAATCTTCCAATCAATCTGGTTCGGTAATCATTTTTTTGATTGACTACATAATTAATTTTTATGTTTGGATTCTTAGTTTCAAATTCATCAATCACTCCCTGCATAATTCCTGTGTCTTCCCACAGTCCCCAATAGTTCAAAGTCACCGGTACATTAGTCCTCCCGCCCAGTCTTGGCAATATTATTTTAAATATCAGTAGTCCTAAAATCGCCAAAATTCCACCCACAATTAAAAATTTTTTTATCGGTAAATTTATCTTTGGTTTGACTCCCGCCACTACCTCCTCTTTTTCCACCGTAGTTTCACTGCTAACTTTTGGCATTTCTACCACCTCTACAGGCTTGACCTCTTCATTCTCTCCCAGACTTTGGTCTAAGTTAGGTCTCCTTGGTGGTAATGGTGATTTATAATCCTCTTCATTCACACTATTATCATACTTAATTTGTTTTAGTTTAGCTACCTTTTTGATACACTCCTCACTATGTCAAATCTAATTTATTCATTTTTTGCCATCCTCGTCACCAGTTTTATCTCATTTGCTGGAGCCTCGGTCCTTTTTGTTAAGCCAAATAATCTTGAGCGTATTTCCCATCTCTTAGTTAGTTTTGCAGTTGGCAGCCTTTTAGGTGATGCTTTTATTCATTTGCTTCCCGAATCCTATTCCCAAATCTCCTCCCATCTTCATGTTTCACTTTTAGTCCTGATTGGTATGTTAATATTTTTCTCATTGGAAAAATTTTTGCGATGGCACCATTGCCATGATCCTGATTGTACCGACTCAAGCTCCGGTCATTTTATCCCCTTAAATTTATTTGGAGATTTTATTCACAATTTTATTGACGGTATGTTAATTACAGCCAGTTTTGCTGTCAATCTAAACCTTGGAATCGCCACCTCCCTTGCTGTCATATTTCACGAAATACCACAGGAAATTGGGGATTTTGGTGTCTTGATTCATGGTGGAGTCAAACCTCTAAAGGCTCTGAAACTGAATTTTATTTCTGCCCTAGCTAGTTTTCTTGGAATGTTGACGGTTATCCTTATCGGGGTCCAGACAAATATTTCTGTTTTACTCCTCCCCCTTACCGCCGGTGGTTTCATCTATTTAGCCGCTTCCGATCTAATCCCTGTACTTCATCAACACGATACCAAACCTTCAACCGCCATTAATCAAGTAATTTTCATGTCTTTGGGTGTTTTGATTATGGTTACCCTCACCTTTTTTGAATAACTATTTACCTTTTGGGCTTTTTATCGTCAACATAGTATCATAAGGAATGGTAATAAATGTCTTTACTGACGGTGGAGCTCGGGGAAATCCTGGTATTTCCGGTTATGGTCTGGTTATTTTTGACAACAAAAAAACCATTTATCAACAAGCAAAATTTATCGGTATCAAAACCAACAATGAAGCCGAATATATCGGGCTAATTGCAGCTATTTCCTGGTTAATCGACCACCAACTCGAACTAAATCCGGATACTATCAATTTCCATCTCGACTCTCAACTTATTGTCCGTCAAATCCAAGGACTTTACAAAGTCAAAGCTCCCAATCTCAAACCTCTTTACCAAACTGCCGTCAAACTTCTCGATCAACTGAACACAAAATATACCTTCAAAGATGTCCGCCGGGAATTCAATTCTCAAGCAGACATGTTAGCCAATCAAGCCATGGATCAAAAAAATGAAACCTAAACTTATTTTTATATTTGCCGTTCTTTTCACCCTCATCCCCCTCCTTCTCTTGTTTACTCCGATTCTTATAAATTACAATAAAACCGCCCAAAATACGTCTGTTTTAAGCAAAAACTATTCCGGTCTCAATCGTTCTGAAATAGTAAAGCGTCTTGGTTCTGATTTTGTTCTACCCGAAACAATTATTCTCACTTCACCTCAAAAAAATTATGAAATAAACATTGCCTCTGTATCTGCCAAAATCAACAAAGATAAAATTGCCAGCAACATACTCTATCGTCGTCTAAATCAGGGAATAATTCCTTACATTAAATATTTTTTCAGCAATAAAAATTTTAATCTTGAAATTAGCTATGACTCCAACAAAATGAAGGCAGTTTTATCCGAGTTGGCCTCTCAAATAGATAAACCCTTTGTCCCCAGCGAAGTCCAGCTCGTTGGTAAAAACATTATTGTTACCCAAGGCCAACTGGGTCAGAAACTAAATCAAAATTCCCTTAAATCCGAAATTATTTATCGTCTTTCAACTTGGACTAAAGATAGTCCGTTACCACTTTTAATTGAAACTATCGGTAGTCTCCCCGACGACACTCAAATAGAAAATACCAAATTACTTGCTCAAAAATTTATTGGTAAACAACTTATTTTGGCTACAGACACAGACAACATTCCTCTTGATGATCAGACCATTCTTGGCTGGATGGGATTCAATAATAATTATATTGATCAAGACCTTATTGATTTTGCCAATAGTATTGATTCTTCAATCAAAAGAGAACCTGTCAATGCCGTCTTCAAAGTCGAAAACGATAAAGTATTGGAATTCAAACCGGCAATGGTCGGTATCACTCTTGATAACGATAAATTTATCCATGGTCTTAAAGAAGCCTTAAATAATTTAGCCCAAAGTAACGACAAATCAATTACTTATCAAATTCCGGTCAAAACTACTCCGCCTCTAGTAACCACCGAAGATGCCAACAATCTTGGAATTAAAGAATTACTTGGGGAAGGTAGTTCTACCTTTAAACACAGCTCCACTATTCGGAATTATAACGTTGAAAAAGGCGCCTCAATTGTCAACCGAATTTTAGTTGCTCCCGGCGATACCTTTTCTTTTATTAACACCCTCGGTGAAGTATCCAAAGAAGCCGGATATAAAGATGCCTATATTATTCGTGCCGGTCGCACCGAACTTGATGTCGGTGGTGGTATTTGTCAGGTATCAACCACTTTTTTTAGAGCTATGCTCAACGCCGGTTTAGACATCCGCGAACGCCGGAATCACGCCTATAGGGTTAGTTATTACGAAGAAGATATGCCCCCCGGCTATGACGCCACGGTTTTTATTCCCAAACCCGATTTAACTTTTCTCAATGATACCGGCAATTATCTTTTAATCCAAAATGATTATGATGGCGTCAACAAAAAATTAACATATCGTATTTACGGTACCTCCGACGGTCGTAAGGCTGAAATCTCTAACTATCGTCAGTGGGGTGCATCTCCTCCGCCTCCCGATGTTCACATTGACGATCCTACCTTACCACCAGGTAAAACAGTCCAAGATGAACGTGCCATCCCCGGACTTAAAACCGCCTTTGATTGGAAAGTTATCAAAAATGGTGAAATTCTCCACCAAAAAACTTTTACCTCCTCCTTTGCTCCTTGGGCTGCCGTCTATCGTCATGGCCCCAGTATTTAGTCTTCAAATCATCGCTCTCGGATCCCGATCTAATTCCTCAATATTTTTTACAAATTCTCCTCTCAGAGCTTTATAATATCCGGCTACTCCGATCATCATTGCATTATCAGTATTCAGATCCTTTCTAAACGGCATAAAAATTTTCAATTTATTTTCTTTTGCTAATTTTCTTAACCTTTTTCTCAATTCTAAATTTGCCATCACTCCTCCCGATGCCAACAAAGTCTTTGGTCTATAAATTTCTACTGCCTTTCTAAATTTAATTAACAAGCTTTCAAAAACTGCATTTTGAAAACTGGCAGCCAGATTCTCAAAATTTTTATTTACTTCACTTTTGGGCCAATCCTTAATCCGGTAATAAAAACTGGTCTTCAATCCCGAAAAACTATAATCCAAACTTTTCGCATGCTCCATTGGTCTGGGTAGTTCCATAAAATTAACATCACCTCCTTTCGCCAATCTCTCAATCACCGGCCCTCCCGGATAACCCAGTCCTAGCAATTTTGATGCTTTATCCAATGCCTCTCCGGCTGCATCATCCAGTGTTTCCCCGACCACTTCATATTTTCCGACATCCTGTATCAAAATTATTTTTGTGTGTCCTCCCGACGCCGTTAATGTTAATGCCGGGAATTCAATTTTTCTAAATGGTTTTCCTTTGGAATTTTTTACCCAATTAGACAATAGATGCCCTTCAATATGATTTACTGCAACTAATTTTTTCTTGTATTTTATGGCTAGTTCTTTTGATTTGTTTACACCCACCGATAATGCAATCGCCAGTCCCGGACCAAGAGTAACTGCTATCACATCAATATTTTTCATCCCTTCCTTAATGATTTCTTCGATTTTTTTACCCTTACTTTTCAACTTTAAGCCCTTTCTTAACGCTTCCGCAATTACCGGCATAATTCTTTCTAGGTGAGCTCTTTTAGCGATATCCGGTACTACTCCTCCCCACTGTGAATGTAAATCAATCTGAGACGAAATTACATTGGATAAAACCATATTATTTTCCAATACCGCTGCCGCAGTATCGTCACAACTTGTCTCAATAGCCAAAATTTTCATTTTAGTATTATACCGCCAAATATTTCTGTATATAATCAATTATGTCCAGAGTTAATTTAGACCAGCGCCGCCAAAATTTTATCTATCTTTTCCTTTCTCTCTTTTTTATTCTTGTCTCTGGTGTTGGAATTTTTTTGATTTACCACTTGGTCAACCCCTCCCTTCCAAACTCTGTTCCGGTTGATTCAAATATTATTTCTATCAAAAACACTCCGACTCCATCCATCATACTATCGCCCATTCCCTCCATCAAACTCTCTCCCACCGCCAAACCTTCACCTGTTCCGACTCCCGAAATTAGCCAATATTCAATTGATATCGATAATTTCTCTGTCCGATTCAAATCAAATCGTCAGATAATCACCGATACTGAAGATTCGGGTAACCGTTATACCTTTTATCGATCTGATTCAAGTCTCGCCGTTCATGTAGGTCAAAATTGGTCTTGGCAACACCCCTCCCGTGAATTTTCCACCAGCAGTTTACTTCTCGACGGTCAAACTACTTTTCAATACTCCATCGACACTCAAAAACTTGTCGATGCCGAATTTGACGGCAAAAAATACACCATTCAATGTATTCACAATGGTATCGACACCATCAAATCCGAATGTGATCAATTTATCACCAGTTTTAAGTTTCTTAAATAATCAAATACCCAATCTCTCGGGTATTTTCATCTACATATTCGAAATTTATCGATACATAATTCGTCATTTTTTTTAATTTCTCAAAATTCTCTTTTCCCATATTTTCCGGCCATTCAATACAAGCCACCAATCTTGAGCTTGTCAAAGAAACAAACTGTTCAAAAAATTTGATCTCTTCAAACTCATATTCATTACTTAATCGATACAAATCCATATGCAAAAACTTAGTAGCTTGTAAAGCCAATTTCCCCCTTGTCAAAGTAGGGTTTAGAGGGATTTGATACTCATTATAAATAACAAAAGTAGGGGAGGTGATTTTATCTTTTATTCCCAAAACTCCCGCCATTCTTCTTGAAAATACCGTCTTTCCGGTCCCCAAATCTCCCGACAATCCAAATACCAATGGTTTGTTGACTTTGTCATCCCAAACTCGTTTCAGGATCTTTTTTAATAAAAACTCCGCAATCTTTCCCGTTTCCTTTTCCGATTTTGAAATCAAGGTCTGCTTTGCCGATCCGGTAATCAAATCTCCCCGTCGTAAAATTTTTATTTCCGATTCTCGGGCATCGATTACAGTCGACGGCTTGTTTATTGGTAATTTACCCGCATCTACCACTAAATCAATCATTGCTTTCTTTTTTTCCGAAAGTGATTTCCAAAAACTTTCCACTGAATAATGTGGCGATCTCCCTGATAAATTCGCCGATGTCGCGGTAATCGGTCCTTCTAATTCCTCCACCAAATCAAAAATATATTTATTGTCCGGAATTCTTACCCCCAAACTTCCGTCCTCGGCCTCAATCCCTATCGACATCTTATGCAGTCCTTCACTGACCACTGTAAATGGCCCCGGCAACAAATTATTGTAAATCGTCTCGCTATTTTCCGTCATTTTTACAAATTTTTCCGCCATTTTTTTATCACTTACCGCCACTGAAATTGCCTTTCCTACCCATCTATTTTTAAATCCAATTAATTTTTCTACCGCCCTTTTACTAGTCGGATCAACTGCCAAAATATATACCGTATCCGAAGGGAACAGCACCATTCCGCCATTTTTAATTACCTCAGCGGTTTTTTTAATAACCTGTTTGTAACTTTTGGTAATATCAAATTTCTTCATCATTCTGCCAGTTCCTTAATTTTTTCGGGATAAACCGTGACTTTCTTTAAATCTCTTTTGTTAACCCATCTTGGTTCATAGTGGTTATTCTTATCCTCTTTATCCAGTTCTTCCCCTATAATTTTAATCTCATTTCCCTCCACCTGACAGATAAAATAAAGCGTTTGAACTCCCTCATAAGTTTCTTCGTACCATTTTTCAAACTTCCCCAAATCCAAATTAGTCTCCTCTTTTATCTCTCTTTTTAACGCCTCTTGGATTGACTCTCCCTCCTCCACACCTCCTCCTGGAGTCACATAATATTCTTCATCATTTTTAATTCTGTGAATCAAAAGAATTTTATCATCCCTGATGATTACTGCCCTGACACTCACATTTGTCCTCATTTATCGATTTTATCATCCTTTCATAAAATTATTGAATTTAAATTTTAGCCTCATCTCGTGCTAAAATAAATACATTATTATGGCAAAATACGACCCCTCCTCTCAGGAAAAACATTGGCAGCAATTTTGGTCGGACAACGGCATCTATCATTTTGATCCCAAATCTCCCAAACCAGTTTATTCCATCGATACCCCTCCGCCAACAGTATCGGGTAAATTACATATGGGCCATGTTTTTTCCTATACTCATACGGAAGTATTAGCCCGATATTTCCGTCTTTCCGGTCATAATCTTTATTATCCCTTTGGTATGGACGACAACGGTCTTCCGACCGAAAGGCTGGTGGAAACGGAATTGGGTATCAAAGGTTCGGACCTCCCTCGAAACGAATTTATTCAAAAATGTTTAAATACTGTAGATCAGTACCATCAAAAATATCGCGACCTCTGGCAAACTCTTGGTTTCAGTGTCGACTGGAGGTTGGAATACTCCACCATTTCTCCCGAAATCCGTACCTTAAGCCAAAAAAATTTCATCCAACTTTTTCAAAAGGGAATCGCCTATCGTCAGGAATCTCCAGCTCTTTGGTGTTCTACTTGCCAAACTGCCGTTGCTCAGGCCGAGGTCGAAGACCGTCAAAGAGACAGTATCTTTTATAATTTAGTTTTTACTCTCGAAGATAATAAAGAAATCCTAATCGCCACCACTCGTCCGGAATTACTTTCTGCCTGTGTAGCTGTCTTTGTCAATCCCAAAGACAAACGTTACTTAAAATTAATTGGTTCCACAATTACCACTCCGCTGGGCGATAAAGTAAAAATATTTAAAGACGATAAGGTCCAGGTCGACAAAGGTACAGGAATAGTTATGTGTTGCACTTATGGCGATGAAACTGATTTATCTTGGAAAAAACAATACAATCTTGACGAAAAAATAATTCTCGATAAAAACGGTAAATTTAACCAATTAGCCTTATCTCTGATTCAAGGCCAATCGGTCACTCAAGCCCGTAAAACTATTGTTGACTATTTAAAATCTAAAAATCTCATCAAAAAGGAACTAGTCATTGTCCATGATGTCGGATGTCACGAACGTTGTGGTACTCCCATCGAAATCATCAATACTTTCCAATGGTTTATTAAAGTTTTAGACATCAAAAAAGACATTCTCAAACTTGCAAACCAAATTAATTGGTATCCCAAAACCATGAAATCTCGTTTTATTGCTTGGGTCGAAAATCTCAAATGGGATTGGGCTATTTCTCGGGATCGTTTTTATGGCATTTCCGTTCCTGTTTTTTATTGCACCTCTTGTGGTGAAGTTGTTTTACCAAAAGATTCCGAACTTCCTATCGATCCGCTTTCTCAGCCTACTTCCAACACCTGTCCCAAATGTCACAGTTCCGATCTCAAAGGTGAACATCTGGTTTTCGATACCTGGTTTACCTCCGGCAATAGTCCGGAAATTAATTCCAATTTAAATCAAAATCTCACCGACAAAAAAATTAAAATCCCCATGTCTCTCCGTCCTCAAGCTCACGATATTATCCGTACTTGGGCGTTTTATACTATCGTCCTCTCATATTACAAAAATAATCAAATCCCCTGGAAAGACGTTGCCATCTCCGGTCATTTACTTCTCCGTAAAGGCGAGAAAATTAGCAAACGTACCGGTGGAGGGACAATTCGTCCAGAAACTGAAATTTCCACTCACTCTGCCGATGCTATACGTTTTGCCATGTGCAGCGCTTCACTTGGACTCGATACCTATTATGATGCCAATGAGATCCAAAATGGCAAAAAATTAGTCAACAAACTTTTCAATGCGTCCAATTTTGTTATCAGTGCTCTCAAAGATTATCAGCCCCAACCTCTCAATCCTTCTACCCTTCTCCCCATCGATCTTTGGCTGTATCAAAAAAGCCTGGAAACTGCCCAAGACATGGCAAAATATTTTCAAAAATATGATTATAGCCACCCTCGTGATTTATCCGTTAGCTTTTTTTGGGAAATTTTTTGCGACTATTATCTTGAAATTATCAAAAAAAGAATCTACGAACTAAAACCTTCAGATCCCCAAAAAATTTCGGCACAAACCACTCTTTACTACTCTCTTCAAAATATTCTCACTATTTTTTCACCTTTTATTCCCCACATTACCGAAGAAATATACCAATCTTATTTTGCCTCTCAAAGTGGACTTCCCCGTAGTGTCCATCTGACTTCATGGCCAGAAATCAACAAAGAAGTCAAAATAACTTCTGATCATCAGAAAATTATCGACGAAATTCTAAAAATTATTTCCCTGGTTCGGGCAGAAAAAAGTAAAAACGGTATAAATCTGGCCCAACCGATAGATATTTTGACAATCAACCATCCATGGTTAACCTCCCTCTCTCTTCAGGATTTTCTCTTCGATCTTCAAGGAGTTACTCGGGCTTCTCAAATCAAAATTCAAAAATCACCCGATCTTTCAATCTCATTAAAATATTAATATGAGTTTTAAAAAAGTTAGTCTGTTTTATTTAAGCATCGGCTTACTTTCTGGTTTGATAATTCTAAATTCATATTTTTTTTATCTAAATCCTTCAAATCCCATCCTCGCCGCCAAATGGAAAATGTCCTCACTTTCAAAAGGTGAACAATATACTGGTCGTCTTCAACTTTGGCAAATTTACGCTCAGGCAGGGGATTGGGATAATGCTGCCAAATTAGAATCCCAACTTGATAATGATGATTATTCTTACTACAAAGACAGCCATCAACCAGAAATAGTCAAAAAAAACTTAAACCAACTAATGACCAAACCCAACAAAACCCCAGACGATTGGATTCAATTATCACAATATTACCTACTAATCGGCAACACCATCAAAGCCCGTGAAGCCCTAACTCAAGCCCAAAAACTCGACCCTGTCAGAACCGACCTGGAATCCCTTATTCAGCTTTTTCCTCTTCAGCCTTAGTTTCTCCGCCTTCTTCGGTTTCACCTTTTTGTTCGGTTGCCGGTACTTCACCCGGAGCCACCTCTTCCTCTGTAGGTAACGGTTCTTCCTCTTCTTTAGGTTCTTCCAGTTTTACGATAACCTGGTCACCTGGAGTTACCATTTCTACTTTATCTGTTCCGATTTTAATATCGGCCACCGTAATTACTTGTTCCAAATCTTCCAATATGCTGATATCTATTTCAAAATTATCCGGTAAATCGGCTGGAAGTGCTTCTACTTCTACTTCATTACTGATTTGAACTAAAATATTACCCGCTTTTACCGCCGGTGATTCTCCGATTAATTCTACCGGAACTGTAGCTGTAATCTTTTCTTTCAAATTAACTTTATAACAGTCAATATGCATCAAATCATCACTAACGGCACCATACTGTGGATTTCTCAACAACACCGGCAATACTTTATCTTCTACTAATATTTCCACCAAACCTGATTCACCTACTTCATCAAATACTTTTTCTATCTCTTTTGTATTTATTTGAATTGAGATTGGATCAAGCTCATATCCGTATATTGTCGCCGGTAAAATTCCCTGATTTCTTAAATTCTTAACTTTTCTACCCAAGATCGTTCTGGGTTCTGCTTTAATTTGTGGATTTGCTTTTGCCATTTTTTCCTTTTTACTCGAAAGCCTTCGGTTTTATCCTACTTCCTTCAAGTCTTTTAACTAGTCGATATTCTACCACACTTATTCATCCCTGAAAATCGATCCAGGAGAAGTTTTCTTTTTTGTCGGGATTTTTCTAAGTTGTGGCAACACTCCATTTGGTCTATCATCTACATCAATACCAACTTTTGCCAAGTAATTTTTTTGTGCTTTTCTGATAGAATTTAAGCTATCATTAAATTCTTCAACACTACTTTCCGGACTTTTTGTTTTTCTAAATAATCCCATCACTTATTATACTACATACTCCCTACATATCCTGTAATTTTATTCATTATTTTGATATAATTCACCAATGATCAAAAATATCTCTACAACTTGGTGGCAAAACTCACTAACCCAAGCGGGAGATGTTTACAGATCTTAATAGACCAAATCAATTAAATCTACAAATCCCGCACTAGCGGGATTTTTTAGTTCATAACCAATATAAATTTATAAAAAAAATGAAAAATAAACAAAATAATAAAATAATCGGTATCTTAGGCGGCATGGGTCCTCAAGCCTCTGCCCGACTTTACGATTTGCTCATTTGCAAAGCTAACTGTCTTTGGCGCTACTAACGACGATGATTATCCGGAGATATTAATAGATTCTATTCCGGTACCCTATTTCCCGGCTGACCAATCCAAATCTGATCTAGCCTATACCATGCTTCTTAAGCGCACTCAAAAATTGACAAAAATTGGTGCCGATATTCTTTGTCTTTCCTGCAATACCGTTCATATTTTTCACCCAAAGCTGGCTGCATCTACTCCAGTTGAATTTGTTTCTATGATTGACTTGGTTGTAGAGAAAACTGTCAGACTAAATCTTAAAAGAGTCGCTCTCTTCGCTACTCCGGTTACAATCAAAAGCCGTCTATATCAGGACAAACTTACTTCCGTTGGTGTGGAGAGTTTTACTCTATCCACGGCCGGGCAAAAAAAATATGAAAAAGTACTCAGAGCTGTCGTAGCTGGTCAGGTCACTCCTAATCATATTCAATTTTTGTTTAAAACTGCTTCAAGACTATACCGTAAACACAAACTAAACGGTATTATCCTTGGTTGCACTGAATTGCCGCTCATTTTTCCAAAAGACCGTTTTTCCGGTATTCCTATTTTGGACAGCCTAGATATTCTGGCCGATTCTCTCTTATCCAAAATTAATTATTTAACAGGCCAATGATTCCAAGGCAGATAGTTCAACTGGTAAGAATCCCGATCTCCAAAATCGGGGATAACGGTCCAAATCCGTTTCTGCCTGCTTTATTTATTAATGTTAAAATTTACACATAATTATGCAAAATCAAAAGTCAAAACCAAGAATATTAACCGGCGACCGACCTACCGGCCCACTCCATTTAGGTCATTATGTCGGCACTCTGGCCAATCGGGTCAAGCTTCAACACGACTACGATTGTTTTTTTATAATTGCCGATTTGCACACCTTAACTACTGCCGCCACCAAAGACAAAACTTCAACTATCAACGATAGGGTCAGGGGATTAGTTCTCGACTATCTTTCCGTCGGTATTGATCCAACAAAATCTGTCATATATCAACAGTCTAAGGTTCCTGAGGTTGCTTATTTAAGTCTAATTTTTAGTAATCTTGTCACCGTTCCCCGTGCTCAGCGTGTTCCTACCTTAAAAGATGTTATGCACGATCTCCACATTGAACAACCATCGTTAGGCTTGTTAAATTATCCTGTCCTTCAGGCTGCCGATATTCTTATGGTCAAAGCCAACTTAGTCCCTGTTGGTAAGGATCAGGAATCTCATGTTGAGGTTACCCGTGAAGTCGCCCGGGATTTCAACAAAATATTTGGTGAAACTTTTCCAGTCCCCAAAGCTCTGATTGGTGATATTCCCTCCTTGGTTGGCACCGATGGTCAAGCCAAGATGAGTAAATCAATTGGCAATTGTATTTATTTATCCGACAACGAAGCCACCGTTACCAAAAAAGTTATGGGTATGTACACCGATCCTACCCGGCTCAAACCAACCGACCCTGGACATGTCGAAGGCAACCCTGTTTTTATCTATCACGACGCCTTTAACGACAATAAGGCCGAAGTTACCGACCTAAAGGATCGTTATCAAAAAGGGACTGTCGGTGATGTCGAAGTTAAACAAAAACTTGCTCTCGCTATCAATAAATTCCTCGATCCTATCCGCCAAACTCGCCAAAAATTTGAGTCAAAACCGGATTTAATCAACGATATCATCACCAGTGGTTCCCAAAAAGCCGCCGCTTTCGCCCAAGAAACACTTGATGAAGTACTGGAAAGTATGGGAATAAAATAAACCTAAATCTTCCTGTTACTCAAAGCCAATTTCAAATTCACCTCTGGACACCTACATTTTTCCCTTTGTTTTGCTCTCAAAGGCTTAATGTCTATTCCGTCTTGACAAGCACCCAGTCTAAATTCAACCATGTTTGGGCTCAAAGAACCCCGGATTCTGTCCATCCTATCACCATTATTGCATATACAATCTCTTGGAGTTCCATCCCTAAAAATTTCAATTTGCCAACAAATTCTTTTCTGACCGATTTGTCTAAAACTTCCACATCTTATCGGATTTTCTTGGTTAAGACTTATCATAGCCCATATTATCACACAATATTGCTCTATCTACTTATTCTTCTCTCAATACAATCCATACTTACATAAGCGCATCTACTTAATTCAGCTCTTCTGCCGACTTCCTCTGAACCGTTGCGTACCGATCCATCAGACCACACAAGATCAGGTTGTGTATCATGCAGTTTTGCCTCTCTTCTGGCTTTGGCTAATTCAGGACTGGCACCGATTTCCAAATAATCTAACTTGTCACTCCTCGAACAAATCATATCAGTACAAGGCTCTCCCTCATCTAATTTTCTGTTATATTGAGACACAGCTCTACATCCTCCTACCTCAGGCCAAGTTCCAAAAAACAAAGGACACCTAATTATTACCCTCTTTATCGAATCTGTCATAAAGACATTATAACAAATATAAATAACAAAATATGTGGGTGCACTTGGATTCGAACCAAGGACCACCGACTTATAAGATCGGGGCTCTAACCAGCTGAGCTATGCACCCAAATTTTTAAGTAGCAGGGGCGGGACTTGAACCCGCGACCTCAGCGTTATGAATGCTGTGCTCTAACCAATTGAGCTACCCTGCCGCGTAAAGAATTATATCAAAACCCACTCCATTAAAAACAAAAAAGCCCCTCTATCGAGAGACCTCTCTGTTTTGTTGCGGGGCCGGGAGTTGAACCCGGCCTGTGAGATTATGAGCCTCACGTGCAGCCGTACACTACCCCGCACATCAACCGCCGTAGCTTCAATCCAAGCGATTGTCGTATTCTAACACAATTAACTACCTTGTAAACAACTCCACCCACTCCAACCAGTTCGGTTTAACATCACCAAGGTTATATTTTGGGTATAAATCATCAAAAGCTATGTCTTTGGGCATAATGACCCAATAATCATCCTCTTTTCCCATTCCCAAATCATTCCGTATTCTAGCTTCTCTTGAAGCTGAACTGCTTGCCTCTTCTATTTTCCTCAATAATGACTTATTTTCAGCTTCTAATCGCAAAATTTCACCCATTAACACCCTATTTTCCCCCCTAGCCTTACCCAAGGTCACAACCTGGTTCACTATTCTATACACTGTAGAGACTAATATTACAGATACCACAAAAATAGGCAAAAACCCCCTTAATAATTTCATATTTTTGGCTTAATCTGAACTTGAGAATTATCCACTATTGTGTTACTATAAGCTATTCTAATTAAATTTTGACCTAAAATCTTAATGACTGACATAAATATTACCCTCAAAGACGCCTTGGGCAAGTTTTCAGATAATCTTGCTACCAAAGGTAAATCTATTAACACCATTGTAGCTTACAAAGGCGATATCAACCAACTAATAAATTTTCTCAAAACCCAACATCAATTGGACACTGTAGCTTCAATCCAGGCTACACACATTGATTCATTCAAAAAGGACCTTCAAAAAAACAACTATACCGCCAAGTCAATTTCCCGAAAACTAAACTCAATTAAAAACTTTTTTTCTTTTTTAAAATTAGAAAATGTCATCGAAAAAGATCCTTCCACTGAGATAAAACACCCCAAATACGAGAACGAACTTCCAAAAATACTAAAACCTATAGAATATCGTTCTTTACGTGATGCCTGCCGAAACGACAGTCGGACCACTGCCATCGTTGAACTAATGCTCCAAGCCGGTCTCCGTATCAAAGAAATTGAAAATTTCAAACTCGATAATGTCAAAGAAAACGAAATAATTATCGAACCTTATGAAAGTCACTCCGGACGTATTGTTCCTCTCAACAATTCCGCCAAATTAGCCATTAAACGCTATCTTGACGAAGGTCGTTTTGAGTCTGTCTCCAAAAATGTTTTTGTTACCAAAACCGGACGTCATCTTTTGGCCCGAAACATCAGAAGCTTACTCAATCGCTATTTTCAAAAAGCCGACATCCAGGATGTCAAAGTTAACGACCTCAGAAATACTTTTATTGTCTACCAACTTAAATCCGGCGTCCCTATCGATATTGTTTCCCAAATTGTCGGGCACAAACGTATCTCTACTACTGAAAAATATTTGGAACTCATCGATACCAAAGAAGAATCTAAAGGTATTAAATTAAAAGAGCTTTAAAAATCCATATGGCAGGAAAATCACCCGAAAAAATGCTTAAAGATTTATGCAGCGCTTTAAACATGAGGGTAGAAGATGTAAATCCCAATGTTAGAAGGTTAGCACTCGATTTTTTTACCGCCACAAATGCCGGTCTGGTAGATATTCCTTCCAGGCGAGTAGGTATGCTCACATTTATTCGAGAAGAAAAACTATTTCATAGAATTCAAGATTTTAATGACCCCCAAGGAGCCGGATTTAATTTTCTTCGTGCTGTTGCCACCTCTTCTGGATTAACCTTTGGACTCGGATCGGCTGCACTAGAACCTCTTGTTGAAAGACTAATCGATTTAGGAAAAACTCTGGAAAAAAAGAAACAAAAATAAATTAAAAGAATTATAATCTCATTATGAAAGGCCGACCAGAATACCATTCCCAGGAATTCCAACAATCTTTCCGACAAACAGTAAGAAACAGTGAAATCCCAACCCTTAGAAACCAATTGACAGACATTCTCAATGCCCTTGACGACACTGCTTCCAAGACTGGTGGAGCAATGATGGTGTTAGGTTCATTCGCCGGAGTAGAGGCTAACGTCGAAATAAGACTGACAACAGCTCACAGAGAACTTT
>Ga0172380_10003940_pt1 | contig 19706 bp, 17 predicted proteins | sample Leawe162metaG_FD_119747 | JGI IMG/M metagenome (GOLD analysis project Ga0172380, IMG submission 119747) | Leachate microbial communities from a municipal landfill in Southern Ontario, Canada - Leachate well 162 metaG | ecosystem: Engineered > Solid waste > Landfill > Unclassified | place... | reverse complement strand
CTGTCCATTAATTACCTCCCGATCTGCTTAGCCCACATGGCGTACCTACTCGCAGCTCCTCCCCCTTCTAAGGGGGAGAGCATAGCGAGGGGGCAACCGGGAGCTTACAAGTGTAGGTTTTTCGCTCGGCTTTAATGAACTTTTATCAAAAACCTACACGTATAAGGCAACCGGGAGGGGGAGGGGTTGAGTTGGCACTCATAAAATCGAAATGTTGCAACTAATCTGCGGTCTTAAACCCATCCCCACCCCAGCCCTCTCGCTTTCCGGGGAGGGAGCACCAATGCTATCGGCTGGCGCAAAAAGGGAAGAAATTAATGGACAGTTTCTAAGCTGCCTTTGCCAATAGCTTTGTGACTAAGTTATTACCAGCCGTTGGATGAGGTAAAGGTTTTCCATCATCCCTCATGATTTTAATCCACTCATCCACTATTTGGCATAGTTCACGATACACCTGCATCTCATCGTCACCATGACAACATGGACCGATGATTCCTGGGCATTGACCAACGAAGCACTGATCTTCTTTAGACCATTCAACAATTTTTAGGTATTGGGCGGCTTCTTTCACTTTCTAGGAGGCTGTCGGACTTGAAGAATCGAAGCGAAAATTCGGCTGGGCGAGGACAGATTTCACCGTTTTTTTGGTCAATAGCCATTCTATTGGCCAAAAAAACGGTGAAATATGGACCGTCCAGACGGATTTGCAGCCGATTTCCTTCAAGTCCGACAGCCTCCTAGTGAATACTCATGCTTTCATTCAAAATCTTGGGGGTGATGAAGATCAGCAACTCGGTCTTGTTGTCGCTACGGCTGGTGCTCTTAAACAAATTACCCAGCACGGGTATATCGCCCAGCAAAGGCACTTTGGTTACGTCTTCGTGTTCTTCCTGCAAATAAATCCCGCCGATAACCGCCGTTCCCCCATTTTCCACCAGCACCTGGGTGGTGATCTGCTTGGTATTGATGGCGCGACAACCGCCCACCAGCTCTCCGGCGGTGTCCTTGGCCACCATCAAATCCAGGAGGATGCTGTCATCCGGCGTAATGCGCGGCTTGACCACCAGTTGCAAAGAAGCTTTTCTCCAATCGGTGTAGTAGCTATATCCAGTTTGTCGGGTGCAGGGCAGGTTGACCCCCTGCTCTATGGTGGCCTGGGAGTTATTGGGCGCGACGACGCGCGGGTTGGAAACGATCTTGCCCTTGCCGTCCGCTTGCAGTGCGGACAATTCCAGGTTCAGGAAGCGCGAAGCGCCCTGCTTGAACAGGATCATGGATAGCACCCCGGCGGGGCTGCCCAGGTTGGCGGATGGCAAATTGACGTTCAGCAGGCCATTATTGAAATCTTTGTTGTCCGATGTCGAGAAGGAGGAAGTCGAGTCGGAATTCGCCGAGCCGGTGCTACCGCTTGCCGAGTTGATGGAGGCGGCGCCATTGGCGAATGAAACATCCTTGGATGTAGTATTGTTCGAGCTGCTGCCAGTGGTGCCGCCCGTGCTGCTCGACTGGGTGCTGGTGTTGACCCCGGTTCCCGCCAGATTGCCGCCGATCGATACACGATTGTCTCCGCCTAGCGATATGCCGCTGTTGCTGCGATCCAGCACGCCTAGCCGGGCGCCCAGGCTTTTGGCGAAATTATCGGTTGCTTCGACGATGCGCGCTTCTATCATCACCTGCCTGACGGGAATGTCTATCCCGTTGATAAATGCCCTTATTTCTTCGATAACGCTGGCGGTGTCCTTGATGTATATGGAGTTTGTGCGGTCGTCGGCGTTCACGCTGCCCTTTTCCGACAACATGCTTTTGGCCTTGCCGATTTCCTTAGTCGTCGATTTTCCTTGGGTTTTGCTCGTGATGTCGCCCTCGGTGTCCTTGGTCAGACTCTTGCCGGTGATCTGCTCAGCAATGTTCGATGCGGTCGCGAAGCGCAGCTTGAACAACTCGGTGGTCAGCGGTTCCAGATTGCTGATGTCGTGCTTGAATTCGAGTTCCTGCTTTTCCTTCAACGCGAGTTCATCGCGCGGCGCCACCCAGACCACATTGCCGTTCTTGCGCTTATCCAGTCCACGGGCATTCAGGATGATGTCCAGCGCCTGGTCCCACGGCACGTCTTTCAGGCGCAATGTCAGGGAGCCGGTCACCGAATCGCTGACGACGATGTTCATCCCGGTGAATTCGGTAAACACCTGGAGAATGGCGCGCACATCCTGGTTTTGAAATGCCAGCGACAATTTTTCGCCGGAATAGCCCAGCTTTCCGGTTTGCACCAGTTTGTTGGGGTCCACTACCACTTTTCGGACATCGACGATGAACTGGTTATCCGTCTGGTATGCCGAATATTCCCATAAGCCTTGGGAGACGATATTCATGCGCGTATTGTTGCCTTGGGAAAACGTTTCCACCGCCTGCACCGGCGTGGTGAAATCCACGACGTCGAGACGTTGCTCCAATTCGCGCGGAACGGTGGTGTTGAGGAAATCCACCACCAGGTTTTTGCCCATGTTGCGTATATCTATGCCGGTATTGGCATCGGATAGATCGATCACTATTCGGCCTTCGCCATTGGCGCCGCGCCGAAAATCGACCGCTTTCAACGCATGCATTTGCGGCGCGTCGATATTCGTTTCGGCGAAACGTTGCGTGGCGTTCGTGGCGGGGGGCGTCGCTTCGCTGGGTTGCACGGTCACCAGCAAATATTTTCCTTCCAGCCTGGCTTCATGGCTGGCGGCCTTATTCAAATTCAGCACCAGGCGGGTGCGGTTTCCTGACTGCACGATATTCATGTTGCGTAGCGCATGCTCCTGCACTTCGTACAGGTTTTTCCCGAGACCGTTCGCCGTGCCGGGCAAATCCAGCACGATGCGCGGCGGCTGGTTGATGGTAAAGCCTGACGGTACGCTTTTCAGGGGGGATTTCATGCCCAGTTTCAGGATTATTCGTCCGTTTTCGAGGGTGATATGTTCCAGGCTCTCAATGCTGTTCGCTCCATTGGCCGGCGCGACTCCATTGGTCGGCGCGGCATCATTGGCTGACGCACCGGCTTCCGCCGAGTTTGCCGCGCCGCTTGAAAATGCCAGCGCCAAAACGCAGACCAGGTAAAGAAATCTTGTTATCTTGTATATGTTCATAAACAGCCTCTACTTTTGTGCGGGCGGGGAAGGTGGGGAAGGTTTCGCTTCTGCTTCGTCCCCCACCAACGTCATGCCGGTTTTTCTTTCCGTCCAGTTGCCGGCGTCATCCTGCACCAGTTCCGTCAGCTTGATCTCGGCATCGGCCACATCGCGAATGATAACATCGGTGACCATGCCGTAATTCTGCCCCAGGTAATTGCCTATCTTGACCTGAAACAATTCCCGCGACGGCGTGCTGACCAGCGCGTAATTCAGGTTTTCTTTTTGCAGGAAACCCACCATTCTCAAATTTTCCAGCGGGTAAGCCTCCAGCGCCTCCTTGCGCCGTAACGTATCGGGCTGAAGTCCGCCGCCGCTGCTTTTGGCGGACTCCATTTTGCGCGGCCTGAAAGGGTCCGGCAGGTCGAATGCGCTGTAAACGAAAGGTTCGTATGGCCTCACTTCGGGCAGCGCTTCCGCCTTGCCGCGCAATCCTTGCCCGGAGTTTTCCACGTACTGTTTCAGGTCGTCCAGATTCCCGTCGGCGCAAGCCGCCAGCGTAAAGCTCAACAACAGCGTCAGCCGGCGCCTCATTATTTTTTGCCTCCCTGCGGCGGCTTGGTCTTGTCCGCTTTCTCTTTCGCCAGCTTGCGCTGGGCGGCCGTTTCATCATCGTCCAGGTAACGATAGGTCTTGGCAACGGCATCCATCACCAAAACCCCGTCCTTGAAGGTAACGCCGATGTCGTTGAGCGTGACGATGCGCGGCAACAGCGATACGTCGCTGGCAAACGCGCCCAAGTCGTGGTATTTGCCGGTGACTCTGATGGCAATCGGAAGCTCGGCATAGAATTCGGAAAAAATCTCCTTGGCATCCGGCTTGAACAACTCGAATTCCAATCCCCGCCCGAGACCTGCCTGGTTGATGTCGGTCAGCAGCGCGTCCATTTCCGATTTGTTGGGCAATTGTTTGAGCAGCGCGCCGAAGGCCTGTTCCAGGTCTTTCAATTGCTGGCGATGGGTTTCCAGGTTGACCGCCTGTTTTTTCTTGTCCATGAAGGTGGTTTTCAAGGCATCCTCCTTGTGCGTGGCGGCATCCAATTGATTCAACTGGTCGCTCCAGTCGAACCAATAACCAGCCAGCAGCAACACCACGAACAGCGCGATCAACGCCACCGCTTTGGGTGCAGTCGGCCAGTTGCCCATGTTCTTGGGGTCGAGGTTTTTCCACTCTTCCAAGTTGAACTTGAGATTGAGGTTCGGACTTTTCACTGCGGACTGTCCTTGGAATTTGATTTTGCGTTCGCGGATTTCGCACCGCCCTTTTTCTGCTTGTCGTCTTCCGCCTGGGCGGTCGGCGCCATCTTGACGTTGAGCGAAAATTCGTTGAGGCGGTTTTTGTCCACGGTCGCCGCCTTGGTTTCTATCAGCTCCGGCGTCACCAACGGCTTGGAGTTTTCCATGTTGCGGATGAAGGTCGCTACGCGCGCATTGGATTGCGCATAGCCCTGAATGTTCACTGACGCTCCGGTTTGCTTGAAAGCTTTCAGGTAAACCCCGTCCGGCAGCAGGCGCACCATCTGGTCGAGCAGATAGACCGACTGGGAACGGTCGCTTTGCAAGGTTTCCACCACCTTCTTGCGTGACAGCATCGCCTGGATTTGTTCCTTGAGCTTTTTAATCTCCTCAATCTGCTTGTCGAGCTTGGCGGTTTCGCTTTCCAGGTAAGTGTTGCGCGCATTCTGGCTGTCGATTTTTGCTCCGATGATGCCATGCACCAGAACGATGATCAACACTGCCAGTATCGCACTGGAAACCGCCAGAAAAACCAGTTGCTTCTGCCGTGCCGCACGTTTCAGTTCGCGGTGGGGAAGCAGATTGATGCGTATCAGGTTGAGTGGCAGCCGCACCGCAACGTCAGCATCCGGCTGACGCATAGCGGCATCCACAACTGCGTCCTGAAGCAGGTCGCCGGTTTTTTTGGCGACTTCCCCGGTAGGCGTTTTTTTTCGACCGAAATTTAAGCGCATCATGATGGGTCAAACCTCCGCAACGCTAAACCGCAGGCAATCAGCAGGGAAGGTGCGTCCGCGCCGAGTTGGCGTCCCTTGATCGCGCTGCCCAGCGTCATGCCGAGGAACGGGTTGGCGATGCGCGTATCGAACCGGGTGCGTGCGGCCACGACTTGTTCCAGCCCCGGAATGCTGGCGCAGCCGCCGGCCAGCAGGAGGTAATCCACCCGGCTGTACTGGGTCGAGGAAAAAAAGAACTGCATGGCGCGCGCCACTTCCAGCGACAAGGTGTCCATGAAGGGTTGCAGCACGTCGGAGGCATAATTTTCCGGCAGTTCGCCGCCGCGCTTGGCGATTTCCGCCTCTTCGGCGGACAGGTTGTAGCGCCGCTGGATTTCCTGGGTCAACTGGTTGCCGCCGAAAGCCTGCTCGCGCATGTACACCGACTCATCGTTAAGCAGCACGTTGATATGCATCATGGTGGAACCGATGTCGATAATCGCCACCGTCCGGTCGCGCCCGCCATTGGGCAACTGCGCAATGATCCTGCCGACTGCGGTCTGCGTGGCATAGGTTTCGACATCCATCACCAGCGCTTTCATGCCGGCTGCTTCCACGGCGGCGACGCGATCCTCGACTTTTTCCTTGCGCGAGGCGGCAATCAGCAATTCAACCTCGCTCCCGTCGCCAGGCGCCGCACCGAGAACCTGGAAATCCAGGTTGACCTCGTCAAGCGAGAACGGAATGTACTGGTTGGCCTCGGTTTCCACCTGTATTTCCATCTCTTCCTCGCGCAGGCCGGCGGGCACCACGATTTTCTTGGTGATCACGGCGGCTGCGGGCAAGGCCACGGCAGCATTCTTGACCCGGCTCCCCATATGTTTCCACGCGCGCCGCACGCAATCCGCAACCGCATCCAGGTTGACGATATTGCCGTCCACCACGGCATCGCGCGGCAACGGCTCAATCGCGTAATGTTCGAGTCGGCACTGGATTTTTCCCGCTTCGCCGAGTTCGACCATCTTGACTGACGACGAGCTGATATCCACGCCGATCAATGGCGGCGCTTTTGCTTGCAGAAAGTCCAACTGGAAATCGAATTGCAAGTCAAAACCCCTTTTACCACGGACAGATTATGCCCGATATATACAATCTACATTAAATACTAGCAGTAAGCATCTAGTCTGTAAATTATTTTTTCCGATAGCGGCGCAAGTATGCAATTGCTTCACAACAATTGTCGCCTCCGCGCGAATTATCGGGAAAGCGCTGTTCCTAGAGAGGATGTGGACAGCTCATAGAGACTTCTATATAAAGAGCACAAAGTTTTCCTCTGAGTCAGGGTAAATTTGTTCTCAGCACGGAAAAAACCGATTCACCGTAGAGGACGCAGAGGAAAAGCATAAGAGGTTTCCTCTGCGTCCTCTGCGGTGAAAAAGGTTTTGTCTTTATGGGTTGCCGCCATGAGTTGAGCAGCGTTGCGGCTCAGTTTGCCTGGGATTCATGAATGTTTTACATCATTGATTTTCATCATGAATTTCTGAGAAAAAATTTACCCTGGCGCGGCTAAATCGTCAAATTGTAGCGAGGCAAGGTATGCATTAGAATATCTACAAAAACATATTTAATCCGACCATCGCCATTGGAAGAACATCATGAAGCGCCTCGCGGACACCGTTCCGTTCTTAACGCAGGCCGTGCGCCGTAGCGTCCTGGCCGCATTGGCGCTGGTCATTCCCGTCGGCGCGGCAGGCGCTGCAATGGGCAGCGGGAGCGAACGGCTACTCGACTTGTCCATGGAACAACTCCTGGATGTTCAGGTTACCTCGGTAGCGAAAAAAATCCAGAGGGTCGAGGATAGCGCTACGGCGGTTCACGTCATCACTCAGGAAGATATTCGGCGCTCGGGCATGACCAGCGTGCCCGAGCTGTTGCGCATGGCGCCCGGCCTGCATGTCGCGCAGATCGACAACGGCACATGGGCCATCGGCAGCCGCGGCTTCAACGGGCGCTGGAGCAACAAGCTGCTGGTGCTGCTGGATAGCAGGGTGTTGTACACCCCGCTGTTTTCCGGGGTGTATTGGGACGCCGTAGACACTCCGCTCGAAGATATCGAACGCATCGAAGTAATACGCGGCCCCGGCGCCACAGTCTGGGGCGCCAATGCGGTGAACGGCGTGATCAACATCATCACCAAGGAGGCCGCCGCCACTCAGGGCGGGCTGGCGAGCCTGACCGCAGGCGATGCGCTACGCCAGGAAGTCCTGCGCTACGGCGGCGAACTGGGGGAATCCGGCCATTACCGGGTCTATGCCAAGAACGTCGAACGTTACGCCTTCCAACGCGGCAGCGACGCTGCGGATATTCGCACCGCCGGCTTTCGCGGGGATTTGCGTCTGCCCAACGACGATGCGCTGACTTTTCAGGGCGACGCCTACGACGGCAACAGCAACCATACTGACCGCAACGTGCTCCTCGCCCCGCCCTATCTGGTCCCGCTGAATTTCACCACCGACCTGTCCGGGCATAATCTGCTGATGCGCTGGAAACGCGCGCCAACGCCCGATTCCGAACTGTCCCTGCAATTTTTCTGGGATCATTACAGCAGAAAAGACATGCAGAACGGCGAAGTGCGCGATACTTTCGACCTCGAATTCCAGCACCGCTTTGCCGCCGGAAAACGCAACGAAGTCGTGTGGGGGATGAATCTGCGCGACACACGGGATCAGACCGATGCCGCCTTTCTCGCCTCGTTCACGCCGGCCAACCGGCGCGACCGCCTTGCCGGACTGTTTATTCAGGACGAAATTGTGCTGTTGCCCGAAAAACTGCGCCTGACCTTGGGTTCGAAGTTCGAACACAACGACTACAGCGGCTTCGAATACCAGCCCAGCGCCCGCCTGCTGTGGCACATCGACGAGCGGCACAGCGCATGGACGGCGGTGTCGCGCGCGGTAAAAACCCCGACGCGCGACGATGCCGACATCCGCATCAATGCCGCAGCGTTTCCCGGGGCATCCCGCACGACCGTGCTAACCTCGATTTTCGGCAACCCGAATGCGCTGAGCGAAACGCTGATCGCCTACGAAGCCGGCTATCGTGTTCGCGTGACCCCGCAATTGTCCTTTGATACGGCATTGTTTCTCAATGACTATCAGGATATACGCAGCGTCGAGACGCTGCCGCCCTTTTTCGAGGCCATGCCGGTTCCGCACCTGACCTTGGGACAGCAGCTCGCCAACAAAGCCGGCGCGCACGGCGAAGGTTTCGAGATTAGCGGCAATTGGCAGCCTGCCCAGCAATGGACCGTCAAGGGTTCCTATACGCAACAATCGTTGCATGTCCATCCCGACCCGGACAGCAGCGATACTTCCGCGCTGGAGCGGGAACGCGCATTTCCCGAGCGGCAATGGCAGTTGCATGTGCATCGCCAGGCTACGCCCAAGCTGTCGTACAATCTGTCGCTGTACCGTTTCGACGCTTTCAGCGGTTTCGGCGCCGACATCCCCGGCTACACCCGCATCGATGCACGCCTGTCCTACCGCATGTCGAACAGCCTGACGCTCAGCCTGATTGGCAGCAACCTCGCCAAACCAGTGCATATCGAATACCTGGCCAGAGAAGGTCCGACCAGCAGCGAAATTCCGCGCACCGTGCTGGGAACGTTGACTTGGCGCTTTTAAGGGAATGAAATTCATAGTGAAAAAATTGAAAATTGAGCTACGGCGCCTGCTGTGGGCAGCCATGCTGGCGTGCTGTGCGGGGTTGCCTACAGCGCACGCGCTGGCCGCGCCCGCCTCGGAATACGACGTGAAGGCCGTGTTTATCTACAACTTTGCCAAATTTGTCGATTGGCCCAACAAGGTGGGCAGCGAGATACGCTTGTGCATACTCGGACGAGACCCTTTCGGCAACATCCTGGATTCCATGAAAGGCCGCGCGGTGCATGAGCGCAAGCTGGAGGTGCGTTTCATCGATAGCGTAGCGAGCCTGGGGGGTTGCCAGATGGTTTACGTTTCTCCGTCCCTGGAGAAAAATATCGATAAAATCATCGCCCAGGCGCGCGACCAAGGGGTGCTGCTGATCAGCGACAGCGAGGGGTACGCGCGGCGCGGCGCGATGATCAACCTGTATGTTGACGAAAACAAAATTCGCTTCGAAATCAACTTGCAATCTATCGAAGCAAGCGGGCTGAAAGTCAGCTCCAAGCTTCTCTCGCTCGGCAAACTGGTCAACTAGCCGGATGATCGCCATGTCGCTTGACCGCCTGCGCGACCTGCCGATCAGACGCAAGCTGGCTATCCTCGGGATGGCGACGGCGGGCATCGCGCTATTCGTCATGAGTGTGCTGCTGGTGACGATAGCATTCGTTTCCAAGCGGGAATACGCTTTCACCGACCTCAACGTGAAGGCCGACCTGGTCGCGCGGAACGCCGCGCACGCATTGCTGTTCTTAGATGAAAAAACCGCCGGACAGGTGCTCAGCGAATTGCGTATAGAACACAACATCGTTTACGCCGCGATACGCGATGCCCAAGGGGCGACATTCGCCGAGATAAATTGCCGCAACAAGATACTTCCGGCGCATTTTCCCGCAGCCGGAGCGCACGTTTTTTCCGGGCGCTATCTGCTGCTGACCAAGCCCATGGTTATTGACCAGGAAACTATAGGCACGCTGCTGCTTCAGAAAGACATGGCGGCGTTGTATTGGGAGCTGGCGGGGGAAATCGGCATGGTGTACGCTACCGGCTTGCTCGCCATCCTGATTGCCTCGCTGTTTTTCCGGCATTTCCAGAAAACCATCACCGACCCGATCCAGGCTTTGTCCCTGGCAATGACACGCGTAACGCAGGCCGGCGATTACCGGGTGCGCACCGGCGTAAACAGCCGCGACGAGCTGGGGCAACTGGGCAGCGGATTCAACGCCATGCTGGAAACCATCGCCGAGCGCGATATGGAGCTGGCGCGCAATACTTCCCGCCTCGAAGAAACCGTGTTCTTGCGCACCGAGGCGCTGGAAAAAACCAATCTGGAGTTGCGTCGCCAGATCGCCGAGCGCGAACATGCCGAACGCCAGTTGCAGGCGCTCAACGAAAACCTGGAGCAGCGTATCCAGAATGAAGTCGCAGCGAACCGCGAGAAGGATCATCTGTTGATCCAGCAGTCGCGCCATGCCGCGATGGGCGAGATGATCGGCAACATCGCCCATCAGTGGCGCCAGCCCTTGAGCGTACTGGGACTGATCCTGCAAAACATCGCCATCGACCACCAAGACCATGAACTGACCGACGATACGCTGCAACGCTACGTCGCCGATGCGCTGAAATCGATCCGGCAAATGTCCTCCACCATCGATGATTTCCGCGACTTTTTCCGTCCCAACCGGTTGAAGGAAAGTTTCAAGATCGGACAAGCCGTAAGTTCATCCCTGGACCTGATGAGCGCCAGCCTCAAAAACAACAATATCGAGGTTGGCGTGAGCGGTCCTGACAATATCGAAATATACGGCTATCCTAACGAATTCGCGCAGGTGTTGCTGAATTTGATCAGCAACGCCAGGGATGCGTTGGTGGAACATAAACCCCAGCATCCCCGCATCGAAATCGAGACGTGCGCCGACATGGAAAAGCGTACACTTGCCATCACGGTTAAAGACAATGCCGGCGGCGTCCCGGACGAAATCGCGGAAAAAATATTCGACCCCTACTTCACCACCAAGGAAAAGGGCACCGGAATCGGGCTGTACATGACACTAACTATCGTCGAGCAACATATGGGCGGCAGGATTTTTTTCCGTAACCAGGGTGAGGGCGCGGCATTCACGATTGCCCTGCCGTTCGACGCATCCCAGGAAAAATCACAGGATATCCCATGAGCCTAGCTTCCCCGGAAAAACTGAAGCAACTTACCGTCCTGTACGCGGAAGACGACGACGACATCCAGAAGGAAGTCGCCCATTTCCTTGAGCGCCGGGTGGGCAAGTTGATCCTCGCCGCCAATGGCGTGGAAGCGCTGGCAGCCTATAGCGAGCACCGGCCCGACATCGTCATCAGCGATATCATGATGCCGGAGATGGATGGGCTGGAGCTGGCCGCAGCGATCAAGGAACGCAACAACGCCACCCCGGTGATCTTCACCACCGCTTTCAACGACGTCAAATACCTGCATCAAGCCATTTCGCTGGGAGTGGACGGCTATGCCCTGAAGCCGATAGACCTCGTGCAGTTGCTGGATGTCGTCGCCAAGAGCGCCGCGCTATTGCTCAAATCCCGCGAACTCGCGATCAACAAGGCGCAGCTCGAAGCTTACCACCAGGCGGCCGAGGAAGAGCGCCACTTGGTGGCGAAGTTGATGGAGCGCATGATGCGCCCGGAAAACCTGCATGACTCCCATTTGCATTATTGGCTCCAGCCGACGGATGTGGTCAGCGGCGACTTGATCGCGGTATCCCGCTCGCGCAACAACAAACTGTATCTCATGCTGGCCGACTCCACCGGCCACGGCTTGCCGGCAGCGCTCAACCTGCTGCCGGTGAACCACATCTTTTACAGCATGGTGAGCAAAAACCTGCCACTTTCCCTGATGGTGGAAGAAATGAACTGGGCAGTGAAGGAACAGTCGCCCGTGGAACGCTACGTGGCGGCGCTGATCGCCTGCATCGACAGCCGCAACCGCTTGGTGGAAATCTGGAACGGCGGCATCCCGCCGGCCTTTTTCATCGATGCGGCAGGCGATGTCCGACACAGCTTCGATTCGGTGAATTTGCCGCTGGGCATTCTGGACCGCACCTTCACCGCCCAAACCGAAATTTACCAGTGGAACATCCCCGGCCAACTGGTCGTTTATTCCGACGGTTTCTCGGAAGCCGAAAACCAGAGTGGCGAGCCGTTCGGGCTGGAGCGCATCAAGCAGGAACTCAAACAGGCTCCGCCGCCCGAGCGCTACACGGCGCTGACTGACGCGATAGCCGCGCACCTCGACGGCCATCGCGCTTTTGACGACATGACGCTGATGCTGGTGGAATGCGACGCCGCCTGATTCATCGGTGTATGATGGATGTTGCAGAAACCGATTGTAGGATGTGCCGAGGAACGAGGCGCATCTGTCGCGTGTCGCCCCCTTGGTGCTATGAAATACTTTCTCCCCAAACCTTACGAAAGGATGGCTCCGATGAAACACGATGATCTCTTCACCCCTATCCAATTGGGCGCAGTCTCGTTGACCAACCGTATCGTCATGGCGCCGCTGACGCGCAATCGCGCCGACGCCGACAATGCGCCGCAGGCGCTTAATGTAGCGTATTACCGCCAACGCGCATCCGCCGGGCTGATCGTCAGCGAAGGCGCGCAGATTTCCGCCCGCGCCGTCGGCTACCCGGCCACCCCCGGCATTTACAGCCCGGCGCAGATTGCCGGCTGGAAACATGTGACCGACGCGGTGCATGAGCGTAGCGGCAAGATATTCCTGCAACTATGGCATTGCGGGCGCGTTTCGCATCCCTCGTTGCTGCCGGGCGGCGAACTGCCGGTTGCGCCTTCCGCGATCCAGCCGTCAGGTCAGGCTTACACCTACCAGGGCTTGCAGCCGTTCGTCATGCCGCGGGCGCTGGAAACCGCAGAGCTACCCGGCATCGTCGAGGATTACCGCAAGGCCGCGCAAAACGCCATTACCGCCGGCTTCGACGGGGTCGAAATCCACGCCGCCAACGGCTACCTGCTCGACCAGTTTCTGCGCGATGGGTCCAACCAGCGTAGCGATGCCTACGGCGGTGCACCGGAAAACCGCTGCCGCCTGCTGCTGGAAGTCACGGACGCAGTCAGCGGAGCAGTCGGCGCGGGACGGGTGGGCGTGCGCCTGTCGCCGACCAATGCCTTCAACGACATGTCCGATTCCGCGCCGCAGCAAACCTTCGATCATGTCGCCACGGCGTTGAACCACTTCGGCTTGGCCTACCTGCACGTCATGCAAGTCAATTTCGACGCCGCCAAACCGCAGCCGGATTTCGACTTCGGGCAATTGCGCCGCTGCTTCAAGGGGCTATACATCGCCAACGGCGGCTACGACAAGACGCGCGCCAACGCCGCGCTGGCTGCGGGCGCCGCCGACCTGGTGGCGTTCGGCGTGCCGTTCATCGCCAACCCCGACCTGGTGGAGCGTATGATACGGAATGCACCGCTCAATGCGCCCGATCCCGCCACGTTTTACGGCGGCGACGAAAAGGGCTACACCGACTACCCGTTTCTTGCATAAAAGGAGAAACACATCATGCAAAACAAACCCGCACAAACCCAAGTCCCGATCCACGACCTCCTCACCCGTCGCTGGAGCGGTCGCGCCTTCGACGCAGCTAAACCGGTCAGCCGCGCACAACTGCTTTCCCTGCTGGAAGCCGCCCGTTGGGCGCCGTCGTGTTACGGCGACGAGCCGTGGCGTTTCATCGCCTGGGACAAAAACAGCGACCGCACCGCCTGGGAAAAAGCCTTCGGCTGCCTGGTGGAATGGAACCGGAACTGGGTCAAAAATGCCCCGGTGCTGTTGCTGGTCGCCGCCGACAGCCAGTTTCGCAAAAACGGCCAGCCCAACCGTTGGGGCCAGTACGACACCGGCGCCGCCGCCGAAAACCTGTGCCTGCAAGCCGTGGCGCTGGGGCTGATGGCGCACCAGATGGGCGGCTTCGACGAGGACAAGGTGCGCGCAACTTTTGCCATCCCGCCGCAATTTGCCTGCATGGCAATGATAGCCGTGGGCTATCAGGCGGATGAAAGCGTGCTCGACGACGACCTGAAACAACTGGAAATCGCACCGCGCGAACGCTCCCAGTTAGGCGCGCTGTTTTTCGAGAATGGCTGGGATCAGCCGGTGAAAAGCGAATAAGGTAGAATCGCGCTTCAACCTAAAAATACTCAGTTGAACCGCAGAGACGCTTCAGGCGCTGAGAAAAAAACAATGAGTTATGGTGTCGTGCGATACTACCCATTTGGTGAAGCGGAAAAATGTTGTAACTCATTTGTTTCTCTGCGTCTGAAGCGCCTCTGCGGTTAAGTAAATGCGGTTTTTAGTCACTGACTGGCCAAGTCACAAGCAATTGGTGACAAGAACATATCGTAGATCAAGCACTGGAGCGGCTTTCCGCAAAAAAACAATGACAGGATGAACAGGGTTTACAGGATGGGTTTTCTATCCTGCTCATCCTGTAAATCCTGTCTAAATGTCTGTTTGGTTCCGGCTCGTCCGGTTTAGGTTAAAATCTCTGAAAGGAATCTGCATGGCTGGACTGGATCAAGGCACGCCGTTGCCTACCGAAATCAAACTGCACCAGATATCGCGCGCGTTGGAAATCGCATTCGACAACGGCAAACATTTCGAATTTCCCTGCGAATTCCTGCGCGTCTATTCGCCTTCCGCTGAAGTGCGCGGCCACGGACCGGGGCAGGAAGTATTGCAAGTCGGCAAGCAGGATGTCGAGATCGTGCGCATCGAACCGGTCGGCAACTATGCAGTGCGGCTGGTCTTCTCGGACGAGCACGATTCCGGGCTTTATTCCTGGGATTATTTCTACGACCTCGGCATTCACCAGGAAACGCTGTGGAAAAACTATCTGGAACGCATGGAAGCAGCCGGCGCCAGCCGGAAAGCCGCCAATTCCAATCCCCTCTTAGCCGGACAAATCTGAACCCAACAAGCCGCACCGCTGCCAATCAGCTCGCCCGCCCCTCCAGCGCGCTGTCGTGCCGCAGCATCCCGTCCTCCATCAGCAACCGGCGGTGGGCGCGGCTGCCGAGACTGGGGTCGTGGGTCACGATAATCAGCGTGACGCCGCGACCGTTGAGTTGTTCCAGCAGGCGTATGACTTCCTCGCCGGTTGCACGGTCGAGATTGCCGGTGGGTTCGTCGGCGAGGATCACCGCCGGGCGCATCACCGTCGCGCGGGCAATAGCAACGCGCTGGCGCTGCCCGCCGGAAAGCTGGTCGGGGCGGTGGTCGGCGCGCGTTTCCAGACCGTAATCGGCGAGAGCCAGCGCCACCCGCTCAGCGCGCTCGCGCGGCGCGATGCCGGCCAGGGTCAGCGGCAACGCGATATTCTCGGCGGCAGTCAGGCGCGGCACCAAGTGAAAGCTCTGGAACACAAAACCGATGCGTTCGCTGCGCACCCGCGCCTGTTCGTCCGGCGAGAGCGTAGTCACATCGCGCCCTTCCAGGCGGTAAATGCCGGCGTTGGGGCGGTCGAGCAGGCCGAGCAAATTGAGCAGCGTCGATTTGCCCGAACCGGACGGCCCCATCACTGCGACATAAGCGCCGGACGCTATGCTCATATCGAGACGACGCAACGCATGAACCTCGCTGTCGCCGAGGCGGAACACCCGTTCGATACCGAGCAGTTCGATCTGGGGCGGGGTCGTCATTTTTTCATATCGGCCACGACATGGACGCCGGCCTTCACGCCCTCGCGCTCCAGTGAAGTGACGACCCGCTCACCGGCTTGCAGACCTTCCAGCACCTCATTGTATTCCCAGTTGGATAGCCCGGCCTTGATCCTGCGCTCCTCCAGCACACCATCGGCGCGCACCACCAGCACCTTGCCGCCTTCGAGCAGCGCGGAAGTCGGGACGCGCACCACATTGTCGCGCACCGCGAGAATCACCTCGACATCCGCGCTATAGCCGACCAGCAGCTTGCCCGCAGCAGCCTTGCCGGCTGCGTCGCGTAGCGCTACGGTCGCCTCCTTCCCGGCGGCAGGAGGCGGAAAATTATCGAAAACCGCCTCGATATCCACCGTGCGCGATTGCTTCTCGACCGCAGAAACATAGGGCGCAACGCGCTTCACGCGACCGGGGAAAGATTGCCCCGGCAGCGCGTCCAACGTAATGCGCACCGTCTGACCGGGATGGATTTTCGGCGCATCCACCTCATCCATCGGCGCTTTCACATACAGGCAGGTATCATCAATCAAGTCTATGGCCGGCGGCGTCGGCACGCCGGGCGGCGAAGGCGTCGAATATTCACCGACCTCGCCGACAATCTTCGCGACCGTGCCGGCGAAAGGCGCATACAGCACGGTGCGCCCCTGCTCGACCTTAACCGCCCGGACGCGCGCGACGGATTGGACCACATCCGCCTTGGTCGTCTCGCAAGTGGCGCGCTTGGACTGCGCTACGGCGCGGGCGTTTTCCTCGGCGGACGCTGAAACGAAACCCTTGGCGCGCAAATCGGCTTGGCGCGCCGCATCGCGTAGCGCATTGTCCGCCAGGACGCACGCCTCATTCACCCGGCTACGCGCCATCTCCAACTGTGCTTGCGCCAGCGCGTTTTGCGCCTGCTGATCGTCGTTCCACAGCTTCAGCAGCAACTGCCCCTTGGCGACCCGGTCGCCTTCCTTCACCGCCAGAATTTCAATGCGCCCGCCGAGAATAGTCGACAGCTTGGTGCGCAAACACGCCTCGACGGCGCCCGCGCGAGTATTGGCAATCGTGGACGCCACCCGGCCTTTGTCCACCTCCTTGAACGTCACCGCAATCGGCTTGGGCTGCTTCAACCACCACACGCCGGCTGCGGCGAGAACAAGCACGACGCCGACGATCAACAAATTGCGGATAACGCGCAGGAAATGGGAGCGATTCATAACCACGGACGGCAGTAAAAACACCATCATCCGATGAAAGCGACTTGGCGGCAAGGGGGCTGGGCGTGATTTGGTGATTTGCACAAAGACTGAGCGGATAATATGCCGAGTCTGCCCCCTTAGATGCAAGCTGTTTCATGCCCGCTCCTTGCTTGTGGTGTTAATGGTGTGGCTTGTCGAGCATCGCTGTGCGCAGAATGTTGTTTAAGCGGCTTTGATAGCCTTTGCCTTGACTCTTGAGCCATTCCAGTACATCTGCGTCGATACGCACCGTCAATTGCTGCTTGATGGGACGATAGAACTTCCCGCGCACGGCACCCTGCCAGTCCTGTTCAGTCGTGGCCGGAAGGTCGGAGAAGTCGATTTCGCTATCCGGCTTTGCAGCCAGCGCTGCAAGCTCCTTGCGGATGGAGTCAGGCGCCTTGTTCATAGATTTTCCTTTCCATTTTGGTTGCGCGTCGCGCCGAGATGATGCGAATGTGCTCTGTGCCGCTTTCTGCTTCGCGCCAGGCATGCGCAACCAATAGCAGTGCCACGCCGCCTGCCATGCCAACCGTCTGCCACCGCTGTTCGCCGTTCTCGATGCGATCTTGCCGTGTAATATGCAAGGGATCATCGAAAACAAGCTTGGCTGCCTCAAAACTGACGCCGTGTTTGCGCCGGTTGTTCTCGTTTTTGACATCATCCCAGGAAAACAATTTTAACCCCACATTTGTAGCTACATTAGTGTAGTTCTTGTTTTTTCAAAATGCAACCTTCTTTGAGTGTTGTGCAACGCTGCCCCCAACCCCTCTTTCGCGCGGCCTTGCCGCATTAAATTTTGTGGAGTCTGTCTCCTTTTTTGATGCTCACCGCCAGAATTTCAATGCGCCCGCCGAGAATAGTCGACAACTTGGTGCGCAAACATGCCTCGACAGCGCCCGCGCGAGTATTGGCAATAGTGGACGCCACCCGGCCTTTGTCCACCTCCTTGAACGTCACCGCAATCGGCTTGGGCTGCTTCAACCACCACACGCCGGCGGCGGCGAGAACAAGCACGACGCCGACGATCAACAAATTGCGGATAACGCGCAGGAAATGGGAGCGATTCATGACCATGGACGGCAGTAAAAACATCATGATCCGATGAAAGCGGCTTGGCGGCAAGGGGGCGTGTGATTAGGAAAGCCAGTATTGCTGGATGTTACTTGTGGTGAAGGGAAATATAGGGCAGAATCCGATTCTGCTAAAGTTGTGGTGCTTTGTGCGCTGTATGGTCTGTAACTGTATTGAGTGATTTTGGCATAGAAACATGTCAAAAAATAGCCAATGGCTGATAGAAGGAGTGTCTTTATTTTTAAATAAGTTTTTAAAGTTATTGGCATGTCTATAAATATAACAAATAGAATAATGGAATTATTTTATTTCGTCGTCGTTGGTACTGCCATGGTGAGATGGCGCTTTCTAACTAATTGTTAGTCATTTTATTATCGCCTTACAGAGGAATTACGAATGAAGGTTCATCCAATCAAACTTCCGTTATTCGCATATGGAACGCTCAAGAAAAAATAAAAATACCATGACACCTTCAAGAGATTTGATCCGAAGTCAATCCAAGCATTTACTTTAGGAACATTGTACTATGTTCCTTACACCGATAAAGAGGGGAAAGAGTGGGTAACTGTTGCGCTTGATCCGGAAGGCTGTCAAAGAGTGGAAGGCGAATTGCTAATGTTTGAAGATTCAGTTTCAAATCGAGCACTCGCAGAAAGTGATGACAAAGAATTTAACTTTTGCGATCAATCCACGAATGCAAAGAAGGACAGGGTATTTATTAGAACCGTAACAACTTGTCAAACTCTGACTGGTGAAACAATTTTAGCATGGGCTTACGTATACGTTTCATTCACTGAGGATCAGAAACCTACGGTATTGGTAAACGTCGATCCAACAAAGTATGCGACAGTGCGCTATCGTAAAATAGATATTGCTGAGTATAAAGAACTATTTAACCAAGTTCATCTACTTAAACAAATCAAGCCTAGCCTGAACGAGTAGTGCATTAGCGGTCGATGGGTGACGTTATGCAACAAGCAGTGAATATTGCGACCGACATAGCCGCAGCCAAGTAGGGTGAGTACGTTCTCTGCGCCTACGAGGAAACTATTGCGTTGATCTGTGAGGGCGCGATACAGTGTTTTCAACTCAGATCAATGTGAAAAAACAGCATATAAAGTCGGCTCCGCCCCCCCTCGCTTCGCTCTCCCCGCAAGAGGAGTTGGAGTGAGGGGCGTTGCATATCGATAACGCTTGGCTTGAGCGCAAACACCCTCATCCACGACCCTTCTCCCGCTTGCGGGAGAAGGGAGCAAGCCTGCAATGAGTAAACGCAAAGGCTGTAACTATCGGATGTTGAAAACGCGGTATCCATCGCCATTGGCTTGAGGTCTTTTGTAACGATTCTTGATTGAAAATGCTGTAAAGCTGTACCCACCCTTGGTTATAATGAAGCGAAAACATGACGCAACCAATTCTCGTTGCCTTAATTGTAGGTATATGTTCCATCATTAGCGCAACGTTAGCTGCCCTAATAACGAAATATGGTTTACCTTTCTGGCGAAGTTCCACGGTGATACGTGCCAAAGGCACTGCAAGCGAACTCTTTGTAATTCTTCCGGATGGAAGTGTTACTGAGGATGAAAGTGGGGGGAGTTATAGCATTCCCCGCGCATCACTGAAAATAGGTGGGGATAAAGTCGATCTATCAGCCGTTCTCGATGTAACGATGCCCACTGGAGAAATTATCGCCTCTAATGCAGAGCTTACCGGAGATGGTATATTTATTAATGGGATCGCTTAGGTACTGGTTCAGTTTGATTTATTTATCAACACATTGATTTTTATAAATAAAAACGCATCGGTGCGTCAAGGATGCTTACATTCAGCGCATCAGGCAGCCTTCTGGAGCATCAACATCTGCTGCCAG
>Ga0172380_10003937_pt1 | contig 19713 bp, 16 predicted proteins | sample Leawe162metaG_FD_119747 | JGI IMG/M metagenome (GOLD analysis project Ga0172380, IMG submission 119747) | Leachate microbial communities from a municipal landfill in Southern Ontario, Canada - Leachate well 162 metaG | ecosystem: Engineered > Solid waste > Landfill > Unclassified | place... | reverse complement strand
TTCTGACGAATACCATGTAATATAGTGTAAACAAAACCCCTGTAAGTTAGTAAATTACAGGGGTTTTTCTTTGTTTACATGAAATTTTAAATTTGATAGTATGAGCAGCTAAAGCATACCTTCTGAAATTGTAAACAATGGATCAAAAATATCGAGTCAAAACAATCGTTACCAATTCGGGAGAGCGCCTTCCTATTCTGCTTGGTCTAAATGGCTTACCCATGTTTGAACCCACTGTATTTTCTTTATCTGAGGTGCGATCAAGAAATAGAGCCTCAAATACGATCTACAGTTATCTTAGATCAGTTATGGTACTTTTATTATTTCTTGATATAAGAAAAATCAATTTAGATGAACGTTTAAAAGTTGGTCAATTGCTTTCATTGTGGGAAATAGAAGAGCTGGTTGCGATATGCAAATTACCTGTTGAAAGCATTCATCCTTTGTTGGATGAGATTCAAAGTATTTCACAGAAAGTGGCTTCGTCAGTTGTTTCTTTAGAAAGGTTAAGAAAACGATCATATGTTGGAGGTGAAACTTCAATCGACGGTAGCTCTGCTGCAACTAGATTAAGAAATATCCGTGATTATTTAAAATGGCTTTGCTTGGCTAGCATATCTAAACATGGAGTAAATATATCACTACGCCTATCACTAGAGTCTTCAATTCAACATACATCAAACGCCATTGAGGCAAGACTTCCATCGGGTGCGTTTAAGCATTCAAGAGTTGGTCAGCGTGAAGGCTTGGAGCCTGAAGTTGTAAGCAAGATTCTTAAAATGATCAATCCACGATCAGAAGAAAATCCTTGGTCTGATGAGCATTCAAAATGCCGAAATGAGCTAATTATCTTATGGTTACTTAACTGCGGCCTGAGGCGTGGTGAGCTACTCAATATTCGCATTAGTGATTTGAATTTTAGGGAAGCTACTGCTGTTGTAGCTCGAAGAGCTGATGACCCTAAGGATCCTAGAACAAACCAACCCAAAGTCAAAACTAGAGGTCGAGAAGTGCCACTCTCTTCAGGACTTATAGACAAAACTAATGCTTACATCATGAATGAGCGCTCAAAAATTCATGGTGCAAGAAAGCATGATTTTCTTTTTGTAGCCTCGGACACGGGTATACCCTTGTCCATTCCGTCATTGAATAAAATGATGTGTGTTCTCAATAGAAGTTTACCAGAGCTTGATTGTAAGATTTTTCCTCATATATTTCGTCACACTTGGAATGATAAGTTTTCTGAGGAAATGGATAAAAATAAAGTTGGTGAGGATGCTGAAAAAAAAGCGCGTTCATATTTGATGGGTTGGTCAGAAACATCGGGAACAGCGGCTACTTATACACGTCGACATATTCGTAAGAAGGCTCAAGCTGCATCATTACAATTGCAAAGAAATATATTGGAAAGTAGCCATGATGAATGATTCTCTTCCAACAGAGTTATTAAATAATAACTATCAATATTTACCTGAGGATGTGAAGACTCGGAATGGTGCGAGATTCGATCCACGGTTGGATCGGTGGGCTTATCGAGACAGTATGGCTGATGTTAGTTTAAATTTCGATAAACTTCATGCACAAAGAGATTTAATTAACTCATCAAAAAAAGTATTGATATGGTACGCGGAAAATATGTCCGCACCTCATTTGCGTAATATGTTTTATTATTTCTCCCACTTTCTAAGCATCATAAGTTTAGACCAAAACAACGTGTCTCAAATCAACACAAAGGACATAATTAACTACAGAGACAAGCTTGTTTTGAACAACGAATATTATCTTGGCAGCCTTTCAGGTTTTTTGCAAAAATGGCATAGCCTAGGAGTAGCTGGAGTTTCTAACGATGTAATAATATTACTTAAGCAATTGCGTCTCAAGGGTAACAGAAAAGGCGAAGCTGTATCAACAATGGATACCTTGGACGGCCCTTTTACTGATTTTGAAGTAGAGGCGCTTCATGCGGCAGTTGAGGGTGGATATGAAGAAGGACACATAATCTTAGACGATTATCTTCTTATTTGGTTATTTTTAGCGTTAGGCCAGCGTCCAATTCAATATGCCTCATTGAAGGTATGTGATTTCGGAACAAGTGTCGCCAAGGACGGGGCGACTATATACACCCTAAATGTGCCACGAGCAAAGCAGCGTGAACAATTGTCACGTTCAGTGTTTAGTCAACGAGTATTGGTGCAACAAATTGGTGAAAAGTTTGTTAAATACATTGCGGATGTAAAGGCAAATTTTACGGGTAATTTAGCGGATATAAGCAAAGCTCCACTATTCCCAGCAAAGCAGTCAAACAAAAATGAGCCACTCGGTTTTGAGTTCCATCGAACGTCCAAATCTTTGGCGCTTGATCTTAAAAATGCATTAAATAAACTAAAAGTAATTTCTGAGCGTACTGGAGAGCCGTTACATATTACAGCCACACGATTTCGCCGTACTTTGGGTACGCGTGCGGCTATGGAAGGTCATGGCGAGCTTGTGATTGCTGAGCTTTTGGATCATACCGACACTCAGAATGTGGGTGTTTATGTACAGGCAACACCTGAGATTGTTGAGCGTATAGACAGGGCTATGGCGTTGCATCTTGCGCCACTTGCGCAGGCATTTGCAGGGGTCATTATTAGAAATGAATCTGATGCTCGGCGTAAAGGTGATCCAGCAAGTCGTATTTGCGATCCGCGTTTTGAACCTTCGATGAAGCCAATGGGCAATTGTGGTCAACATGGTTTTTGTGGAGAGTTAGCGCCGATAGCTTGCTATACCTGCCGTAGCTTTCAGCCTTGGTTAGATGGTCCTCATGATGCCGTTCTAAATCATCTTATTTCAGAACGTGAGCGTTTGATGGTAGTCAGCGATTCCCGTATTGCTTCTATCAATGATAGAACGATACTAGCTGTTGCCGAAGTAATTAGTTGTTGCGACGAGATTAAAAGTGGAATGAGCGAGGTAGTTAATGGCTGAACTCGTATTATTTCAGCCAAAAGCCGAGCTTGATGCATTTGAGAATCTTAGAGGATTTATTGACTCGTGCCGAACAGAATTGACAGTGTTTGGTGCAGATTTACCATTTGATGACAATGTTTGGGATATTACTAATTCAATCAATTTAAAGGGACGAGGAGATAAGCGGCATCGATTGGTTTTTAGTAGCCTTGAGACTGTTAATGATAACTCACCATCATCAATGACAGAGCCATTTTTATCTTTTGCCAAAGCCTATATGCGCTATATGCAGGGCTTTCGCCCTATTGTTGGAACTGGCCCGAGGCTTACAGCCTTGCGGGCTTTAGATGGTTCTTTATGGGAGAGTTTTGGCGATCCCAATCCAGTTAGAGCAGATATGCTGACATTTAATCGAGCTGCTCAGATGATTGTTGATAAATATAGTAAAACCGCTGCTTATAGAATGGGTGGGCAACTTGAAATGCTTGCTGATTTTTTGAGCAACAACAAATTAACAACTGTTCCTGTTCGGTGGCGAAACTTTATAAAGCGTCCAGATGATACGATTAGGGTTGGTAAGAATTTTGATGACCGGCGCAAAGATAAAATGCCATCGCAAGCAGCATTGGATGCGTTACCAGAAATATATCTTAAGGCTGTTGAACCCGTTGATGTAATCGTCAGTTCTATTGCTGCGATGTTATGTGCATCACCTGATCGAATTAGTGAGCTTTTAACACTTCCATTGGATTGTGAGGTTAGGCAGAGGAACTCTAAGACAGGTGTAGAAGCATATGGTCTGAGGTGGTGGCCCGCTAAGGGGGCTGATCCAATGATTAAATGGATTGTTCCTTCTATGGCGAGCGTGGTGCAAGAGGCAATTGCGAAAATTCGAAAAGTGACAGATGAATCACGCCGCATTGCAAGGTGGTACGAAGAAAACCCTAAAAGAATTTACTTAGTTGCTGAGTGTGAGCACTTGCGTAAGCAAGAGTGGTTAACAATGTCTGAATTGGGGAGTATTTTAGGGGTGTCTAATCGAACTAGCCCTAACGCGTGGCGTAGAGCAAATCACATAGTAGGTCTTAATGGCTCAGGATTAATTAATATTCTATTCTCAGATGTCGAAAAAGCTGTTATCCGAATGCTACCTAAGAATTTCCCTTTAATGGATAAAGAGTCAGGTTCGAAATATAGTGAGTCACTATTTGTTGTGCGCCGAAATGAGCTGGGCGCTCAACGAGGTACTTATAATTGCATGATCGAATCAATTACAGTTGATCAGATTAACTCAAGCCTAGGAGGTCGAGTTTCCTCTGGTTTCCCATCGATATTTACAAAACATGGATTTGTTGAACCTGATGGCAGTGACATCAAAATAACAACTCATCAATTTAGGCATTACCTCAATACATTGGCTCAGGCTGGAGGGCTTAGTCAACTAGATATTGCTAAGTGGTCTGGTCGAAAAGACATAAGGCAAAATGCTGCTTATGATCATGTAACACCTGGGCAGATGATTCAAAAAATCCGAGATGCAGTTGGTGGTGAGAGTGTCATGTTTGGTCCACTTGCTGAGCTTTCTAAAAAGACACTTATTCCACGAGATGAATTCGCTCGCTTAGTTGTTCCCACAGCACATACTACTGAACTTGGATATTGTATTCATGATTATACGATGTCGCCCTGTCAAATTCACATGGATTGCATTAATTGTACCGATTTGATTTGCGTAAAAGGTGACTTAGAAAAAGAGCGAAGATTGCGCAGTCAGCTTGATGAAGCGCAGAGCTTAATGTTGCAAGCAGAACAAGCAAACAAAGAACAGTATTTTGGCAGTGATAGGTGGTTAGATCACCATAAAAATACCGTGGCGCGCCTTACAGAGTTGCTATCAATTATGGATGACCCGAAAGTGCCAGTTGGCGCAGTTATTCAACTTTCACCGCCCAAATCTTCAGCTCAAAAAATTAACATGCCAAAAAAGCTAAATAAGTCGACTAAAGTTATTGGTAATTCAAGTATAGAGCTGGAGATGGAATGAAACAGCAAAGAGCAAAAAATCTTGATGATCCAAGCATCAAGGCAATAGTAGAGATTTTAGATGGCTGGTCAGAAAAATTGACTTGGGATTTGTTGATTGAAGCTATTAATTTTCGCACACATAACAAATACACTCGCCAAGCACTTCATAAGCATGAGCGTATTAGAAATGCTTTTGATCTTCGCAAGGCTGAGCTTGCAAATGGCGATGCAACAATTCGTAATGTTCGTTCACCTGAGTTGCAGAAGGCATTAGAGCGCATAGCTAAAGTCGAAGCTGAAAATAGGCGGCTTGAGTCAGAAAACAACCAATTGCTAGAGCAGTTTGTTCGCTGGTCTTACAATGCATATACTCGTGGGTTAGATGCAGAGTTTCTGAACCAACCTCTCCCGCCTGTTAATCGCGGTTAGTAGTAAGCGTTCAAACTTGATAAGCTCAATGCTACTAACTGAAGAGTGTGTTGCATATTCAAATGCGTACTTATGCTTCATAATGCATGATGAATAAAGACGTTATAACAAAAATACAAAATGACATCGAAAAAAGAGCTATCAGAACGTGACATTTGTACTAAATATATTCAGCCTGCTTTGGAAAAAGCAGGCTGGGATAAGCTCACTCAAATTCGTGAAGAAGTTAGCTTTACTGATGGGCGCATTTACGTAAAAGGTAATCTTACCTCGCGGGGCAAAGGTAAGCGAGCAGATTACATTTTGTATTACAAACCGAATATCCCGATTGCGATTATTGAAGCTAAAGATAATAAGCAAACCGTCAAAGCGGGCATCCAGCAGGCATTAGATTACGCCAATATTCTTGATATACCCTCAGTTTTTAGTAGTAATGGCGATGGCTTTTACCAGCATGACCGCACCTGCACAGATGGCGAAATTGAAAAAGAACTTAGTCTTGATCAATTCCCTACTCCAGCAGAACTTTGGGAGCGTTATAAAAAATTCAAAGGTATTCTTACCGAAGAGCAAGAGCGTATTAGTGCGCAAGATTATTTTTTTGATGGTACTAATCGCAAGCCTCGCTACTATCAACAAATCGCCATAAACCGTACTGTAGAAGCTATTGCCAAAGGTCAGCAACGCATTTTACTTACGATGGCAACAGGCACAGGGAAAACTTATACCGCCTTTCAGATTATTCACAGGCTATGGAAATGCGGCACAAAAAAACGTATTTTATTTTTAGCTGACCGCAACGCACTCATAGATCAAACTAGGCGCGGAGACTTTCGTCATTTTAAAGATAAAATGACTGTCATTAAGCAAAAGAAGATTGATAAATCCTACGAAATCTACCTCGCTCTTTATCAAGGGTTGACTAACTATGACGAAGATAAAGATGCTTATCGTGAGTTTAGCCCAGACTTTTTCGACCTCATCGTGATTGATGAGTGTCATCGTGGGAGCGCTTCAGAAGACAGTGCTTGGCGCGAGATTCTAAGTTATTTCAAAAGTGCTACCCACATTGGTTTAACAGCAACACCAAAAGAAACTGAAACAATCTCTAGCACTGAATATTTTGGCGATCCTATCTATACCTATTCGCTTAAACAGGGCATTCAGGATGGTTTTTTAGCACCATATAAAGTGGTTCGTATTGGCCTGAATGTTGACCTTGAAGGCTGGCGACCAGAAGTTGGGAAAACAGATAAGCAAGGCTTACTGGTTGATGACCGTATCTATAATCGTAAAGATTTTGACAAAAGCCTTGTGATTGATGAGCGTACCGAAAGCGTCGCCAAAAAAGTTACGGACTTTCTTAAAAAAACTAATCGCTTTGATAAAACCATTATCTTTTGTGTAGATATTGACCATGCCCAGCGCATGCGCACTGCAATTGCTAATGCAAATAGTGACTTAATGGCTCAAAACAGTAAGTATGTAATGCAAATCACAGGTGATAATGATGAGGGTAAACGAGAACTGGATAACTTCATTAACCCTGAAGAAAAGTGGCCTGTAATCGCCACTACGTCAAAACTAATGACTACTGGGGTAGATGCGCAAACCTGCAAGTTAATTGTGTTAGATAGCAACATTGCCTCGATGACCGAATTTAAGCAAATCATTGGTCGTGGCACGCGCATCAATGAAGAGTTCGGTAAAACTTTTTTCACAATTATGGATTTTAGAAATATTACAGATCTATTTGCCGACTCTGCTTTCGATGGAGACCCAGTGCGTCTCAAAGAAATGGAAGAGGATGACGAATTTGAATCACCAGAAGATGAGGCTGCTAGCAGCGAAACAGTGATTGATGAAAATGGTGACGAAGTCACTTTTGATACATCTTACACCCCGCCAGAAATCCGCGGTGGAGGCGACATCATTAGTGAGCCTCGTCCAAAATATTATGTAAATGGCGTTAATGTTGCGGTGCTAAATGAACGTATTCAATATATGGATGGAAACGGCAAGCTCATTACGGGCAGCTTAAAAGACTACACCCGTCAAAAGGTTCTAGAACAATATAAGTCATTACATGAGTTTCTCAATAAGTGGAATCAAGCAGATAAAAAGCAGGCAATTATTGATGAGTTAATTGAACAGGGCGTAGTGTTTGAAAATCTTAAAGAAGCTATCAGTAAAGAGATGGATATTTTTGATTTAATTTGTCACACCGCGTTTGATCAACCGCCACTTACTCGTAGCGAGCGCGTCAATAATGTGAAAAAACGAGATTATTTTACAAAGTATGGTGAGCAAGCCCGCAAGGTACTAGAAGCATTACTCGATAAATACGCGGATGAAGGTATTGAAAATATCGAAGACATGAAAGTTTTACAAGTTAATCCGTTTGATGCATTTGGCTCACCAATCGAAATTGTTAAGCTATTTGGCGGCAAGCGCCAATATCAACAAGCACTTATAGCGCTTGAACAAGAAATTTATAAGGCAGCATAAGCAACATATGACAAATGTTAGTGGAATCGTAAAATCAGCAAGAAAAATCATGCGGCAAGATACAGGAACAGGCAGCGACGAGTTGCGTATTTTGCAACTAGGCTGGATGTTATTTTTAAAAATATTTAGCGATAAAGACAAAGAGCTAGAGTTATTGCAAGACGATTACACCTCACCCATTCCCGCAGAGCTACATTGGGATGTTTGGGCAGGTAATGATGAAGGCATGACTGGCGACGAGCTATTGCAGTTTGTTGACCGTAAGCTATTCCCCACGCTTTCAAATATTGATCTTTCAACAGGCAATAAACGTGCATTACTTGTGCATGAGGTATTTGATAATAATTATAACTACATGAAGTCTGGCATACATCTACGCCAAGTGATTAACAAACTCAATGAAATCGACTTTAATAACAGCAAAGACAAACACGTTTTTGGTCAGATTTACGAAAGCTTTTTAGGTGAGTTACAAAGTGCGGGTACATTAGGTGAGTTCTATACGCCAAGAGCTATTACAGAGCTAATGACCGAGCTTATTGACCCAAAGGCTGGCGAGCAAGTTTTAGACCCTGCCTGCGGAACTGGCGGTTTCTTAACGGCCGTCATTGAGCATCTAAAGGCCAAGGCAAGCAGTGTTGCAGAACGTGAGGCCATTCAGCACAACGTTAAGGGCTGGGAATATAAACCCTTGCCTTACATGCTCGCCAATACCAACCTCATTTTGCATGACATTAATCTACCAAATATACGCTATGGAGACTCACTAGAGCGTCCTTTGAGCGAATATCGACAATCAGACCGTGTAGATGTAATTATTGCTAACCCACCGTTTGGTGGTGTGGTATCAAATAACAACGAGAATAATTTTCCGCAAACTTACCGTACTAAAGAGTCGGCAGATTTATTTCTCATACTAATGATTCAATTGTTAAAAGATGGTGGCCGTGCAGCTATTGTACTGCCTGATGGATCACTTACTGGTGATGGGATTAAACAACGCGTCCGTCAAAAACTGCTTGAAGATTGTAATTTACACACTATTATCCGCTTACCTAACTCAGTATTTCAGCCTTACGCATCGGTTGCCACTAACCTGCTGTTTTTTACAAAGGGTGAACCCACTAAGGAAATTTGGTATCTTGAACACACGTTACCTGAAGGTCAAAAGAGTTATTCTAAAACTAAGCAGATTAAGTTATCTGAGTTTGACAGCCTAAAGCTATGGTGGCATAAGCGCGAAGAAAGCGAACAGGCTTGGCAAGTAAGCATTGAAACTATTGTCGCCAATGGATTTAACTTAGATATTAAAAACCCTCATAAAACAAATGAGGAAGAGCAATTTACAAGCACTCAATTGTTAAATTTGATGCAAGCATCATTTCAAAAAAGTGATGCGCTATTAGCACAGCTTCGCAAGGAATTAATCTAGTGCAAAAAGGAAAAGTCACTCAAATTGGACAGTTTCTTTTTGAACGTGAGGGTAAATACAAACCAGATGCAATTGAACTTGATGGACTGAAACGCATTGATAAAATTGACTTCTCTGGTAATTTTCATATTGCTAATAAACCTAGTAACACCAATATGATTTTAATTAAATCAGGCGACTTAGTTATCTCTGGTATCAATGTCGCTAAAGGAGCTATGGCGATTTATCAGGGTCATGAAGATGTAACAGCGACAATACATTACTCTTCATATACTTTTGACGAGACTCAGATAGATGTTGAGTATTTTAAGCGCTTTCTAAAAAGCCCAGAATTCGTGCGACTGTTAAAAGAGAAAGTTAAAGGTGGCATCAAAACCGAAATTAAGCCAAAGCATCTTTTGGCGCTTGAAATTCCACTACCGACCTTGAAAGAGCAAAAAAGTATTGTGGCTCATTTCCTACGTTTTGAATCGGAACAAAAGGAATTAAATTGCGAGATTACTCATCAAAAAAAATTGCTGAATAAACTTCGTCGACGGATTTTACAGGAGGCTATAGAGGGGAAGCTTACTGGGTTGTGGCGCTCGAACAACCCAGATGTAGAGACTGCTAGTAAATTACTAGGGCGCATCACCATAGAAAAATCTAATCTCGTTAAAGATAAAAAAATAAAACCTCAGAAACCGTTAACACCAATTGCTGATAACGAAAAACCATTTGAATTGCCTGAGGGGTGGATTTGGTGTCATTTAAGTTCTCTCATATTAGAAGACCCTCGAAATGGATATTCGCCAAAATCGGTAGATTTTCCTACAAACACTAAAACACTAAAATTAGGTGCAACTACTTCAGGTTCATTTGATAGCTCTGAGTATAAATACGTTAATGAAGAAATCGACCTTAACTCCTTTTTGTGGTTGAAGAACGGTGACATTTTAATCCAGCGAAGCAATTCTTTGGATCATGTAGGTGTTTCAGCAATTTACGATGAAGATGATGACAAATATATTTATCCAGATTTGATGATGAAGTTAAGGGTAGTGAAATTTATTTCTTGTACTTATTTACATCAAATTTTGCTCAGCCCTTTTTGTCGAGAGTATTTTCGAGCCAATGCATCTGGAGCTCAACAAAGTATGCCTAAAATTAACCAAGGGATTGTCTCTCGAACACCGATACCACTTTGCTCAATAGAGGAGCAGCAAGTCATTGTCACTAAGGTTGAAAGTTTACTAGCTCTTTGCGACCAACTTGAAACTGAAATTGTTAACAACCAAAACCGTGCCCAAAAGTTAATGCATACAGTATTAAAAGAGGCTTTTAGCGAAAATGACTATCAGCTTACTAAAGTTGTATCAGAAATAGTTTGTGCTTAAGGCAACTTTAACCTTAGCTACAAAAAACTACTGATTATTGGGCTGTGGGTTCGATTTTTTCTGATTCCTAAAAGTATCAAACCAATATGCCACCCTAAAGACTGCGAGCGTAGCAGCGACCGCTGTCATAATCGCATAAATTAATAATAAAAATCCGAAACCATAAAAAATCGGAGCCATAACTTCATGCAGAAAACAGGTCTGAAACTCTAGTTGAGTAAGCAAACTGTAAAGCCAATGAATATCTGATATGGGGAAGTTCGTGGCTTTTGCGAGCAAAGCTAAACATAGGGCTAGTAGTTGAACAATAATAAAGTGAGCAAAAGTTGCACTCACTTCAAGGTAAGGACTAAAGCCTGAAGAGTCATCTTTTTCGCTAATTATGTTGCGAAATTTCTCGTCTCCAAAACCTAACCATATAGCATAACCACCAAGTGCAAAACCGATAATACTCGGTAAGATGCTTATAGATGCATCCCACCAAGCCTCTTGCAACCAGAAATGTGACATTAAAATAGTAAGTATTAGTGATATGTGAAAGTATGGAGAGAAAACGAGCGAGCGCCATCCACCATAAATATGCCAATACAGCTTTATGATTTTAAAAACACCTTGGTAAGGATCTTTAATTTTTTTTAACATTACTTAATTCCGACGAGTAATGCGCAGAAGTAGCTCGAGTGCTTTTGATATTAGTGCCTCAGAGCGTGATTGTGTTTTGGGGTTGTATTCTGTTTTTTCCAGCATAGGGTGTTCGGCAGTGGATACGTTGATAATCTGACCAGCCTCATCCTCTCCACGTCCAGAAACCTTGCCATTAGATTGCGCTATTTCTGCCAGCGTTTTTATTTCGGCATCCGGTTTTAAACCAGATGGTTTATTTGATGTTAGTTCTATAGTTTGCTTATCTGCGCCAATAATTCCCATTTTTTCAAATAGTTTACGTTCCGCCTCTTCATGGTCATCTGGATTCGGAGGTGTAACTTCAATGACTAAGTTCTTTAATCGAGGCATACTAAAAATTCTTTGTAGAGTTTCAGTGCTAGGCTCAATTGTGATGTCAATTTCCCCATACTCTTGAACAAGCATTGAGTCTTCAAAAATAACTGAAAGCATTTTTTGAGCTTGGCCAGGGCTAAAATTATCTTTTTGATCCTTTGTAATAAAAAATAAGCGATGACTTGTTGGCAGAAAAACAAATGGAAATGTCTGAAAATGCGGTTTTAAATTCTCAGGAATATGAATTTCTGCTAACTCATTATCTTCAGCTGGTTTTTGCTCAATAGTGTTAAACCATTGACCATCTATCTTTAAATCAAAAAATTTGTAAAACTCACCCTTTACAACATTGCCGCCATTCATTTCTTCAACACGACATGATCCAATCATTCCTGCGAAGTCTCCCCTGAGACTGATCGGGCGCTTTAGATTAAATGCAGCTTGAAGTAAGTCGATATAACGCTGTGCATTATGCGGTACTGGCATGACAATGTTAAGCGCACTAACAGTAATTGTTCTCATGGTTTTGTCCTAAGTGGCCAATTTATTTTTTTATAATGAAAGAATAACAGAGTTTTTATGATATTTTTTTGATAGCTAGTAAGATTAAGACTTAAAAGCACTCAATTTTTGTTAATAGTTTCGCGGACGCGAAACTGGAGCTTTAGAACAAGTATGGTAATTATTTACCAGCCAAACTTTATAAGGTGCGGAACGTGAGCAAAAACAGAAGCAAAAGATTAAGAAAAAAACTTCACATAGGTGAGTTTCAGGAATTTGGATTTCACCTCTCATTTTCATTAAAAGATGAATTAGATGCCGAGTCATTAGAGGCTTTTATTGATGAGTTTATATTAGATGCAATTGAAAATAACGGCTTAGTTTTTGGTGGTGGATTTAATAAAGACTTAAATGGATTTGTAGCCCTCGAAAAAAGGGGGAGTGTTACAGACTCTCATATTGCGAAGATTAAAATCTGGCTAGATTCTAAACCAAACGTTATAAATATTAAGTTTGGTGAACTTGTTGATTCTTGGGTGTAGTCTAGCTCAAAAATAGATGTGTAATTTATGAACCCATACTCTAGGCCTAGGTAATAATATATGCAGCATGGTGGATTTTAAGAATTGAGGATGTCATGACAATAAAAAATATCTCCAAATTAAATGGCTTCGGAATTTTTAATAATTACACAAATGCTGGTGTACAAAACTTCGGTAAATACAACCTATTTTACGGTTGGAATGGAAGCGGTAAATCTACACTGTCAAACCTTTTCCGCTGTATTGAGAATCGCTCACTGTCAGAAAAATTTCCTACAGCAGCATTTACTGTCAACATAGAAGATGGCTCCACTGCTACTCAAGATAATCTTAGTGAAGCCAATCTAAACATTTACACGTTTAACCAAGATTTTATAGATGCAAACATTTCTTGGAACACCCTTGTGAAAAGTATTCTACTAGTTGATAAAGAAAAAATTGCAGACTTGGAAAAGCTAGATCAATTAAAAAAGCAACAGAAAATTGATACCGAGGCTAATAGTAAGGAGACTCAAGAAATAGTGAAATTGGAAGCTAGTATTGCAAAATTTGGCACTGATAGTGCGCGCCACATGAAAACCAGTCTTCAATCTATTGATACTACTGACCGCTATTACCTAAATTATGACAAGCGAAAATTTGAAGACTTTGTTGATGAGCATCTTGATGCTACCAAGTCTGACACTTCGCTTCTTGATGATGTGAAAATAATTGAATTAACAAATGCAGCTAAACCAAATCAAAAATCCCAATTATCATTCACCCCTCAGATAGTTAATCATGAGACATTTGCTAAAGCTAAAACGCGACTTGATGATTTATTGAAAACTAGTGTAGTTAGTCAAACGATACAGCGACTTCTAGATCATAGCGATATTAAAACATGGGTTGAGACGGGTCTTGACCTTCATAAACGGCACGATTTGAATACTTGTGAGTTTTGTGGAAATCTAATTGCTTTAGAGCGAATTAAGCAGATTGAAGCTCATTTCAATGATGATTACAAAAGCTTTCAGGATCGACTTACGAGGGCTGATGAATGGCTATCCGAACAGTACATACAACAGCCTCAATTGCCTGTGGAAAGCGACTTTTATGACGAGTTCAAAAAGGAATATGCTGAAGCCTGTGCTTCACTTGAAAAAGCCATTAAAGCTCTAAATGCTGAAATTACTGAATGGCACAACACACTAAAATCAAAGACTAACAACCCACTTGAGACAGGATTGGTAGTTAAATCCATAACTGAAGGCTCAATAATAGCATTCATTAATGCTATAGCGGCCATTGAGTCTGCGGTTCAAAAACATAACCACAAGTCTAGTAACTTTCAAGAAGAAACTACCAAGGCAAAGAAACAGCTTGAGCTTCACTACGCCACTATGGAAGTAAACTCGTTTGAGTACCATCAAAAGAAAAAAGACAAGATCGACCGAGCAACCATAAACAATAGTCTTAAAGTAGTAATTGACGCTCGAAAAATTGAAATCAGAACCCTTGAAGATTCACTTTCCAATGAAAGTTTAGGTGCTGAGCAATTCAATGAGTCACTACATAAATTTCTTGGGCGAAGCGAACTTACACTTCACTTTGATAAGGATAAAAAAGGTTATGAAATTCTAAGAAACGATTCTGAGCAGGTTCACGGCAAACTAAGTGAAGGAGAAAAGACTGCTATTGCTTTCGTTTATTTTATTACTAAACTTCATGAAAATGACAATAAAATGCAAGATACTATTGTTGTCGTAGATGATCCCGTTTCAAGCTTTGATTCAAATCATCTTTTTCATGCATACTCATTTTTGAGAACCAATTGCAATCTAGCAAAGCAGATTTTTGTTTTAACCCACAATTTTACCTATTTCAAACTGATTCGCGATTGGTTCGAAGGTGTTAATAGGGGGAGGAAAAGAAAGCAAAAGGATCCTAACGCATTCTTTTTTACTATTGAGGCCTCAACTAGCCTACCACGTCATTCAACCATTAAAAATGCAGACGGCAGTCTGGTTAATTATGATTCCGAATACCACTACATTTTTTCAAAACTCCATAATTACATAAATAATCCAACGCTTTCACGGGATGAGGCTTTCCTTACAGCGAACCTATCACGTAAGCTGCTTGAATCGTTTTTCAGTTTTAAATATCCAAAACATCGAACAGATATTGCACAGCTAATGGATTGTGGGCTTAAAGCATGTAAGGTTACAGATGAAAACATAAAAGAGAAGATTTATCGATTCATTAATAAATATTCGCACTCTGCTGTAATAGAGATAAACGAAGACTCCTCAGAAAATCTTGTAGGCGAGAGCCAAAATGTAATTGGAAATATATTTGCTTGGATCAAAGAAGTTGATGAGGTTCATTACAATGAAATGCTGGAGGTCGTAGTTCCACAATAAAAAGGGCACTACGAGGTACGCTATTGATTAAGTGTGTATTCTCATCTAGTTGACCACCAATTATTATTCAAACTGACCAGTGATTCTCATGACTACTGACCATTCATTCACTTTGAAGTAAACTGATCATCAAAGCTAAAAATTAGACGTCTTGATAGCAGTCAGTCAGGATCGGTGCTAACGGCCCAAAGCGGCCAGTCATCCAATTAAAACCACAAATAATTAGTCATTTAAAAAGCATTTTTACAAAACGAATTGCGTCCGTATTTGCTATTTATTATTATACGGACAGAGAAAAAGCTAATTATAAGATTTAAAAAGAAAAATAACATGTCGAAATCAACATTCACAATATTATTATACGGATGCGTGCGTCCGCTTAATATCTGTTGGGCGTCATGAATACTCACCATTTACCTCCAGTCCCACCCCCGCCTGAGGTTAAACAGCTTCACGACTTTCTTGCTGCATTCAATGCAGAAAGTGATCGCGGTGCTGCCTTGGTAGCCGCCTCCATGCTTGATGAGCGATTACAAGAGATACTAAGTACTTTCTTTGTAAAGTCACATGAAGCAAGTGATCTATTGGCTGGATTCAATGCGCCACTCGGCACCTTCTCGTCCAGGGCATCTGCGGCCTTTGCCCTCGGTTTAGTGCAAAAAAATGAGTTCAAGGAAATCACATTAATTCGGAAAATTAGAAATGAGTTTGGTCATGGCTGGGAGCCCATGTCTTTCTCGTCAGACCGTATTGCGGGTTTTACACGACAACTACCATGGCTCGGGCCAGCTGAATACGAAGCTACTTCAACGCTCCGTGCGAGATTTAACTTCGCTGTATCTATGCTGCTCACAGATCTTATTTGGCGGGTTCGCCTTGTGGAGCAGGAAAAACGCACATGCAAAGTCTGGCCCAATAAGGTGCGGGAGGGGTGAGACGCCAAACCCTACATTCGAGCGGGACAGCCCAGAAGCGGGCGGCCCCTCAATTTGAACGTTAGGTGTCCCGTGGAACGCGACCGACCTGCCTACATCAAGCGCTACATGGTTGCCCTAGGAACACCGGCCATCACTCAGTGGGAGAACGATCAGGCTCATCGGGAATTGGCCAAAATGCGCAGCATGCAGGTGATCGAGGCACCTTGGGATACAGAACTTTCGACAGTTGGAGTGTCTCGAGAATTCGGATTCTTGCGCGACTTCTGGAACCTGTTTCATGAGTGCATTCAGTCATGTCAGGCTCTTGATCTCATTCGAGAGATCGCATCCAAGTCTATAGACTCAATAGAGCCAGAGCGGCATACAGCAACCGTGACTTTCTGGACGGAGAGCTATTTGAACGAGATATATATCTTTCAATGCAGGTTGCTTGATCTCATTAAGTTCATTCAGCGTCGCTACAAGAAAGATGCCGACTTCACCGAGTTCGTCACTGAAGTAGGTGACTCTCTTTCAGAGTTCGTACAGCAACAGCTGGCTCCCCTCATCAAGGATCGCGGCGCGCACGTTCACGAGCGACGTCATCGGCTGGCGGACCCTGAACTGGCGAAGTTAACCCTCCTAGACACAATGATCGATGTTTTTGGTCACGCAGAGTTGAACGCTACACGGGAGCTATCGAGGAAGGATGCGTCGGCTTGGCTGGCCATCCAGGTTCGACACTACTCCGACTTGGCGTGGCACCTATTCGACGAGGTCTGTCGGGGATTCTCAGACGGAATCCTACTTGATATAGACAGGATCATCGTGCCTCTTCATCTTAAGGACAACCCACATGCCCTACATGAACTGCAGCAATCCAACACCTAACAAACCATTCCAGCGGACCGTAAAAAAGCGTAGCTTTTTGTCGTCCCCTGAATTCGAACGTTAGGTGTGTTTAGTCTGGAGCCGGGTTAGTGTTTAGTTATTCTGATCGCAACTTTATGGCCAACAACATGAAAATTGTTGTTGAATCTATTGAACGCAAACTTAATGAATCGTTTTTTGCCGAATTTAAGGAAATTGCGATAAACGCAATATCTAAATACATTGAAGCCATTAAAAATTTCGAGGCGTCAGGAGTAAAACGGGACTTGGTTTCCGGCCAAGACAACGAGGCTGAAGAGTGTATACGTTCACATTACTGCGATCTTGTAGATGAGATCGACAATGACGATGTTATTCAGGTGCTTGATACTTTACGGCACTCATTTTCGTGTTATGCATATAACGGCCTTCACCAACTCTATACTCGCCAAGAAAATGAATGTTGGCATCCCAAAATAAAACTCACAGAGGTTCTAACGCCTAATGATATTGAGTCACTTGATCAAGTGCTAACCCTGTATCGAGGTTGCGATATTAGTGAACTTGAAAATAACTCTTTCGGTCAGGCGTGGTCTACCTCATTAGAGGCGGCCAAAGAGTTCGCCTACATTCATTACCGAAACCAAGCGTGGTTCAATGAAAACAACAGGGTCGTGTTAGAAACAACATACTCTAAAGATCACGTGCTATTTTCAGATCAATCAATTGAGTATGAAGTGGTGGTTGATGTGGAAAAATTAGTTGATGTACGTAAACACACCTAACCTTCCAGTCAACCTGACCGCCCAAAGCTTCGTTTTGGGTTCCCTCCATGCCTACGGTATTTCGGCGGCAGGTTACTACTGACTGCTTTGGGTCGTTTTTTGCCCTTTGGCCTCTAAATTAGCATACCGGAAAGCTGTCATTCAAAAATATGCATAGCTTATAATTATTGGTCAGTGCACATGAGAATCACTGGTCAGTTGGCATGAGAATATGCAGATTAAGTTCTGGTATATTAAATTCTAAAGATTCATTCAAAGGTACTAGACTATTGTGTGGCTCAGTAAAGCCACGCTCGCCAATTTTAAGCAGTACGTCGTAAAGTACAAAGCTAATCATGCTGCGCGGCAAGTTATAGTTCCGCTGAAAGCCAGCTGTATTCCAGCCTTGGGCCCTAGCGTGATCTACATAACGCAGACAAGCGCCGACCATGTAATTTGCAGCATGCGCGTTATTTTTCCCTTGTCTAGACTTAAAATCAATGGCTCTCATTGCTCCATTCCAAATGGCTTGATAGCACTGCGCTACTGAATTATCTCTTAAAATATTAAGTAACATGGCTTCAGCTTTTGCGCCAATGTCACTTGGTAGTTTTCGTTCATCAAGGCAATGTGTATAAAATGCCTTGCATTCTGCCAAGGCTAAATCTTGTCTAAACTGAGACACTTCTAGTAGCCAAGTATTAGGTAAGTTACCCGTTAGTCCGATGTCCTCAATTTCCGATATAACAGCGTCAAAGTTTTCAATTTGAATCTCCCAGTTCACATGCCCATACAATGGCATGACTTGATCCTCGTCGAAAATAAAATGTTTATGGTCCGAATTTTCAGATATTCGAATCAATTTTTCTCTGATTAACGACATCACCAACTCTAGCCCAAAACTGCCACTAGGCGTGAACGGTATGTCTGATTCTACTAAAGCGCCATAATTGGTTTCAGATAGGCGATTACAAGTGCGAGCTATAGCCAACAATGCCATTGCATTTTTTAATGAAAGCTGTGTGGCTGATTGAATTTGTATCGACCCGTAGTTGGATAGGCAATACTCATATATTTTATTGCTAACATATAATTTCTGCTCAGCTTGAGCATTAATACGTTTTTGTCGACAAAACTCACACTTGCATGAGAGGCTTTCAATATGTTCGCATTCAGTGCAATGGTTACGCGTTTGATGCGCTTGATCATATCCGCGTCGGAGATATTTTGTAGCCAAGATTGCATTGCAGTTTGGACAAGTTACGGATTCGTCAATTTGGTAAGGTAAATGTTTACTTAATGTACTTGGCGAAATGTTTATCTCAAATGCCTTTAATAAATTGATACATTTTTCGCCGTGATAATATCGTTTCAAAAAATCATCAACCTGCAATTCTGAAAGATGCCAAAATCTTTCATCCAAGATGTATTTTTTCATTTTATTAACTACTTCATTGTAAAAGCCATAAAGACTTTATATTAAGGGTAAGTATATGAATTGTCACTCTTAGAGCGTGGTCTCATAGTGTTCTGATAATTAGCATCACTATTTATGAATAGTGATAAACATCAAGACGCCTCTGAAATGCTAAGTGCTTTTGGCAAGCACTTAGCAAACGTGCGAAAAAGTCGTGGCTGGTCACAAGAAAAGCTTGCCTTAGAAAGTGGAATAGCTAGAAGCTATTTAAGTGGTGTAGAGCGCGGTCAGCGCAATATTGCACTTGTTAATATTTGTCGCTTAGCAACAACTCTGGAAATATCTACTGATGAGTTGATGAAGTTTTAAATAAGAAATAGGTGATTGAAAAAGGTGTTACAAACACACAGAAATGACATAACCTTATTTGTGGATTAGTATTCAATACATACTAAAATGTAAACATAAATGTTAATATATCTGCGTTATGTTTACATGAATTAGAGTGGTAATTTTTTAATTAGATGATTTTATGAATAAAAACTACTGTTTACATATTTATTGTTATACACAACC
>Ga0172380_10003936_pt1 | contig 19715 bp, 22 predicted proteins | sample Leawe162metaG_FD_119747 | JGI IMG/M metagenome (GOLD analysis project Ga0172380, IMG submission 119747) | Leachate microbial communities from a municipal landfill in Southern Ontario, Canada - Leachate well 162 metaG | ecosystem: Engineered > Solid waste > Landfill > Unclassified | place... | reverse complement strand
GGAAAGGCCTTCATTCCCTCTCGGCCGGCGCCCGCTGATCCTGATCGCGATATATCTTGCACAACAGGGTGCGCACGCTGTTGGCGCCCATCGCCGGGTCGCAGGACTCGTAGGAATCCTCGGTCAGCACGTTGATGTTGGACTCGGCCCAGCCGTGGCCGCTCTCCTTCATCTCCGGATACCACCAGGCATGCTGGGCGCCGACGACGCCGGGATCGATGCCGCCGAACAGCTTGGCGCGCTGGCGCACCTTGCCGCGCGGCGACTCGATCACCACCCACTGGCCGTCGGCGATGCCCAGCTTCGCCGCGGTGTCGGGATGGATTTCAAGCAGCGGATCGGGCTGGGTTTCACGGACGGTTTTCAGTTGGCGATTCTCGGTATGGAAGAAGCCCGGCGAACGGGCGCCGGTTACGAGGATGTAGGGATAGTCCTTGAACAGCTCGGGCGTGCTGATCGGGCTTTCCGTCGGCTCGCGGTATTTCGGCAGCGGATCGTAGCCCCATTTCTCCATCAGCGTGGAGTACAGCTCGAACTTGCCGGTCGGCGTCGAGAAGCCCTTCTTCTTGTACTTCTCGTACTCGACCTCGCCGCGCACATAGTGCATTTCCTTGAACTGCCGCCAGGTGATGCCCATCGGTTCGAGGATCCAGTCGAGGCCCTGCTCGAAATCGTCCCACCAGTGCTCTCCCTGGCCGATGCGGTGGGCCAAATCGTTGAGCATCTCGTGGTCGGAGCGGCATTCGCCGACCTGGATCACCTTGCGCCGCGGCAGGATGTAGCCGTGGCGCTTCCAGAAATCGCCGATGTAGTCCATTTCCAGCCAGGTGGAAGCCGGCAGCACCACGTCGGCCAGTTCCGCCGTCGGCGTGATGAAGAAGTCCGCCACGGCCATGAACTCCACCTTCTCCAGCGCGCGATACACCTCGGCGGAATTCGCCCGCGTCATGATCGGATTCGAGCTGATGAAGAACAGCATCTTCACCGGATAGGGTTCCTCGGTGAGGATGGCGTCCCAGACGCACTTCGGATTGATGATGGCGAAGTTTCCGGCGAGGCGGAAGCGCTCCCCGCCCAGGCGCTTGGCGATCTGTTCGGGCGAAATTTGATCGTGCGCGCCGAACTTGCCGACGTTGCGGATCTTCGGCGTGCGGAACAATACCTGGCCGCCCTTCTTGTCGATGTTGCCGGTCAGGCCCATCAGGGCCATCAGGAGACGGTTGTTGTCGGCGCAGTTGATCTGCTGCTCGATGGCCACGCCCCACTGGATGCCGGCGGTCTCGGCCTGGGCGAACATGCGCGCTGCTGCGCGGATCTTCTCGGCCGGCACCCAGGTGATCTCCGCCACGCGCTCGACGGGGTATTCCATGACGCGCGTGACGAAAGGCTCCCAGCCATGCACATGGTGGGCGACGAAGTCCTTGTCGTAGAGTTCTTCCGCGATGATGACGTTGAGCATGCCCAGGGCCAGCGCCGCGTCGGTGCCCGGCCGCAGTTGCAGCCACAGGTCGGCGCGGGCGGAAAGCCGCGTCAGGCGAGGATCCACCACGATCAGCTGCGACCCCGTATCGAGGCAGTTGGACAGCGACTCGCCCTTGTACTCGTCGGAGTTGGCGATCACCAGGTTGTTGCCCCAGGCCATCACGCAGCGGGGGTTGTTCTCGTAGTCGACGACGGGGTTGGAGCCGCAGGTGATGATGCCGGTGGAAATGCGCGGACCGTAGCAGAGGTGCCCGGCGGTCAGCACGTTGGGCGTGCCGAAGTAATTGGCCATGCGGTAGATGGCCGCCTCGTTCTCGCGCCCGGTGCCGTAGCCGAACACCACCGACTCGGCGCCGTGCGTTTCCTTGTAGCCGAGCATTTTCTCGGCGATGAGCTCGAGCGCCTCGTCCCAGGAAATGCGCCGCCACTGGCCGCTGCCCTTGGGCCCGATGCGTTTGACCGGATGGGTCAGGCGGTCCGGATGATAGGCCAGCTCGGCGGAGGCCAGGCCTTTGCTGCACAGCGTGCCGTGGGCGATGGGGCACTCGGGATCGCCGCCGATCTTTTCCACCTTGCCGTTCTTCGTATAGACCAGCGCGCCGCAGCCGCCATGGCACATCCGGCAATGGCTGCGCGTGACCGCGTCGTAGCCGTAGCTCTCGATTTCCTTTTCCGCATTCGAATAGACGAACTCGACCATGCCGACGCTCCTGCGCTGAGATATGCAATCGGCGACACATTACGCCCTTGCATGGGGAAGCAGAATGGAAAACCCGGCCTGATCCGGGTAGTTTTGTGCAGTAGTCAGGCGTCGGCCATGGCCTGCAGCCGGCGCCGGTATTCCAGCGGAGAACAGCGGGCCAGGCGCTTGAACACCTTGCTGAAGTAGGACGGGTCCTGGAAGCCCAGGTCGTAGGCGATCTCCTTGGTGGGGCGCTGCGTGAATTGCAGCATGCGCTTGGCCTCCAGGATCAGGCGTTCCTCGATGATGCCCTTCGGCATCCGGCCGGTGCACAGGCGGGCGGCGTCCGTCAGGCGCCGCGGCGTAACGTTCAGGGCGGCCGCATAGTGGGCCACCGCGTGGTGGCGGCCGAAGTCGCGTTCCAGCAGCAGGATGAAGGCGCGGAACAGCTCCGCGCGCGGCTCGCCCGGCGCGTTCGCCCGCGCGTGGCTGCGCATCAGCGCCCGCCCGAGCTTGGCCAGCGCGATGCGCACCAGGCTGCCGAGAATCTCGCGCCGGCCGGCCTGCGGCGGGCGCAGGAACTCGCTTGCCATCAAGGCAAACAGCCGGGCGTATTCCTCCATCTCCGCGGCGTCGAGGCACACGCCCTGGGCGACGCCGATGCTGTTGAACAAAGCCAGGGGCGTGCCCGATTCCTCGATGCCGCGGATGTCGGCGATGAGTTCGTCGGCGAAGCGCGCCACGCAGCCCTCGACGCGCCGGCCTTCGAGAAACTGGTGCACCTGGCCCTTGGCGATGAAATAGCAGGTGCCCGGCAGCAGCTCGCAGGGCGTCCCGTCGATGGCGTGGCGGCCGCGGCCGGCGCGGATCCAGATCAGTTCGTGGAAGTTGTGGCGGTGCGGGATTTCCGGCCGTTGCGCCGAAACGTTCAGCGAGGCGAGAGGACGGAAATGGAACAGCGCCTCGACCTGCGGCGGCAGGTCGATGGAGCGAATCGCATCGCCCCCGGCCGGCTTCAGACCGGATTGTCGAGTTCGACGTAGCGGCATTCGATGCCGAAGCGTTCGGCCAGATGGGCGCCGAGGGCCTGCACCCCGTAGCGCTCGGTGGCGTGGTGGCCGGCGGCAATGTAGGGCACGCCGGATTCCTGCGCCAGATGCATGGTCTGCTCGGAAATCTCGCCGCTGACGTAGGCGTCGGCGCCGGCGGCAATGGCCTGCTCGAAATACCCCTGCGCGCCGCCGCTGCACCAGGCGATGCGCTGCAGCGGCCGCGCCGCATCGCCCACCAGCAGGGGCTGCCGGCCCAGCTTGAGCGCCAGCCTCCCGGCGAGTTCTCCCGCCGTGCCTTCCGTGCCGCCGAGGAAGCCGACGTCCTGCTCGGCGAAGCGCCCTTCGACCGTCCAGCCCATCCGCGCAGCGAGTTGCGCGTTGTTGCCCAGCTCGGCATGGGCATCCAACGGCAGGTGGTAGGCGAACAGGCTGAGGTCGTTCTCCAGCAGGGTTTTCAGGCGGGCGCGGCGGATGCCGGTGATGCGCCCGTCCTCGCCGCGCCAGAAATAACCGTGATGCACCAGCAGCGCATCCGCCTCGGCGGCCAGCGCCGCGTCCAGCAGGGCCTGGCTGGCGGTCACGCCGCAGACAATGCGGCGCACCTCGCCCCGGCCTTCCACTTGCAGGCCGTTTGGGCAATAATCGCGGAAACGCGCGGCGTCGAGCAGCCCGTCGAGGTACGCGGCCAATTCCATCCTGTCCATACATCAGCCTTTCGGATCAACAAGCACATGCGACGATTGTGGCTCATTTTCGCCCAGGCCGTCACCGTCAGCGTCGCCGCGCTGTTCGTCGTGACGACGCTCAAGCCGGACTGGCTCGGCGGCCAGCCGATGCCCGCCGTGGTGGCCCTGCAGGAGGCGGCCGCACCCGCCTCGCCCGATACGCGCAAGGTGGTGTCCTATGCCGACGCGGCAAAGAAGACGCTGCCTTCGGTGGTGCACATCTACACCAGCAAGGAAGTGAAGACGCCGCGCCACCCCTTCGCCGACGACCCGGTCTTCCGCTATTTCTTCGGTGACCGCTTCGGCGGGCCGCAGCGCCAGTCGGGCCTCGGCTCCGGCGTCATCGTCAGCGCGGACGGCTACATCCTCACCAACAACCACGTCGTCGAAAACATGGACGAGATCGAGGTGGCGACCAACGACGGCCGCCGCTACCGCGGCCGCGTCGTCGGCACCGATCCGGAAACCGACCTCGCCGTACTGCAGGTCAAGAGCGACGGCAAGCTGACCGCGGTGACGTTCGCCGCGACCGAATCGCTGCGCGTGGGCGACGTCGTGCTGGCCATCGGCAATCCCTTCGGCGTCGGCCAGACGGTCACCCACGGCATCGTCAGCGCGCTCGGCCGCACGCAACTGGGCATCAACGCCTTCGAGAACTTCATCCAGACCGACGCCGCCATCAACCCCGGCAATTCCGGCGGCGCGCTGACGGACAGCGCCGGCAACCTGGTCGGCATCAACACGGCGATCTATTCGCAAAGCGGCGGCTCGCTCGGCATCGGCTTCGCCATTCCCGTCTCCATCGCCAGGACGGTGATGGAACAGATCATCCAGTCCGGCTCGGTGACGCGCGGCTGGATCGGCGTCGAGGCGCAGGAGATCACGCAGGAACTGGCGGAGTCCTTCAAGCTGCCGGCGACGGAGGGAGCGATCATCGCCGGCGTCATGCGCGGCAGCCCGGCCGACCGCGCCGGCATCCAGCCCGGCGACGTGCTGGTGGCCGTGGCGGGCAAGCCCGTGAAGAACCCGCAGAGCATGCTCGAACTCATCGCCGGCCTGTCGCCGGGCACGACGACGCCGTTCAGACTAAGGCGCGAGACGAAGGAGCTGGAGCTTGCCGTGAACATCGGCAAGCGGCCGCCGATGCAGCGCAACAACCGCGAGTGATCAGGCGGCGAAGAAGTCCGCCACCAGCCCGATCTGCTCCGGCACGTTGAGCGCCGGTGCGTGGCCGATGCCGGGGAAGGTGACCACGCGGGCGCGCGGCCCGCGCCGTTCCATCTCCGCCGCGGTTTCCTGCAGCAGCAGGTCGGACTCGGCGCCGCGCAGGCACAGCGCCCTGCATTCCAGCGCATCCCAGAAATCCCACTGCACCAGCTCCGCCTCGTGGTCGAACATCATGACGATCTTCGGGTCGTAGTGCGGCGTCACCTTGCCGCCATCGGTGCGGCGCACCGAAGTCTCGGTCAGGCGCCGCCATTGTTCGTCCGTGAGGAAGCCGAAGGGCTTGTAGATGGTACGGAAATACGTTTCCAGCTCGGAGACGCGCTCGAACTGCGCGGGGCTCCCGGCATAAGCGCGGATGCGCGCCAGCGCCGCGTCGCCGATCTTCGGCCCCATGTCGTTCAACACCAGGTGGCTGATGCGCCCCTTGAGCGGGCCTGCCGCGGCCGCCGTGCCGATCATGGCGCCCATCGAGGTGCCGAGCCAGCGCATGCGGTCGATGCCCAGCGCGTCGACGAAAGCCACGGCCAGGCGCGTGTAGAAACTCACTGAATATTCCATTTCCGGCGCCGGACTCCACTGCGACAGGCCGCGGCCAATGGTGTCCGGACAGAGCACTCGGTAGCGCTCGGACAAGGCCGCCGCGATGTCGTCGAAGTCGCGACCGGTGCGCGCCAGGCCGTGCCACATGACGACCGTTTCCCGGTTCCCCGCGCCCCACTCCGTGTAGCGCAGCTCGCGGTCGAGGACGGTGAGGAATTTGGAAATCATCATGGTTTCTTCGCCCCTCTGAGCTTGCCGACGATGCCGGTGGGAAAGAAATAGACGGACAGCACGAACAGCACGCCGAGCCACAGCAGCCAGCGATCGGGATGCAACAGGTTGGCCAGCAGCGGCACGGCGGCGAGGGCGTCGCTGCCCTGCTTCATCAGCGCCTGCAGGTAGTTCTGCGCCAGGATGAACAGGGCCGCGCCGACCACCGCGCCATAGAGCGTGCCCATGCCGCCGATGACGACGATGAGCAGGATGTCCATCATGATGGTGAAGGCCAGCGTCGTCTGCGGCCCGGCGTAGCGCAGCCAGAGCGCCATCAGCGCGCCGGCCAGCGTCGCCACCACCGCCGAGAGGCAGTTGGCCAGGGTACGATAGGCCACCGTGCGGTAGCCGAGCGCCTCGGCGCGGAAATCATTCTCGCGGATCGCCTGCAGCACGCGGCCGAAGGGCGAATTGACCACCCGCAGCAGGAGCAGGAACAACGCCAGTGCCGAGAAGAACACCAGATAGTAGGTGATCAGCTTGCCGTTGATGGCCGTGCCGAAGATTTCCGTCTCGATGAGTCGGAAGCCGGGCCGCAGCAGTTCGGGCACGCCGAAGGTGCGGCCGTCCTCGCCGCCGGTGAAGTCCGACAGCTGCGAGGCGAGCACGGCGAAGGCGGAGGCCACCGCCAGGGTGATCATGGCGTAGAAGATGGCCTTCACGCGCAGCGAGAAGAGGCCGATCACCAGCGCCAGCGCCAGCGACAGCATCACGGCAATAGTCAGTCCCATGAACACGGCGCCCCAGGTCGGCCCGACGCTGTGCAGCGTGAGGCCGATGCCGTAGGCGCCGATGCCGTAGAACATGGTGTGGGCGAAGGAGACGATGCCGGTGTAGCCGAGCAGCAGGTCGTAGGAGGCCACCAGCACGACGAAGACGCAGATGGTGGCGGCGACGTTCAGCGCCCGCGCGCCGGGAAACAGGAACGGCGCCAGCGCCAGGGCGGCGACGATCGCCAGCAGGGCCAGCGCGAGGAAACGGCTGCGCGGAAAATCGCCCGAGAGCAGTCTGTGCAGCATCATCGCTTCGCCACCGGATAGAGCCCCTGCGGACGCCACAGCAGGATGGCCACCATGAGCAGGATGTTGGAGACCAGCGCGATTTTCGGCGCCAGGAAGCCGGTGTAATTGGCGACCAGCGCCACCAGCAGGGCGCCGATGAAGCAGCCGCCGACCGAGCCGAGCCCGCCGATGATGATGACGATGAACACCAGCACCATGATGTCGCCGCCCATGGCGGCGGTGAGCGTCTCCTTGTACAGGCCCCACAGCACGCCGCCGAGTCCGGCCAGCGCCGAGCCGGCGACGAAGACGCCGACGAAGAGGCGTCGGATGCGGTAGCCGAGCGCCTCGACCATCTCGCCGTTCTCGACGCCGGCGCGGATCAGCAGGCCGACTTTGGTGCGATTCAGCACGAGGAACATCGCCGCGAAGACGATCAGCCCGACGGCGACGGCGATCAGCCGGTATTTCTCGATGGCAGCGTCGCCGACCAGGATGACGCCGCGGAAGGAAGTCGGCAGCGGCAGCGGGATCTGGTCCGGCCCCCAGACGACGTGGATCATCTGCTCGGCGACGATCATGCCGCCCATGGTGATGAGGATCTGCTTGAGGTGCTGGCCGTACACCGGCATGACGACGATGCGCTCGAAGGCCCAGCCGAGCGCGCCGGTGACGAGCATGGCCAGCGCGATGGCCAGCCCCAGCGCCGTCAGATTCATCAATACCGAGTCGGCCTGCATCCAGCCCTGCATCGGCAGCAGCACCAGCGTGGCGGTGAAGGCGCCGACCGAGACGAAGGCGCCGTGGCCGAAGTTGAGCACGTCCATCAGGCCGAACACCAGCGTCAGGCCGCTGGCCATGATGAAGATCATCATGCCCATGGCCAGCCCGGCGATGGTCAGCGTCACCCAGGTGGGAAAGCTGCCGACGAGCGGCAGGGCCAGCAGGGCGAGGATGGGCAGCACCAGCAGCGGCGGCGTGTCCAGCCGCAGCCGCGGCAGTTCGGCGTCCGCCGTGGCGGCAGGGGTGGTCGTCGTCATTGATGGGTGTCCAGTGAGAGGCCGAGCAGCTTCTGCTGCAGGTCGCGATCCTCCGCCAGTTCGTCCATGCGGCCGCTGTGCACGATGCGGCCGTCGTCCATCACCGCCACCGTGTCGCCGAGGGATTTGACGAAGCTGAAGTTCTGCTCGACGAGGAGGATGGTCGTCTCCATCGCCTTGAGTTCGCGAAAGGCGGTGATCAGGCTCTGGATGATGGCCGGCGCCAGGCCCTTGGTCGGCTCGTCCACCAACAGGAGCTTCCTCGGCTCGACGATGGCGCGGGCGATGGCGAGCATCTGTTTCTGTCCGCCGGAGAGCGTACCGGCCGCCTGGTTCCAGAATTTTTTCAGCGCAGGGAAGAAGCCGAAGATCCACTCCAGCCGCGCCGTGTCCGGCTCGCCGGCGCGCGCCGCAAGCAGGAGGTTCTCGCGTACCGTGAGATCCGAGAAGATGCCCATGTTCTCGGGCACGTAGGCGATGCCGGCGCAGGAAATGTCCGGCGTCGCCGCCTGGGTGATGTCGTTGCCGTCGAACAGCAGGGCGCCGCGCGAGGCGTGCCAGAGGCCCATGGTGGTGCGCAGGGTGGTGGTCTTGCCGGCGCCGTTGCGGCCGAGCAGCACAGTGAGCTCGCCGCGCGGCACCTTCAGGTCCACGCCCTGCAGGATGTGATATTGGCCGATGTGGGTGTGCACGCCGGTCAGTGAAAGCATCTGCTCAGACATGCTCCGCCACTCCCATGCCGAGATAGGCTTCCTGCACGATGGGCGAGTTCATCACCTCGGCCGGATCGCCGTCGGCGACGAGATAGCCGTTGTGCAGCACGACGATGCGGTCGGCCAGCGAGCGCACCACGTCCATCTTGTGCTCGACCAGCAGGATGGTCTTGTCGCCCTGCTCCTTCATGTGCCGGATGAGTTCCAGCACCACCGGCACCTCGTCCACGCTCATGCCGGCGGTCGGCTCGTCGAACATGAAGATGTCCGGCTCCAGGGCCAGCAGGATGGCCACTTCGAGCTTGCGCTTGTCGCCGTGCGAGAGCGCCGAGGCGGGTTCATTGCGCCGGTCGGCCAGCGCGACGCGCAGCAGGAAGTACTCGGCCTTCTCGATCACCTCGACGTGGTCCGACCACAGCGACAGCAGGTTGAGGCCCAGCCCGGCGCGGTTCTGCACCGCCAGGCGGACGTTCTCCAGCACCGTCAGGTTGGGGAACAGGTTGGTCAACTGGAAGGCGCGGCCGATGCCGCGGCGCGTGCGCTGCGCCGCGCCGAGATGGGTGATGTCCTCGCCGTAGAGCCGCACGCTGCCGGAAGTCGCTGGCAGCTGGCCGGAGATCAGGTTGAAATAGGTGGTCTTGCCGGCGCCATTCGGGCCGACGATGGCGGTGAGCGTGCCCGGCCGGAATTCGGCCGTGACATTGTTCACCGCCACGTGGCCGCCGAAGCGGATGGTGAGGCCTTCCGTGGCGAGGACGGGATGCCCTGCCGCCTGACTGCCTTCCCCCCGCCCCCCTTCCCGAGGAAGGGGGTGACGGTCGTTCGCCACTTCGTGGCTCATGGGGTTACCCTCAATGCCGTGCCGCAGCGACTGACTTTTCTCAGCGCTTGTTGCGCACCGGCACCGGCAGCTCGCTGGCGGGGATCTCGCGCACCAGTTCGAGCAGGTCCCACTCGCCGGCCTGGGCCTTCTTGATGCGGAAGTGGTACATCGACTGCATCGCCTGGTGGTCCTCCTTGCGGAAGGTCATCTTGCCCTTCGGCGTGTCGAAGTCCATGCCTTCCATGGCGGCGATCAGCTTCTCGGTGTCGCTGGAGCCGGCCTTGGTCAGCGCCGTCAGCGCCGCGCTGGCGGCGGCGAAACCGCCCGCGGTGAAGAAGTCCGGCGGCGCATTGAAGCGCTTCTGGTGCTCGGCGACCAGCCAGTCGTTCATCTTGTTCTTCGGGAAGGCGTAGTAGTAGTAGATCGCGCCCTCGGTGCCGGCATAGTTGCGCCAGCCCTTCATCACCGGCAGGATGTTGCCGCCGGGCGCCAGCATGATGCCGAAGCGCTCGGGCTTGAGGTCGGCGATCTTGGTCATCGGATGCGCGCCGGCCCAGATGATGCCGAGCACGCGCGGCTCGGGCTTGTCCTTCAGGGCATCGAACACGCGCTGCGCCGGCGCGGTGAAGTCGGTGGTGGTCTGCGGCGCATATTCCTCATGCACCACCCTGGCCTTGCTGCCCACCGCCGCCAGAGCTTCCTTGCCGGCCTTGACGCCGTCGCGGCCGAAGGCGTAGTCCTGCGCCAGATAGGCCACACTGCCGCCGCTCTTCAAGGTGGCAGCGCTGGCGAGGCCGTCCTGGGCGGAGTTGCGGCCGGTGCGGAAGATGTAGCGGTTCCATTTGTCGCCGGTGATGGCGTCGGCCACCGCCGGCTCGACGATCAGCACCTTCTTGTATTCCTCGGCCACCGGCAGCATGGCGAGCGCCACGCCGGAACTGGTGGTGCCGACGGCGATGTCGACCTTGTCGTCGGCGTAGGCCTCGGCCAGCATGGCCTTGCCGAGATCGGGCTTCAACTGGTCGTCCTTGACGATGACGCGGATCTTGCGGCCGTTCAGCGTCATGGTGCCGTTGGTCAGGTATTCCAGGCCGAGCATGAAGCCCTTTTCCGTGTCCTTGGCATAGGCTTCGAGGGGGCCGGTCTTGCCGGCGATCAGGGCGATCTTGAGTTCCTGGGCGGCCACCGATCCGGACAGGACCAGGGCGCCTGACGCCAGTGCGGCGCACAGAATGCGTTTCAGCATGATGTTTCTCCTCCTTGGTTGGTCAGGTCGCGAAACGGGCTCGCAGCCTTGTTCAAAGTATTTGCATGACTCGTGCCATGGCAATCAACACTTTGTTTTATATTGAATTTTACAAAAAGAGTGAGCGCTAACAGGGGAGTTAACTGGAAATATGTCAGGAAATCCGGACAGTACAATCAGGCATGCAGTGCAACTTGCTGATTATTATTGACTAGATTTCTGTCCGAGATTTCAGATAGCTTCTTTTCTGTCCGGAGTTTCGGACAGCAGGCCATGGGTGGCCAGTTTTTCGTAGAGCTGTGCCCGGCTGATGCTGAGGAGCTTGGCGGCATTCAGTTTGACGCCGTGGGCGGCGGCCAGGGCCTTGACGATCTCGGCTTTTTCGGCGGCGGCCACCGCATCCCGCAGGGCCCGCACTTCCCCGTTCGTTTCCACGCCGGGAGCGACAACCGGAGCGGTCGCCGGCAGGTCGTCGAAATGCTCGGGGCCCAGGAGGCGCGCATCGTGCCTAGCCGCGGCCAGTTGCAGGATATTGCCGAGTTCCCGTACGTTGCCCGGCCAATGGTAGGCAGCCAGCCGGGCCAGTCCGGCGGCCGAGACCGACTTGACCGGTTCGCCGGCTTTTTCCGCGATCTGCTCGAGCAGCGCTTCGCACAGTACCGGCAGGTCCTCCAGCCGCTCGCGTAAAGGCGGCAGGCGGATCGGCAGGACGTTCAGGCGGTAGTAGAGGTCGGCGCGGAAGCTGCCGGCGTCGACCATGGCCTTGAGGTCGCGGCTGGTGGCGGCAATCACCCGCACATCGATGGTTCTCAGCCGGTTCGAACCGATCGGCTCGACCTCGCCTTCCTGCAGCACGCGCAGCAGCTTGGCCTGCAGCATCAGCGGCATGTCGCCGACCTCGTCGAGGAACAGGGTGCCGCCGTCGGCGAGCTGGAACTTGCCCGGCCGCGGCTTCGAGCCGGCGCCGGTATAGGCGCCCGGCTCGACGCCGAACAGCTCCGCCTCCAGCAGCGTCTCGGGAATGGCGGCGGCGTTCAGGCCCACCAGCGGTTTGTCGGCGCGCCGGCTGGCGCCGTGGATGGCATGCGCCATCAGTTCCTTGCCGGTGCCGGTCTCGCCCAGCAGCAGGACGGTGGCGTCGCGCTCGGCGGCGCGGCGCGCCTGCTCCTTGACGTCGCGCAGCCGTGCCGAAAGGCCGACCATCTGGCTGAAACGGTATTTGGCCTGGCGCGTTTCCGCCAGCTCGCGGCGCGCGCTGGCCAGATCGGCCTGCAGCTGCTGGAACTTGGAAACGATCGGCTTGAGGGCCTGCACCCGGTCGTAGAGGATGACGCCGAGCCCGCCGATGACGGCGCCGGACTCGTCCTGCAGCGGAATGCGCGAGACCACGACCTGGCGCGAACCGATGGCGAAGACGTCGAGCAGCTCGGCTCGCCCGCTCTCCATGACATGGCGCAGGCGGCTGTTCGGAATGACCTCCTCGACCACGCGGCCCTCGACCGGATCGGTGCCGTTCCAGCCGAGCAGGGCCTTGTACTTGTCGTTGATCCAGGTGATACGGCCGGTCCGGTCCACCACCACCGCACCCTCGTAGAGGCTGTCGAAGAGGCGCAGCAGGGCGTTGGAGGCCAGGCTGCGGACATCGGCATCGTTGGTGAGGCCAGGGCGGGTCATGCATTACCCCCGGGTGGGAATCTGTACATCATAGCGGCGGGCGGCAGTCGCCGCCACCCTGCGCTCAGCCGGCCTTGTTCGAATCCGCCTCGGACTTGTCCAGTTCCCGCTCCATCTCGGCCTCGCCGGGCGGGACGTAATCGGACACGCCCGCCGGCTTCTCGACGAAGCGCGCCAGGACGATGCCGAGCTCGTAGAGCAGCCACAGCGGCACGGCCAGCATGATCTGGGAGATGACGTCCGGCGGCGTGAAGATGGCGCCGATGACAAAGGCGCCGACGATGACGTAGGGCCGCGCCTCCTTCAGCTTGGCGATGCTGACAATGCCGACCTTGACCAGCACGATCACCACCACCGGCACCTCGAAGGTGACGCCGAAGGCGATGAAGGTGGTCAGTACGAAGGAGAGGTACTTGTCGATGTCGGTCATCCAGGCCACCCCTTCCGGGGCCACCGCCGACATGAACTGGAACACCGTGGGAAACACCAGGAGATAGGCGAAGGCCATGCCGGCGAAGAACAGGCCGACGCTGGCGGCGATCAGCGGCAGCACCAGCTTCTTCTCGTGGGCATACAGGCCAGGGGCGACGAAGGCCCATATCTGGAAGAGCACATAGGGCAGGGTGACGAGAAAGGCCACCAGCAGCGTCACCTTCATCGGCACGATGAAGACGCCGACGACGTCGGTGGCGATCATCTGGCCGCCCTTCGGCAGCGCCGAGAGCAGCGGCTGCGCCATCAGCGCATACAGATCCTTGGCCCAGGGGAACAGGCAGACGAAGACGATGAGAATGGCGGCGAAGGCCCGGATCAGCCGCGTGCGCAGCTCGACCAGGTGGGAAATGAAGGTTTCCTGCGAGTCGGCCATCTGCAGTTCAGGCACTCTTCTTCGCAGCAGCCTGCTCGGCCTCGAAGCCGAGCTCCATCTGCGGCACGGCGGCCGGCGCTTCCGCCAGCACTTCCTCCTGCTGCTCGACGAAGGGCGCTGTTGCCTCCTCCTCGGGGGCCGGGACGAGTCCGGCCGATTCGGCTTGCAGCGACTGGTTCAGCGTGCTTTCCATGCTGGTGAATTCCTGCGTCACGCTGGATTCCAGGTTCCGGGCCGAGTCCTCGACCTGCTGCTGCATCTTCTTCAGCTCATCGAGCTGGATTTCACGGTTGATGTCGGACTTGACGTCGCCGACGTAGCGCTGCAGGCGGCCGAGCAGATGGCCGGCGGTACGCGCCACGCGCGGCAGCCGCTCGGGCCCGATGACGACGAGCGCCACCAGGGCAACGATCAGCAACTCGGAAAAACCGATGTCGAACATGAAAGCTCGGATGGGGTGCTTGAGGCGATAGGGACGCGCCGGGACCGGCGGGTCGCCAAGCGCTTCTCTACGACTTGGACTTCTCTTTGACTTCGCCTTCGATGGTCTGGCCGGTCACCTGCTGCGGCGGCGCCTCGGCGGATTTCTCGGCGGTGCCGGAAGTACCTTCCTTCATGCCGTCCTTGAAGCCCTTGACGGCGCCGCCCAGGTCCTGGCCGACGTTGCGCAGCTTCTTGGTGCCGAAGATCAGCACGATGATCAGCAGTACGATCAGCCAATGCCAGATGCTGAATGAACCCATTGTTTTCTCCTCTTGCTATCTTTTGAGCATGCCCGGCAGGACGTCCGGGCCGCCGATGATGTGTAGGTGCACATGATACACCTCCTGTCGTCCCACCCGTCCCGTGTTGATGATGGTGCGGAAGCCATCCGTGGCGCCCTGCTCGCGCGCCAGCCGGCCGGCCAGGGCCAGCATCCGTCCCAGCGCGGCTTCGTGGCCGGACTCGCATTCGTAGAGCGAGGGCACATGCGCCTTGGGGATCATGAGGAAGTGCACCGGTGCGATCGGATTGATGTCGTGGAAGGCGAAGACATGTTCGTCCTCGTAGACCTTCCTGCTGGGAATCTCCCCGCGCGCGATCTTGCAGAAGAGGCAGTCGGCCATGTCAGTTGCCCCGCGCTTTTTTCTCGTCGATGCCCGAGATACCCTCCCGGCGATGCAGCTCCGCCAGCACGTCGTCCGGGCCGAGGCCGAAATGCGTCAGCAGCACCAGGCTGTGGAACCACAGATCGGCGGTCTCGCGCACGATGTGCAGGCGGTCCTCGTCCTTGGCCGCCATGATGGCCTCGGCGGCTTCCTCGGCGATCTTCTTGCAGATGGCGTCAGTACCCTTCGCATACAGGCTGGCGACGTAGGAAGAGTCAGGCGCTGCGCCACGGCGCTCCTTCAGCGTCTCGGCCAGGCGGTACAGGACTTGGCAATCGATCATTTGTATATTTCCTTCGGGTCCTTGATGACGGGATCGACGGCGACCCAGCGGCCATCCTCGAATTTCTGGAAAAAGCAGCTGCGCCGGCCGGTGTGGCAGGCGATGCCGCCCACCTGCTCGATCTTCAGCAGCAGCACGTCGTTGTCGCAGTCGGTGCGGATTTCGCTGACCTTCTGCGTGTGACCGGATTCCTCGCCCTTGTGCCAGAGCTTCCTGCGCGAGCGCGACCAGTACACCGCCTCGCCGCGCTTCAGCGTCTGCTCCAGTGATTCGCGGTTCATCCAGGCGACCATGAGGATTTCCCCCGTCGCCGCATCCTGCGCGATGGCCGGCGCGAGGCCGTCCTTGTCCCACTTGATCTGATCCAGTCCTTCACTCATTCAAAGCCTCACCTCGATTCCGCGCGAGCGCATGTACTCCTTCGCCTCACGCACCGTGTATTCGCCGTAATGAAAAATGCTCGCCGCCAGCACCGCGTCGGCATGGCCTTCCAGCACCCCCTCCGCCAGGTGCGCCAGCGTGCCGACGCCGCCGCTGGCGATGACCGGGATGTCGACGGCGTCGGAAATGGCGCGCGTCAGCGGCAGGTCGAAACCGTTCTTGGTGCCGTCGCGGTCCATGCTGGTGAGCAGGATCTCGCCGGCGCCCAGTTGCTGTACGCGGCGCGCCCATTCGACGGCGTCCAGTCCGGTGCCCTTGCGGCCGCCGTGGGTGAACACCTCCCAACGGCCGTCGGCGGACTTCTTGGCGTCGATGGCCACCACGATGCACTGTGCGCCGACCTTGCCGGAAGCGTCCGCCACCAGCTGCGGATTCTGCACTGCGGCGGTGTTCATGCTGACCTTGTCGGCGCCGGCATTCAGCAGCCGCCGAACGTCGTCGACGACGCGCACGCCGCCGCCCACGGTTAGCGGGATGAAGACCTGCTCGGCCACCTGCTCGACGACATGGAGAATGATGTCGCGCTCGTCCGAACTGGCAGTGATGTCGAGGAAGGTCAGCTCGTCGGCGCCCTGCTCGTCGTAGCGGCGGGCGATCTCGACCGGGTCGCCGGCATCGCGCAGGCCCTCGAAATTGATGCCTTTGACGACGCGGCCGGCCTTGACGTCGAGGCAGGGAATGATGCGCTTGGCGAGCATGGGGTGGGGAAGGCCGTCTGAAGCGGCCTACTTGCCGCCTTTCGAGAGCTTGTCCGCCTCTGCCTGGGCCTTCTTGAAGTCCAGCGTGCCTTCGTAGATGGCGCGGCCGGTGATGGCGCCCATGATGCCCTCATTCTCGACCTTGCACAGGGCCTTGATGTCCTTCAGGCTGGCGATGCCGCCGCTGGCGATGACCGGGATGCGCAGCGCCTGGGCCAGCCGCACCGTGGCCTCGATATTCACGCCGCTGAGCATGCCGTCGCGGCCGATGTCGGTGTAGATTACCGCCTCGACGCCGTAGTCCTCGAACTTCTTCGCCAGGTCGACGACGTCGTGGCCGGTCATCTTCGACCAGCCGTCGGTCGCCACCTTGCCGTCCTTGGCGTCCAGGCCGACGATGATGTGGCCGGGGAAGGCGCCGCAGGCATCGTGCAGGAAGCCGGGGTTCTTCACCGCCGCCGTGCCGATGATGACGTAGGTGATACCGTCGTCGAGGTAGCGCTCGATGGTATCGAGATCGCGGATGCCGCCGCCCAGCTGGACGGGAATGTCGTCGCCCACCGCGGCGGTGATGGACTTGATCACCGCCTCGTTCTTCGGCTTGCCGGCGACGGCGCCGTTGAGGTCCACCAGGTGCAGGCGGCGGGCGCCCTGCGCCAGCCAGTGCCGCGCCATCGCCGCCGGGTCTTCGGAAAACACCGTGACGTCGTCCATGTCGCCCTGTTTCAGGCGCACGCAGTGGCCGTCCTTGAGGTCGATTGCAGGTATCAGCAGCATAGGATGGGATGCAGGATATAAAGGGTCAGGGTTTCCAGCGCATGAAGTTGCCCAGCAGGGCCAGGCCGGACTGCGCGCTTTTTTCCGGATGAAACTGCACGGCGAAAATATTATCCTTCGCCACTGCGCAGGTAAAGGGGAAGCCATACACGCTGAAGGCGGCGACCAGGGACGGCTCGCCCGCCTCGACATAGTAGCTGTGCACGAAATAGAAGCGCGAGGCGTCGGCAATGCCCTCCCAGAGGGCGTGCGGCTCGGCGCGATTGACCTCGTTCCAGCCCATGTGCGGCACCTTGAGGCGGCTGCCGTCGGGCGCCACCATCCGGTCGTGGGGAAAGCGGCGCACGCGACCCGGCAGAACGCCGAGGCCGGCGACATCGCCCTCCTCGCTCGATTCGAACAGCATCTGCAGGCCGATGCAGATGCCGAGGAAGGGCTTGTTCTGCGTCGCCTGGATCACCGCCGGACGGAGTCCGCGTGCGTCCAGCTCGCGCATGCAGTCCGGCATGGCGCCCTGGCCGGGCACCACGACCCGGTCGGCGGCGGCGACCGCGGCCGGATCGGAGGTGACCAGCACGCGCGCCTGTGGCGCGACATGCTCGATCGCCTTGGCGACCGACCGCAGGTTGCCCATGCCGTAATCGACGATAGCGACGGTATTCATGCAAAGTCAGCCGCTGGAAGACGGCGGGAAATGTCCCTAGAGGGCCCCTTTGGTGGAGGGAACGCTGCCTGCAGCGCGCGGGTCGGCCTCGGCCGCCATGCGCAGCGCGCGGCCGAAGGCCTTGAACACCGTCTCGCACTGGTGGTGGGCGTTCTCGCCGCGCAGGTTGTCGATGTGCAGCGTGATCTGGGCGTGATTCACCAGGCCCTGGAAGAATTCCTGGGTCAGGTCGACATCGAACTGGCCGATCATCGCCCGGCTGAACTCGACGTTGAAGAACAGGCCGGGACGGCCGGAGAAGTCGACCACCACGCGCGAGAGGGCCTCGTCGAGCGGCACATAGGCATGGCCGTAGCGGCGGATGCCCTTCTTGTCGCCGATGGCCTTCGCCAGCGCCTGGCCGAGCGTGATGCCGACATCCTCCACCGTGTGGTGGGCGTCGATGTGCAGGTCGCCCTTGGCGGAGACCTCGAGGTCGATCATGCCGTGGCGCGCCACCTGGTCGAGCATGTGCTCGAGGAAGGGCACGCCAGTTGCCAGCTTCGACTGGCCGCTGCCGTCGAGGTTTACGCGGACGGTGATTTCCGTCTCCAGGGTCTTGCGCGAGATTTCGGCTTGCCGCATGGCGGTCGCTACAACAAAAGTGATTCAGGATCGCATGATAACATTGGATTTTCCCTCTGGCAGCAGGCGATTTGCCATCCATCATGAGCCGTTACTGGAGCGCCGTCGTCCGCGGCCTGACCCCCTATGTGCCGGGTGAGCAGCCGAAGCTGCCAAACCTCATCAAGCTCAACACCAACGAGAACCCCTACGGCCCCTCGCCGAAGGTACTGGAGGCTCTGCGTGCCGAGACTGGTGATTCGCTGCGCCTGTATCCCGACCCCAATGCCGACCGCCTCAAGGAAGCCGTCGCCGGCTATTTCGGCGTGACGCCGCGCCAGGTCTTCGTCGGCAACGGCTCCGACGAAGTGCTGGCGCATGTTTTCCTCGGCCTGTTGAAACACGAGCAGCCCATTCTTTTCCCGGACATCACCTACAGCTTCTATCCGGTGTATTGCGGGCTCTACGGCGTCGAATATCAAACCGTCCCGCTGACGGACGCTTTCGAGATCCGTGCAGAGGATTACGCCCGGCCCAACGGCGGCATCGTCTTCCCCAACCCGAACGCGCCGACCGGCCGCACCCTGTCGCTGGCTGCGATCGAGCAGATGCTCGTCGCCAACCCGGATTCGATGGTGGTGGTGGATGAAGCCTATGTGGATTTCGGCGGGGAAACGGCGATTCCGCTGGTAGCGCGCCACCCCAACCTGCTGGTGGTGCAGACGCTCTCCAAGTCGCGCTCGCTGGCGGGGTTGCGCGTCGGCTTCGCCGTCGGCCACGCCGACCTCATCGAGGCGCTGGAACGGGTGAAGAACAGCTTCAACTCCTATCCCCTCGACCGCCTCGCCATCGCCGGCGCTGTGGCGGCGATGGAAGACCGGACGCACTTCGAGCAGACACGGCAGGCCGTCATCCGAAGCCGTGAAGCGTTAGTGCGGGAAATAACCGCTCTCGGTTTCGAAGTGCTGCCCTCCGCCGCCAACTTCGTCTTCGCCCGCCATCCGCGGCGCGACGCCGGCGAGCTCGCAGCCGCCCTGCGCCAGCGCAGCATCATCGTCCGCCACTTCCGCCAGCCGCGCATCGAGCAGTACCTGCGCATCACGGTCGGCACGGACACGCAATGCCAGGCGCTGACCGGCGCCCTGCGCGACATCATCAGGTAGTTAGAACCTATCTCACGAACCCGCATGGATCGCGTTTCCACGAAAACCGCCCAGCTGCTAGGCGCGCGACGCTGCCAAGGGTGATTCCCTTAGCAAGGAGCGCAACGCCGCAGATGGGCGGTTTTCGTGGAAACCCTACGGGGCGTGGCCATCCGGGCGGTCTGCGTCGTTGCGGCGGCTCGCCGTGGAATGACCACTGTCTTCGCCGCTGCGCCTAGCAGCCCATCCCGGGTGGCCGCGCCGCGACCATCCGGGTTCGTGAGATAGGTTCTATTTCTTCAGGCGCAGTTCCGCCGCCCGCGCGTGGGCCTGCAGGCCCTCGCCGTGGGCGAGCGTGGAGGCGATGCGGCCGAGCTTGTCGGCGCCTTCGGCCGACACCTCGATGATCGAGGTGCGCTTCTGGAAATCGTAGACGCCCAAGGGCGAGGAGAAGCGCGCGCTGCGCGAGGTGGGCAGCACGTGGTTGGGGCCGGCGCAGTAGTCGCCGAGCGATTCCGAGGTGTAGCGGCCGATGAAGATGGCGCCGGCGTGGCGGATGCGGTCGACCAGCGCGTTCGGATCGGCCACCGAGAGCTCCAGGTGCTCCGGCGCG
>Ga0172380_10003935_pt1 | contig 19716 bp, 17 predicted proteins | sample Leawe162metaG_FD_119747 | JGI IMG/M metagenome (GOLD analysis project Ga0172380, IMG submission 119747) | Leachate microbial communities from a municipal landfill in Southern Ontario, Canada - Leachate well 162 metaG | ecosystem: Engineered > Solid waste > Landfill > Unclassified | place... | reverse complement strand
GGACCGGCACCCTCTTTGCCTACGAGCAGTGCGGGGTGACCCCCGACATCCTTACCCTGGCCAAGGCCCTGGGCAATGGCTTGCCCATCGGCGCCATGCTGGCCAAGGAGTCGGTGGCCAAGGCGTTCGAGCCGGGCAGCCACGCCTCGACCTTCGGCGGCAACCCGGTGGTCTGCGCCGCCGCGGTTGCCACCTTGCGGATCATGCTGGGAGATGGCTTTCTCGCCGAGGTCCGGGCCAAGGGGGAGTATCTGGCAGAGCGCCTCACCGGGCTGGCCGAAAAATATCCGGCCATGGCAACCCCTGCCCGGGGGCTCGGCCTGATCCAGGGGCTGCCCCTGACCGAGGCGTGGCTTGACAAGGGGCCAGCCATGGTCAACCAACTCTTTGAAAAAGGGGTGCTCCTGAACTTTGCCGGGGGCAAGGTGCTGCGCTGTCTGCCGCCGCTCATCATCAGCCGCGCCGAGATCGACCGGCTCACCCAGGCTCTGGACGAGGTCTTTGCCGAACTGAGCCGGTAGCCCCATATTTTTTCGACGAAAAATCCCTTTGCAAAAAAAAAGTTTTTTTGTATGACTTGTAGTTTGGCCCAACCAGGGGGAGACAGTGTCCGTCACCCTCTGGCAATGGTTGGACTGACATTTTTTTGAGCCGGTCTCCTGGATCCTGTCCCGCCCCGTGGTGGTGGCGGGACGCCCTGAACAGAAGGAGATATCTTTCCCCGGTACCGCGAGGGGGGAGGCCGGCAGAGAGAACGAAACCATGACACAGCATCTACTGGCATTACAGGACTTCAGCAAGGAACAGCTTACCGCCTACATCGAAAAGGCCCTGCTGCTTAAAAAGGAAGCCAAGGCAGGAATCCGCCACCAGCAGCTGGCCGGAAAAACCGTGGCCCTCATCTTTGAAAAGCCCTCCACCCGAACCAGGGTTTCCTTTGAGTCGGCCATGTATGGCTTGGGCGGTCAGGTGATCTATCTCTCCGGCCGGGATACCCAATTGGCCCGCAACGAGCCCCTCAAGGACATGGCCCGGGTCATGGCCCGCTATGTGGACGGCATGGTCGTACGCACCTACGGCCAGGCCATTGTCGACGAGCTGGCCGGATATTCCTCGGTGCCGGTGATCAACGCCCTCACCGACCTGCACCATCCCTGCCAGGTGCTGAGCGACATCATGACCGTGATCGAACACAAGGGGTCGGTGGAAAAGCTCCATGTCGCCTGGCTGGGAGACGGCAACAACATGGCCAACTCCTGGATTCAGGCGGCGGCCCGTTTCGGCTTTGCCCTGACCCTGGCCTGCCCGGCGGGCTATGATCCCAACCCCGCCATTCTCGCCAAAGCTCAAGAACAGGCGAGCCGGCCCATCCGGGTGGTGCGCGATCCGGCCGAGGCGGTGCGGGAGGCGGACGTGCTCAATACCGACGTCTGGGCCAGCATGGGCCAGGAGTCCGAGCAGGAGGCCCGGATCGGGGTGTTCCGGCCCTACCAGGTGAACGGTGCCCTGGTGGCCCAGGCCAATCCGGGGGCCATCGTCCTCCATTGCCTGCCGGCCCACCGCGACGAGGAAATCTCCGAAGAAGTGCTGGAGGGTCCGCAATGCGTGGCCTTTGACCAGGCGGAGAACAAGCTCCATATCCACAAGGCCATTTTGGCCATGCATTTGGGGTAATGAAAAGTGAAGAGGGGAGAGTGAAAAGTGAAAGGCTTTTGTCTCATCCCTGATTCCTTGCCTCTTGTTTGTTAATTTTTCATTATGCATTTTTCATTGTTCACTTACTCAGGGAGTACACAGTGGCTGCCAATATAAACAAGATCGTTCTCGCCTATTCCGGCGGGCTGGACACCTCGGTCATCCTCAAGTGGCTGCGGGAAGAGTATCAGGTTCCCGTGGTGGCCTTTGCCGCCGATGTGGGCCAGGAGGAGGACTGGGACAAGGTGCGGGCCAAGGGCATGGCCACCGGCGCCGAGAAGGTGATCATCTCCGATCTGCGCGAAGAGTTTGTCCGCGACTATGTCTTCCCGGCCTTCCGGGCCAATGCCATCTACGAGGGCTCCTACCTCTTGGGCACCTCCCTGGCCCGGCCGGTCATCGCCCGGGAACAGGTGCGCATCGCCGAGGCGGAAGGGGCGGATGCCGTAAGCCACGGCGCCACCGGCAAGGGCAACGACCAGGTCCGCTTCGAGCTGACCTATCTGGCCCTCAACCCCAGACTGACCATCATCGCCCCCTGGCGGATCTGGGATCTCAATTCCCGGACCAAGCTCATGGCCTATGCGGAAAAGCACGGTATCCCGGTGCCGGTCACCAAGGAAAAACCCTACAGCTCCGACGAAAACCTCCTGCACATCAGCTTTGAGGGCGGCATCCTGGAAGATCCGTGGAACGAGCCGGAGGAGTCCATGTTCAAGCTGTCCGTCTCCCCGGAAAAGGCCCCGGACACACCGACCTATATCGAGATGGAATTCGCCAATGGCAACCCGGTGGCCATCAATGGCGAAAGGCTCAGTCCCGCTGCCATGCTTGCCCGCTTGAACGCCCTGGGCGGCGCCAACGGCATCGGGAGGCTGGACATGGTGGAGAATCGCTTCGTGGGCATGAAATCCCGCGGGGTGTACGAAACCCCGGGCGGCACCATATTGCGCTGCGCCCACCGCGATCTCGAAACCATCACCCTGGACCGCGAGGTCATGAAGATCCGCGACAGCCTGATCCCCCGCTATGCAGAGCTGGTCTACAACGGCTTCTGGTTCTCGCCGGAAATGAAGCTCCTGCAAAAGACCATGGACAACGCCCAGGAAACAGTGAACGGCGTGGTGCGGCTCAAGCTGATCAAGGGCAACTGCATCCCGGTGGGAAGAAAGTCCGACCAGTCGCTCTACCAGGAAAGCTTTGCCACCTTTGAGGAAGACCAGGTCTACACTCAGTCGGATGCCGGCGGCTTTATCCGCCTCAACGCCCTGCGGTTGACCATCCAGGCCCTGGTTGAAAAGAAGAAAGTGAAAAATTAAAAATGGAAAATTAAAAGTGAACAAAAAGTACCGATGTAGGTTTGTATCGTAACTTTTCATTTTTCACTCTTCATTTTTCATTAATCCAAAACTAGGCAACATCTTATGTCTTCGGCAGGAAACACCCATAACCCGGCACTGTGGGGCGGCAGGTTCGCGGAAAAGACCGCCGCCTCGGTGGAGGCCTTCACCGCCTCCATCCACTACGACGCCAGGCTGTACAAGCACGACATCGCCGGCAGCCGGGCCCACGCCAAGATGCTCGCCAAGCAGGGGTTGATCAGCGCCAAGGAGCGGGACCAGATCGTCAAGGGTCTTGGTCAGATCGAGCGGGAAATCGAAAATGGGACGTTTGTCTTCAGGCCGGAGCTTGAAGACATCCACATGAACATCGAGAAATCCCTGGTGGAAAAGATCGGCCCGGCCGGGGAGAAGCTGCACACTGCCCGAAGCCGCAACGATCAGGTGGCCCTGGATGTCCGCCTCTATCTCCGGGAGGAATGCCGCAATCTCATCGAACTGCTCGCTGGCCTGCAAAAGGGTTTTGTGGTGCTGGCCCGGCAATACCAGCATGCCGTGATGCCGGGCTACACCCACCTGCAACGGGCCCAGCCGGTTTTGGTGGCGCACCACATGCTGGCCTATTACGAGATGTTCGGCCGCGACCGGGAACGATTCACCGATGCCTTGAAGCGGATCAATGTCATGCCCCTGGGCGCCGCGGCCCTGGCCGGGACCGGCTTGCCCATCGACCGCGAGTTTGTCGCCAAGGAGCTGGATTTCCCCAAGGTCACCGCCAACAGCATGGACACCGTGGGGGACCGCGATTTCATCATCGAGTTCATGTCCGCGGCCAGCCTGGTGCAGATCCATCTCAGCCGGTTGTCCGAGGAGCTGGTGCTGTGGACCACCGAGGAATTTTCCTTCGTCACCCTGGCGGACAGCTTCTGCACCGGCAGCTCCATCATGCCCCAGAAGAAGAACCCGGACATCCCCGAGCTGATCCGGGGCAAGAGCGGCAGGGTGGTGGGCAACCTCATGAGTCTGCTCATGCTGGTCAAGGGGCTGCCCATGACCTACAACCGCGACCTGCAGGAAGACAAGGAGCCCCTGTTCGACACGGTGGACACGGTTTCCCGGTCCGTGGCGATCATGGCCCAGCTGCTTGCCAACCTGAAATTCAACGAGGCGCGGCTGGCCCGCGGGCTTGGCGGGGGTTACATGACCGCCACCGATCTGGCGGATTACCTGGTATTGAAGAACATTCCCTTCCGCCAGGCCCACGCCATTGTCGGCCGTACCGTGGCCTTTTGCATCAGCAAGGGCAAGGAACTCACCGAGTTGACCTTGCAGGAACTGCAAAAATTCTCCGAGGTCATCGAGGGAGATGTCTTCAAGGTGCTCTCCATCGAGGGCTCGGTTGCGAGCCGGGTATCCCTGGGCGGCACTGCGGGCAAGATGGTGGCCAAGGCCTTGAAACGGGCGGAAAAAGAGTTGGGGATTACTCCATGAAGCCTCAAGCTGGCCGGATACACATGCTTGCCCTCGGCCTGGTGGTGCTCATCGCCATGTCCGGTTGCGGCAAGAAGACCCGGCCCGTGCCGCCCGATACGGTGCTGCCCGCACCCATCAGTGACTTGAGCTACCAGCTTGACGAAAAAGGGGTGACGCTCAGCTGGTCCTATCCCCGGGCAACCGTGCAGGGCGACCGGCTGCCGTACCGGATTGAAAAATTTGAGCTGTTCCGCGCGGTTATCCCCATAAAGGATTATTGTGCCGATTGTCCCGTCCCCTTTGGCCCTCCCATCGAGATTGAGGCGGAGAGCAGCGACAAGGGCAAGGTTTCCTACGAGGAAACCCTGTTGCGGCCCAACCACCGCTATGTCTACCGGGTGCGCAGCAAGGCGGGCTGGTTCGTCAGCAGCGATGATTCGAACACCGTTTCGGTTGTCTGGGATACCCCGCTCCTGGCGCCTGGGAATTTCACGGCCGAGGAAGGGGACAAGGCCATTACCCTGCACTGGCACGCGCCCGCAGGGCTGCTCGATGGGACGGTGGTTTCCGACCCCATCCGCTATCAGGTTTCCCGCTCCACCGACAACGGCGAAACGTTCAGCGATATGCCGGGCGAGCTGATCCAGGGGTTGGCCTATACGGACAAGGGGCTGCGCAACAGCAAGGTCTACGTCTACAAAGTGCGGGCCATGCGGCTGCATGCGGGAACCATGGCGGCGGGGATGACCAGTGAGCCGTTGAACGCAACGCCGCGCGACCTGACGCCTCCGGCGCCGCCCCAGAAGGTGAGGGCCGTGTCCACCGGGACCGGGGTCAAGATTATCTGGGAGACCGTTGCCGAGCCCGACCTGGCAGGGTTTCGCATCTACCGCCGCTCGGCCCAGAATCCAAAGCCGGAACGCATCGGCGAGGTTGGCGGGGCAGGCTTGTCTTTTCAGGATGTAAAACCGCCCAAGGAAAGAGGCCTCTGGTATTACTCGGTCACCGCCTTTGACCAGGCCAAGCCTGCCAACGAAAGCACTTCCTCCATGGAAGCCACCTACGAGGTGGCGGAGTAACAAGGCTGTTTTTTTGCCACGTGTCAATTATCGGCAGCAGTGCCGATCAACCCACGAAAGAACACGAAAATGGGTGGTGGAACTGGGAAGGTTGGTTTTTCACGGCTGGGAAAACACGGTTTTGCCAAGCAGGCGAAGAAAGAACCGGTCTACAACTACAGAATCTGGCAGATCAGGCAATAAAACTGAATAATCCATAAAACCCTTTCGTGTTCTTTCGTGGGTTTCGTGGCAAAACGGACGGTATAACGAACCATGCATGATTTTCAGTACAAAAACGACACCCTGCATTGCGAGAATGTCGCCGTGCCAACGGTGGCCGCAGCGGTGGGCACCCCTTTCTATCTGTACAGCAGCGCCACCCTGACCCGCCATTTTGCCGCCTTTGACCGCGCCTTTGCCGACATTCCCCATATCACCTGCTTCGCGGCCAAGTCCTGCGCCAATATCGCCATTCTCCGCCTGTTCGCCTCCCTTGGCGGCGGCACGGACATCGTCTCCGGCGGCGAGTTGTTCCGGGCCCGCACCGCCGGGGTGGATCCCCAAAAGATCGTCTATTCGGGGGTGGGCAAGAGTGCGCCGGAGATCCGCGCCGCTTTGGAGGCAGGCATCCTCATGCTCAATGTGGAGTCCGAGCAGGAACTGGCCCAGATCCAGACGGTGGCCGCAGAAATGGGCCTCAAGGCCCCGGTCTCCTTCCGGGTGAACCCGGATGTGGACCCCAAGACCCACGCCTATATCTCCACCGGCTTGGCCAAGAACAAGTTCGGCATCCCCATCGGTGACGCGCTGCGGGTCTATCTCGCAGCCGGCAAGCTGCCCAATATCGAAATCAAGGGGGTCAGCTGCCATATCGGCTCCCAGCTCACTTTAGTTTCCCCCTTTGTCGAATCGCTGGCCAAGGTGAAACGCTTTATCGGACAGCTTGGTGAGCAGGGGATACAGATCACCCATCTGGACTTGGGCGGAGGGCTTGGCATCCGCTACAACAGCGAGGAGCCGCCCGAGCCCGCGGAGTATGCCCAGGCCATCAAGCAGGAGCTGGCAGGCCTTGACTGCACCCTGATTCTCGAACCGGGCCGGGTTTTGGTCGGCAATGCCGGGGCGCTGGTGACCAAGGTGCTCTACACCAAGGAAGGGCTCAAAAAATTCATCATCGTCGATGCCGGGATGAACGACCTGGCCCGGCCCAGCCTCTACGACGCCTTCCATCACATCCAGGCCGTGGAGCAACCCGGCCGTGAGCAGGCAGTGGCCGACGTGGTGGGGCCGATCTGCGAAACCGGCGATTTTCTCGCCCGGGAACGAGCCATGCCCAATGTGGCCACGGACGATCTCCTTGCCGTGATGAGCGCCGGAGCCTACGGCTTTTCCATGTCATCGAACTACAACTCTCGGCCCCGGGTGGCTGAGGTGCTGGTGCATGGGGACGCGTTTCATGTGATCCGGGCCAGGGAAACCTACGAAACCTTGATCCAGGGGGAAAGCATCCCTGAATTCCTTACGCAGCAGGGCGCATGACCATGCAGTTTCCCATCGAGTTCACCAAGATGAGCGGCACCGGCAATGACTTCATCCTCATTGACCACCGCGCCCCGTTTCTGACCAGGGAAGAGATGCCCGCTTTTGCCAGGGCCGTGTGCGAACGGCGGGTATCCGTGGGCGCGGACGGGCTGATCTTGATCGAAAACAGCGAGGCTGCGGATTTCCGCTGGCAGTTCTTGAACGCTGACGGCAGCTGGGCCGAGATGTGCGGCAACGGCGCCCGCTGCGCCGCCCGTTTTGCCCATGCCAAAGGCATCGCCCCGGCGCGGATGCGTTTTGAGACCGTGGCCGGAATCATCGAGGCCGAGGTCACGGGCCAGTCGGTCAAGCTCAAGATGACCGCGCCCAACGGTCTGCGGCTGCACGAGAAGCTCATGGTCAACGGAGAGGAGCAGGTGGTGCACAGCCTCAACACCGGGGTGCCCCACGCCGTGCTCTTCATGGAGGACATCCGACAGGCCCCGGTTATGGAGTGGGGGAGGGCTATCCGCTTCCACGAGCACTTCCAGCCCGCCGGGACCAATGTCAATTTCGTGCAAAAGCAACCGGGCAACGGCCTGATCGTCCGCACCTACGAGCGCGGGGTCGAAGGGGAAACCCTGGCCTGCGGCACCGGGGCGGTGTCCTCGGCCATCATCGCCGGGCTGCTCGGCCAGGTGCACCCGCCGGTGACGGTGACCACCTCCGGGGGCGAGCAGCTGATCATCCATTACGCCCTGGCTGGGCAGGAGATTAGCGACGTCTTTCTGGAAGGACCGGCCAATTTTATCTACGACGGCCGGCTGCACGCCGAAGCGATACGGAAGAAATCATAGGGCTGCGCGCCCTTTTCGTGTTTGAGCGATAATAAGGAAGCAGGAGGAAGGTATGAACAAGTTTCGCGGCGCCTATGTGGCCATTGTCACGCCCTTTACCAAGGGCGGCACGGTCGATGAAAAAGGATTGAAGGATCTCATCGAGTTCCAGGTCAAGAACGGCACCCACGGCATCGTGCCCTGCGGCACCACCGGCGAGTCCGCCACCTTGACTCATGAGGAACACCATCGGGTGGTGGAGCTGACCGTCAAGACCGTCAAAGGGAGGGTGCCGGTTCTGGCCGGAACCGGCTCCAACTCCACGAGCGAATCCATCGAGCTGACCCGGGCCGCCAAGGACGCGGGGGCCGACGGCGCCCTGATGATCACACCCTACTACAACAAGCCCACCCAGGAAGGGCTCTACCAGCATTTCAAGGCGGTGGCCGAGGCGGTGGACATCCCCATCATCCTCTACAACGTGCCCAGCCGGACCAGCGTCAACATGCTGCCCGAGACCGTGGCCCGCTGCGCCAAGATCAAAAACATCGTCGGGGTGAAAGAGGCCACCGCGGATCTCAACCAGATCAGCCAGGTGATCCGCCTCTGCCCCAAGGATTTCGCGGTGATGTCCGGCGACGACTTTACCTCCATGGCCACCGTGGCCATCGGCGGCACCGGGGTCATCTCCGTCACCTCCAACGTGGCGCCCAAGGACATGGCCGCCATGATGGACGCGGCCCTGGCCGGTGATTTTGTCAAGGCCCGCAAACTGCATTACAAGCTCTTCCCGCTCATGGGCGCGATGTTCATCGAGACCAACCCAACCCCGGCCAAGACGGCGCTGGCGCTCATGGGCAAGATCAAAAACAGCGCCCCGCGTCTGCCGCTGTACAAGATGAGCGAGGCAAGCACCGAAAAGCTCAGGAAGGTTCTGGCCGACTGCGGGCTGGTGTAAAACACGCATAACGCAGAGGCGCGAAGACGCAAAGGTAACGGCTTGTTTTTTAACTATTTTTTTGCGCCTCTGCGCCATTGCGTTGTATCATTTTTTTGTTCATAAGGAGATTGTCATGACCAAGGTTATTGTCGCCGGGGCCGCGGGCCGTATGGGCCGCCGGATCAGCTATATGGTGCACCAGCAGGAAGGGTTGACCCTGGCCGGAGGCTTTGAGCGGCCCGATGGTCCGGAGCTTGGCAAGGACCTCGGCGAGCTGGCCGGGATGGGCGCTCTGGGCGTTACCGTGGCGGACAGCTTCGAGGCGGTCAAGGACCAGGGCGAGGTGATTATCGACTTCACCTTCCACGAGGCCACCATGGCCCTGGCCCGCAAGGCTGCCCAGGCGAAAAAGGCCATGGTCATCGGCACCACCGGCCTGACTGCGGATAATCTGGCCGAGCTTAAGGAATTGAGCAAAAATTTCCCCTGCGTCCAGTCGCCCAACATGGCGGTGGGTGTCAATGTCCTGTTCAAGATCGCCCGGAAGATGGCGGCCCTGCTGGGCGATGCCTACGATATCGAGATCGTCGAGGCCCACCACCGGATGAAAAAGGACGCGCCCAGCGGCACGGCCCTGAAGCTCGGCGAGATGGTGGCCGAAGGCGTGCACCGCAACCTTGCCGAGGTGGGGGTCTATTCCCGCCACGGCATGATCGGCGAGCGCACCGACAAGGAGATCGGCATCCAGACCATCCGGGCCGGGGATATCGTGGGCGAGCACACCGTGTATTTTGCCGGGGCAGGGGAGAGGCTGGAACTCAGCCACCGCGCCCACAGCCGGGACAACTTCGCCCGTGGCGCGGCCCTGGCCGCTGCCTGGGTGGTGAACCAGCCCAACGGCCTCTACACCATGTTCGACGTGCTGGGGTTGCAGGATATTTAGGCGCTTCTGCCAAAAGTCCCAAAAGTTCCCTCCCCCTGGGGGGGGAGGGTTAGGGAGAGGGGTGAAACAACTGGAGCGGCAGATTGCAACTTCACCCTCCCCCCAGCCCCCTCCCGTCGAGGGAGGGGGAGTCAATTTGGAAGAGTTGCAAGAGGCTCCATGGCAAACCCGCAACAGGCCTTTATCGGGCTGGGCTCCAATCTCGGCGACACCCAGGGAAACCTGCTCCTCGCCTGGCAGCGGCTGGGCCAGGTGGCGGGGATCCGCTTGCTCCGGCTCTCCAGCCCATACCGGACAGAGCCGGTGGGGATGGACACGGACCACTGGTTCACCAATGCCGTGGGCGAAATCACCACCACCCTGTCGCCCACCGAGCTGCTGGCCGCCATGCTCGCCATCGAGGCGGAAATGGGCCGGGATCGCACCCTGACCCAGGACAGGCCCGTTGACCTGGACCTGCTCTACTACGGAGACCTGATGATACAAAGCCTTGCCCTAACCGTGCCCCATCCGCGCATCGCCAGCCGGCTTTTCGTGCTGGCGCCCCTGGCGGAACTGGCGCCGGAGCATGTGCACCCGCGCCTTGGCCGGACCAGCCTGGAACTCTGCCGGGCCCTCGGAGCGCAAACAGGGGTGGAGCGGCAGGAATGGCGGGAGTCTTTCGGTGTTTAAACTTTTCATCTACGCACTCTTTCTCTACGTCCTGTACCGTCTGCTGACGGGGGGAAGAAAAAAGAAACCTGTCTGCCCAGGAGGCAGTCGGCAGGCCGCGGCACCAGACGACCGTGCCGTCCATGATCAGCTGGTGGAAGACCCGGTCTGCCATATCTATATTCCCAAAAGGCAGGCAATTGTGTTACAAGATGGGGATACACCTGTATTTTTTTGCAGTGAACAATGCCGGAAGATGTATCGTGACGCCCACGAAACCGATCGGCAGGAGAATGGCTGATTCCGGATCCCGTTACAAACGATGATTCCGTAGGAGCGGCTTCAGCCGCGATTACCAACGAATCGCGGCTGAAGCCGCTCCTACGGGAGACAATAATTCAAGGAGAGAATGCATGAAGTTTTTTATTGATACCGCCAACATCGAAGAGATCAAAAAAGCAGTGGACATGGGCATGGTGGACGGGGTTACCACCAATCCCTCACTGATCGCCCGGGAGAACAAACCGTTTGTCGAGATCATCAAGGAAATCTGCCAGGTCGTCGATGGCCCGATCAGCGCCGAGGTAATCGCCCTGGACGCCGAGGGCATGGTCCGGGAAGGCCGCGAACTTGCCGCCATCCATTCGAACATCGTGATCAAGATCCCCATGACCACCGAAGGCCTCAAGGCGGTGAAAAAGCTTGCCGATGAGAAGATCAGAACCAACGTCACCCTGATCTTTTCCGCCAGCCAGGCCCTGATGGCCGCCAAGGCCGGGGCCAGCTACGCGAGCCCCTTTGTCGGCCGCCTGGACGATATCTCCCAGAACGGCATGGATCTGATCAGCGACATCATGAACATCTACGACAACTACGGCTATCCCACCGAGGTGATCGTCGCCAGCATCCGCAATCCCATCCATGTGGTGGACGCGGCCCTGCTGGGCGCCCATATCGCCACGATCCCCTTCAAGGTCATTGCCCAGCTTGCCCGGCATCCGCTCACCGATCTGGGCATGGAACAATTTTTGGCCGATTGGGAAAAAAGAACAAAAGCATAGTATACTGTTGTTGCAGGCGCATCTGCCCGGAGACCAAGACATGGCGCAGACACGGAAACCAGACAGGCTTCAGGGAAAAAACCGGACCCGGATGACAGGGCGACTCCTGGCCCTGATGGTCTGGACGATACTGCTGGCGCCGGATGGCGCCCAGGCGACGATCTACACCTTTGTCGACAAGCATGGCACCGTGCATTTCACCAATGTGCCCAACGACCCCCGCTACAAACCGGGGGTGATCCGGCCGCAGTTCCGGAGCGGCAGGGCAAATAGGGCCGGTGATCCGCGCCTCTATGAAGAGCATATCCGCAGGGCGGCCAGCCGGTACGAGATGGACCCCCTGTTGATCAAGGCCGTGATCAAGACCGAATCCAACTTCGATTGCCAGGCCATTTCCTCCAAGGGGGCCAAGGGCCTCATGCAGTTGATGCCGGAAACCGCCGCCGACCTGAATGTCTGGGATCCGTTCGACCCCCAGGAAAACATCTTCGGCGGCACCAATTACCTGCGCCAGATGATGGCCCGGTTCGGCGGCAACCTCAGGCTTGCCCTGGCCGCCTACAATGCCGGTCCCGGCAGGGTTGAGGCCGCCCAGGGTATTCCGTTGATCCCGGAAACCCAGCAGTATGTGGCCAAGGTCATCCAGCATTACCGGCAAATGACAGCGGCGGCGGGTTCATCCTCCCGCTGGCTGGGGGCGGCCAATTAAGCGAAATGCCGTGACCGAGGCAGTGTCAACGGCGATGGTTAAAAATCTACTGGTTGTTTGGTAACGGCCCCTATAAAATCCCATGTCTCGACACGCGATCTTCACCATCCCCAACCTGCTCACCGGCTACCGCTTTGCGGTGGCGCCGGTTCTTCTTTTTTTCCTCTATCCCCAGCCCAGCACGGAAGTCAGCCTGATCGCCTTTCTGCTTTTTCTCACCGGGGCGCTTACCGACCTTGCCGACGGCTACTACGCCCGCAAGCACAAGATCGAAACGGTTCTGGGCAAGTTGATGGACCCGGTGGCCGACAAGGTGCTGGTCTGCGCGGCCCTGGTCATGCTGATCCCCATGGACAAGATCCCTGCCTGGCTGGTGTTCGTCATCCTGGCCAGGGAGCTGGTGATCACCGGGCTCCGCGGCGTTGCCGCCTCGTCGGGCATCGTGGTCGCGGCCAGCGGCATGGGCAAACTGAAGAGCATTTTGCAGTACACCGCGCTCTGCGTGCTGATCTTCCCCCTGGGGGTCGTGCCCATCCCCTTTCTGCATGAACTGGGCAAGGGCATCCTCTATATCTCCGCCGTGATGACGGTCTGGTCGGGGGTGGATTACTTTTACCGGTTCCAGAAGATCTTCTTGGGAACCAGTCACTGAAAATTCAGGGCAGGGCTCGGTTCTTTAGGGCTTGACAGGGATCGGCAAGGTTTCTATAGTGTTCGTCCTATGCCGCCGTCACTGGCTGCATTGCCATTCAAGCCGGAGTGGTGAAACTGGTAGACGCACGGGACTCAAAATCCCGCGGGGGCAACCCCATGTCGGTTCGATTCCGACCTCCGGCACCAACGCATAATCCGATACTGTCCGGTATCGTCCTGAAAGCCCTGAGAAATCAGGGCTTTTCTTTTTCTGTTGTCCCGTAATGTCCACCCTGATATGCTGAAATCCAGTAGTTTTGGGGGCCTCCTTAGGGGCCTTGGGGATCTCGCGAAATAAAAGGCCAAAAAAATAATTTTTTTGGAGGAAAGCTTGCCCCTGCGCTTGCTTTTCTTTGCCTGATAAAAAACGGGCTCCGTCGCCTATTTCTTCCCTGATACACTGTTAGCCAGGCAATCAACACTCACCGGGAGCCATAATGTATTTCAAAAGTCTAGAAATTGAAAACGTTGGCCCTATCGACCATATACAAATTGAATTTCCTAAAGAAGGTAATCGCCCAAAGCCCGTTATTATCGTGGGTGAAAACGGGACTGGCAAAAGCATTTTGCTATCGCACCTTGTCAATAGCTTGATTGTAGGGAAACAGCAAGTTTTCGAAGATAGCGAGGTCGAAACAGGAAAGACATATAAGTATCGAAGCCCAAGCTACATAAAATCAGGGGCAAAATATTCATATTCATCTGTCGAGTTTGAGTCAGGCGTTAAAATTCAAGAGTGTCAATTGAGCATGATAAAGAGTGACTTTGAAAGTACTCTTGGATATACGCCTGCAAGAGCGATATGGAGTAATATCCAGGAGAATGGCACCTCAGCTTTCACTGCAAACTTTGACATCAAAAAAGAAGAGACAGCAAATTTCCATGAAAATAATTGCTGTTTGTACTTTCCAGTAAATCGATTTGAAGAGCCAGCATGGTTAAATATCCATAATTTAACATCAAAAACAACTTATTCTGAATTAAAGCATATTTCAAAATATTCCAACAGAAACATAATCACCATCTCTCCTTTAAAAGATAACAAAAACTGGCTGCTAGACCTGATCTTTGATCGCCAAGCTTTTGAAATTCAAACAAAAAATATTCCATTGTCAACTGCCCCAGATCAGGCCCCAATCACACTTCCGTTCTTTGCTGGTTACAGTGGACAAAGCACAAGAATATTTGAGGCTGTTTTGAAAATTCTCAAAGTGATATTGAGGGAAAGTGGCAATATAAGACTGGGCGCTGGAACAAGGAAAAATCGTCAAATTTCAGTTATGAAAGATGAGCAAATTTGGGTTCCGAATCTATTTCAGCTTTCGACTGGTGAAATTCAGTTGCTAAACATGTTCCTTTCTATTGTGCGAGACTACGATCTCTCTGGCGGCCAGATCAGTGATATAAGTGACATCAAAGGCATAGTTATAATTGACGAAATAGACTCACATCTTCACACTTCACACCAAAAAGAAGTATTGCCAGAGCTGATCGCTTCATTTCCAAATATTCAATTTGTAATCACAACCCATTCGCCGCTTTTTTTAATGGGAATGGAGGATAAACTTGGAGAGGACAACTTCATTATTATTAATATGCCGACTGGTGAGCAAGTTTCTGCCGTAGATTTTTCTGAATTCAATGCTGCTTATGAAGCATTCAAAGAGACTACAAGGCACAGGGAAGAAATACAAATAGAGATTAAACGTCATTCAAAGCCTATAGTGTTTGTTGAGGGTGACTATGATATCAGATACCTTATCAAGGCAGCAAAATTTCTTAACAAGAATGATATCTTAGAAAAAGTTCAACTTAAAGATGGTGATGGATTTGGCAATTTGGACAAAATATGGAAGGCATATGATAATCCGATATCGAAGGTCGTGCCGAACAAGATTGTTCTCCTGTATGATTGTGACACTAAAAAGCAAGATACGACCAAAGGGCTTGTTTATAAACGCGTAATACCATCGATTTCTGACAACCCAATAAGTATTGGTATTGAGAATCTATTTCCACCAGAAACCATTCAAAAAATCGAAGACCAATGCCCTTGGTTCATAGATACGCAGGCGCAATCGGAAATGCGTATTAGGGGTAACATAACGACCATTCCAGCCGCCAAATCTGTTAATAAGGACGAAAAAGGTAATTTGTGTAACTGGCTATGCGAGAATGGAACTATCAATGATTTTACAATGTTTGAATCTGTATTCCGCTTAATTGAGGACGCTATAACTGACTAACAAGACGCCCATGGACAGCACTTCAGCCACGCTTCATTGCGCCAGAGAGTTAAGACATTCTGGAAGGCCAGGAGCCTAGAGAGTGCGACAAGTCCGTTCTAGCCCATTCTCAACTACATAGGGGTATATTGGGGGGGGGTATCTTAAACTTTTGCTGAAAACAATATCCTTAAATTACAGCGTGTTGCAATTTTAGTTCGGATAAGACCTCCGCACCAAGCAAGATAGAGGGTTAGCGGTTCCGCCGCTAACCCTTTTTTTGCGTGTATGCCCTTCGGCGGCTCTCCCAGATAGTACGTCAGGCAATCTGGACCGGATACAGATCCGGGAACAAGCGTCCCGCAAGGTGGGTTGAGAGCTTAAGCCTTACAGCCCCCTTTGGGGTATCCGACACCAGCAGCCCCTCATCCAGCAATTGCCCCAGCAGTATGCGCCCGGTACGCTCGGCCATGCCTGAAACCCGGAACATCTCGCCACGGCCCACTTCTCCGCGCAGCAGCGCTTCCTGGAGCATGTAAACAGCCTCCGGTTTGAGCGATTGGTATTCCGGCTTTGGCCCGGGAATAAGTTTTGCGCCGCGCATGGAAACGTAGCCGTTGATCCGGGCAAGAAGGGTATCGAGCTTAAGCAGGCCGCGCATGAAAGCGATCTGGTCAAGGCAGGTCGTAAGAAAAAAGCGGCAGAACTCGACCAATGCTTCGTTGGAGAGGTTGCCCCGGCCATCGTAGTCGTTGCGGCGCGGGGCATCGGCCCAACTCAAGGCTGCCATATAGTCCTCCCGCCGCCGGGCAAGGCCGCGGCTGATATTATCGACCGGGTGGAGCTGCCCGCCAAGGACGGCCGATCGGCTGACAACCTCGCGGGCCAAGTCTTCCAGGTCGGGAGCTCCGCTGGCAGAAGTGGTTCCATCTGGGATGGCTTGTTGTGCATATTGCCGATCTCCATGCCGATTTTAATATTACAGCAACATCATAACATCACTGCATATAGTGCCAAATAATATTGCGCGACATGCAAACTTATTGCCGATCTTTATGCCGATAGAGAAAGCTATCTTCTTCTGCGTGGCATGACTCCACGAGAGGCTTGATGCTTTTCCGGCATCTCCAGTTCGGGGAAAGGGGAGCCCCCTCCCCACGCAACTTGGCATGCGGACTGCTTTATGTAGATTTCAAATTAAAGTTGAAATTTACATAAAATACGGGTTATGATTTGAACATGGAACTCATTTCCCGTACAGCAGAGAGCTATCTTCTCCAGGTTGCCGGTCAATATCCGGTGATAACAATTACCGGCCCCCGGCAGAGCGGCAAAACAACCTTATGTCGCAAGGCCTTTGCCGACAAAAAATATGTCAGCCTGGAAAACCTCGATACTCGTCAGTTCGCCAAGGAAGACCCCCGCGGCTTTCTTGCCGGGCTGCCTGATGGCGCCGTCCTGGATGAGATTCAGCATGCCCCGGATCTTCTCTCCTATATTCAGACCATTGTTGATGATGACAAGCGTAACGGTCTGTTCATCCTGACCGGTAGCCAGCAGTTCGAGGTGACAAACGTTATCAACCAGTCCCTTGCCGGTCGCACGGCCCTCCTCAAATTGCTCCCGTTCAGCATTGAGGAACTCAACGCATCCTTGGCCGAAGTTTCCATCGACAGGCTCCTTCTCACCGGGTTTTATCCCCGAATCTGGAAAGATGATCTGCCGCCGGCCCAAACTCTTGCCGCTTATCTGGAAACCTATGTGGAAAGGGATATCCGGCAGTTAATCAACATAAAGGATCTCGGTCTGTTTCAGCGTTTTGTCACCCTGTGCGCTGGACGGGTCGGGCAGCTACTCAATTTTAACAATCTGGCGGCGGATGCCGGCATCTCGCACCAGACCGCCCGTAACTGGCTGACTCTGCTTGAGGCAAGCTACATCGTTTTCCGGTTGCCTCCTTATGCCGCCAATATCTCCAAGCGGCTCGTCAAATCGCCCAAGCTTTATTTTTATGATGTGGGCCTGGCCGCTCATCTGCTGGGCCTTGAAAATGAACTCCATGTGAGCCGTGATCCCTTGCGGGGGAGTCTGTTTGAAAACATGGTGATCATGGAGGCATTAAAATACCGTCTGCATCGCGGCAGACGGTCCAATCTTCATTTTTACCGGGACAGCAACGGCAACGAGGTGGATTTGCTGATCAGCCTCGGTCCTGACATCTACCCGGTTGAGATCAAGGCCGGCATGACCATCAACAGAGATTATTTCAAGGGGTTGGATCATTTTGCCGGAAATTTCCCTCTTCCCTACGGTCGCGGCCTGGTGTACGGGGGCGACGAAACACAGCAGCGAACCGGCACCTCGGTTTGCCCGGCAACCAGGTTTCATGTTTTGCTGGCAGGGTTGGCGAAATAAGCGACCTCCGGCGCCAACGCATAATTCGATACCACCCGGTATCGCCCTGAAAGCCCTGAGAAATCAGGGCTTTTCTTTTTTGTTGTCCGTGGACAACTTATCCAGATATGTCATGGTCATGCATTTCGCGCCGCATGGTCGCCTGAAAAGGCTGAACGAGGGGCAGCAGGCGGCATAAAAAATCAAAAAACCGTATTTCTTCGGACAATTACTTGGGTCTCCCTATTCCCAATCGTGGGAAGAAGTGCTACGCTTTTAACAAAGCAAAGGATTTCTTACGCGTGACTGATTTCCGGTTGGCAAAGGCAGGCCCGGGCGGTGGCATGGCTGACGAGACAATACAAAAGGTTTTCGTGAAAGAGGACAGCGGCGCGACAATACGCTGCGACTCATGCGGGCTGGTAAAAACGATAGACACGCAGAGTTTTACCTCCCTCCCGCCGGTGGTCCGGATCCGTTGCGCCTGCGCCGCTGTTTTTCCAGTGCGCTTCGAATACCGGAAGTTTTACCGCAAATCCACCAATCTTGAGGGAACCTACCATGTGCTCTTCGATGAGAGGGATATTCCCGACCTCTCCCTTGCCAGGAAAACCATAAACTGCCGGATTGAAAACATCTCCATGCATGGCGCCGGGTTCTCGGCCCTGGGCCGGCACAGAATCGAGAAAAACGCCCGGCTCATCCTGGGTTTTACCCTGGATAATCCAAAGAGAACCTGGATAGAAAAAACCGGGGTGGTGCAGCTGGTCGAAGGCTCTTATCTGGGACTACGGTTTGACGAGCCGGCCAGCACCGACAGGGAGCTGGGCTTTTATCTGATGCCCTAGCCTGTTCCCCGCAGCCAAAGCCGCTTCCTTTGTTCCCGGCCATCCAACACCTTCGAACCTTCCCCCTCATCATTGCGGCCATTACCAGGACTTTTCTCCGTGTTGAACCATGATCTGCTCATAATCAATGCCACGCTCCTGGCGAATCCGGCGGACGGCCGCTTGCAGGAGGCAGGCTTTCTTGCCATCGCGGATGGAGCCGTTGCCGGGATCGGCGCAATGGCCGACCTGCCCGCGCAACCTGCGGCGGAGCGGATCATTGACGCCGCCGGCAACCTGCTCCTGCCCGGACTCATCAACTGTCACTGCCACGGCGCCATGACCCTGTTCCGGGGGCTGGCCGATGACCTGCCGCTCATGACCTGGCTCAACGAACATATCTTTCCTGCCGAGGCACGGCTGGTCGATGCGGAGATGGTCTACTGGTGCAGCAAGCTTGCCGCCGCCGAGATGATCATGGGGGGCACTACCACGGTGGCGGACGCCTATTTTCACGAGGATGCGGCGGCAAGGGCCTTTTGCGAGGCAGGCATGCGCACGGTGGCGGCCCAGGGCATCATCGATTTTCCGGCACCCGGCGTGCCGGACCCGAAACAAAACATTGCGGCGGCAGCGGATTTTCTTGCCGCCTGGCAGGGGAAAAACCCGTTGCTCACCCCGGCCCTGTTCTGCCATTCCCCTTACACCTGTAGCCCGGACACCCTGCAACGGGCCAAGACCCTGGCCCGCGAGGCCGGCAGCCTTTTTTTCATCCATCTTGCCGAAACCCGAGGGGAGGTTGCACAGATCAAGGAACAACACGGCTGCACCCCGGTGGCCCTGCTCCAGAGACTTGGCTTGCTGGACGAAAAAACCGTCTGCGTGCACTCTGTCTGGCTGGAAAAGGAGGATATCGGCTTGCTGCGGGAGAGCAGGGCCAAGGTGGTCACCTGCCCGGAGAGCAACATGAAGCTCGCTTCTGGCATCGCCCCCCTGGCCGAACTGATGGAAGCCGGGGTGCCGGTGGGCTTGGGCACGGATGGTTGCGCCAGCAATAACGATCTGGATCTGTTCCAGGAGATGGGGTGTTGCGCCAGGCTGCACAAGGTTGCCGCCCTTGAGCCGACCCGGATGCCTGCCGCCGAATTGCTGGGCATGGCCACCGGCGGGGGCGCCGGGGTGCTGGGCATGGCCGGGCGGACCGGCCGCCTGGCCATCGGGATGCGGGCGGACTGCATCATCATCGACCGCAACCAGCCCCGCCTCACCCCCTTTCATAACCCGGCGACCCTGGTTTATGCGGGAAGGGGCAGCGATGTCTCCACCGTAATCATTGACGGCAGGGTG
>Ga0172380_10003934_pt1 | contig 19720 bp, 54 predicted proteins | sample Leawe162metaG_FD_119747 | JGI IMG/M metagenome (GOLD analysis project Ga0172380, IMG submission 119747) | Leachate microbial communities from a municipal landfill in Southern Ontario, Canada - Leachate well 162 metaG | ecosystem: Engineered > Solid waste > Landfill > Unclassified | place... | reverse complement strand
AGATGAAAATTTTCTGGAATTTCGTCCAGTCTTGCAATCCAATATTTAAAACTCTTTGTGTAAGCGTAAAACGTTTTTTCTGGCATTGCTTTTGCAACTAAAACCCAAGCATCAAAATACATTTGATTAAAAAAATCACCACTTGAATGAAGGCGAATTTTGGGTGCGTAATTTGCTTTTAAATCTGCTTTGAATGAATTAATGATTAATTTTGCAATTTCTTTTGAAGATTTGCATGATTTGATTAAATCCAAATTGTGCCATCTTTTTTTACGAGCTGCCGTAGAAATCATTTCGCTTGTTGCAGCAAAGCAACGAAATTTTGCATTTGGATTTTTTATAAGTTTACCAGTAACTCTATCGACTTTATCCCCGCAATCCTTAGCAAATGGGCATGTATGGCCAGCCACAATATCAAATATGGCTACATCGTTTTTTAATTTTGCATTGCCAATACCTATTTTTAGCATCTCTTTCATTATTTTATTTTTTTGGTTATTACTGAACAAATAAAGAAACTTGCAAAAAAAGAGGGATTATTCATAAAAAATACATTTTTTTGAAAAATAAACTATTTATTAGAAAACATGAACTATGGATAAAGTATCTGAACAATTTTTAAGAAAAGAAATAAGAAAAATAATGTCTGAAATGTCTGGGTTTGCCCGTGTTAAAAATATTATGATGGGTGCAGTTAATAGTGTTAAAACAGTTGGAATAATTACTGCTGAAAATCCTAAAGGAAAACAAGCAACTCCAGAATATAACGAAAAAAATCAATCTAAATTAAAAGCTGACTTAAAAAGTTTAGGCTTGGGGTATATTCAAATCAAAGGAAAGTATAATGTTTTAGAAAGTCCATTTGTTGTTCCTAATATTACCAGAGATGATGTTATAAATCTTGGCTTAAAGTATGGCCAGGAAAGTATTATCTATGGAGAAAAAGAAGAAAATGAAAACGAAGTGTATTTTAAATGGCAACTCATTTTTTGTGAAGAAGGGACTGTAGAAAAAACCACTTATTCGAATGTTTCAAATGATGAAGACTTAAAATCGAGAGATGATTTTTACTCTGCTGTTAAAGGAAGACGTTTCATCTTTCCTTTCTATAGTGATAAAAAAGAGGATGAAACCCCTTCATCTGTATATTCAACCCCAAAATCTTATTTAGGAAGGGATGTTGTTAAACCAGAATCTCAACCCCAATAGAATTTAATATTCTTTTTATTTCAAAAAAAGCACCTTGTAGAGTGAGAGCTTCTACTGGTTCATATCCTTCTAAATCAAAGAATAAACCAATAGTATATTTAAAATCGGTTTTACCTCTAATATAAAATGCAATTTTCTTACCTCCAAAGTAAACTATAGGGTCGTGAACAGAAGTATCAACTTTAATTCTTTTTTCTGTTTTGTTTATTTCCAATAACTCTTCAATGCTCATTCTATTCTCCTTTCGCTTATATTAAGTAAATATTTAAAAAAGAGGGAATTTTTATTCTGATTTTTTAATATTAATAACAAATATTCCACTTTGGGTAACCCAACTCATTTTATTATTAATTGCATCTATTACATTTTCTTCACTGAAATTTTCAACTGTTTCTTCTATTGTTGATGAATTTATTACTCTAGTAATGAATCCCTGACAAAAAGAAGGTACAAAATTATACCTCCTTTGATGTATCACTTAATTTTTCATTTGACTGATTATCTAATATTTTTCCACCTCCATCATACAAACTTGAATATAAACTTTCAAATCTACCTATTCTTTCTTTTTCGTTCCATTCAATTACTGTATTTAATTCATGTAATAATACTTCTCCAAATACAGTATGCCTAAAATTTGTATTTAAATGGTGGACTGTTGCAATTGTAACATTAACAGGATAATAGGCGGAGATTACATTTTTACTAATTTGAACCACTTCCCCTGTATATAGTTTTATTGAGAAAAAGCCATCTTTATTTGAACGAATTTTTTTTCCGACCAAAATGCCAAAACTAGATTTAGGAAAAAGAAATTTCACTGAATCAGTTGCACTACCAAGCATTTTTGTATCAATTATAAATTTGGTCATTTCTCCCAATGGAGTAAGTGACAATTTGGTAATAGGAGAAAATCCTATTTTAAAATTTATTTTTTTCATGTATTTTTTATTTTAATAAATCAAATCGTAAAAAGAAAGAAAACATCATTAAAAGAGGGAGAGATGTTAATAGTTTGTAAATTCTTTTTTTGTAATATTCAATGTATCTCCGATTTTATAACTTCCGCATTCAGAGTAAATCCCATCTATGCTTTTTAATTTAAATGCTTTTTTATTAAGGGGTTTAATTCCAAAGTTGCAATAATCTGCATTGTTTGTATATTCTTTCGAAGTTATAATAAACTTTGCGGGAGAGCAGGAACTTAGCAAAGCAATTGTTAATATTAATAATAGGTTTTTCATTCGTCTTCTGTGTTAGGTTCGTTAATATTTTTCTTTGTTACTTTATATATCGCAAACACTAAGAATGCAAATAAAACAACAATACCTGCAATAATTAAGCATATAATAGTATTCATGTTCTATGAAATTTGTTTTTTTAAATGAGCAACCAATTCTTCAATGTTTACAATTCCTTTGGTTACATTATTCATTCCATTAATATCTCCGAGTGTATTATTACCATACTCTTGTTTCATTTCACCTGTTTCAAAATGGAACTCACCTTCTCTCATACTAATTGGAATAATTGTTAATGAAATTAGATTGGAATTCTTAAAATATTTTTCAAATGCTTCATCCCTATTTTTAATTTCCCTTTCAAGAGTTTTTTGGGATTTTTTAAAAAAATGAATTGATACATTGCATCTTAATCCAAATGGGCCAAGTAACTCAAAATGTTTATATTCAGGAAAATATTTTTGAAGTTCTTTTGCCAATGGAGAGACAAATGTTTTAATCCAACTTCTATACTTTTTTTGCAAAGCATCCCTTTTTTCTGTAAGGCTATCAATTCTTGCTTCTAAACGTTTTTCTTTTTCTTTATAATTTTTTTGATAATTTGTATGCTTTTCTAAAATAGATTTTAACATGATTTTATTTTTTTGGTTATTATTTTGTCAATTCAATAAAAGAAACAATCTCAAAAAAGAGGGGAATCTAAAATTTCGATAAGAGTTGGGTCTAGTTCGACAAATTTGTTAATGATGGTTTACGATAAAACAGAAATCCAAAAAAAATAAAAAAAACAAAGGGACTCGGATTAAACCAAAGCCCCTTATCATATCTGATTTGAATTCAAGTTAATTATATAATTTTTCTTTTAAGAAACTATCAATTGCATCAAACCATTCTCCATCCCATTCTTTTCCTTTGTACAATTCTTCAAATTCATTTGTAAGTTTTTCAGCTAAACTATGTAATCCAAATCTTCCGTTTTCTGCATAAATATCTTTAATTAATTCTGAATCAGGTGTAGTTTTACACAATTCAACTGATATTGCTGAAACAACTTCAAAATGGGTTTCTCGCCAAGAAGTAAAGCCATTTACAAATTTCTTTTTTGTCATTTTATCTTTTTATTAGGTATATCAAAATAAAGAAATAATTTTAAAAAGAGGGATTTGTATTTTTATAAACGATAGCTATCATTTCATCAGTTTTTTTATCCCTTAATTTTATATGAGCATTTATACTAAATAGCAGAATAATAATTATTCCTATTACTAAAAGTACAAAATTATAAATATTAATCCCTACAATAAGCATTATAAATATTATTACATTAATATAATATGCCATTGTAATTATTATAAATAACTCACCGATTATTAATTTAAGTTTTTTCATTTACTAATTTTATTTAGGGGATTAGTATCTTCCATCACTTTCAGTCCAGTTTTTATATGCTTCGCATCTTTCCCCAGCTTTACTACATCCCATAGTTACAGTAAGATTGAAGCATATTTCATGAAGCATTCTTTTGTAGTCTTTTTGACATTTATTAAAATTAATCTTTTTGAATTTCTTTGCCATGGCTTTAATTTTTAAGTTCTCTTATAATAACTTTAATTTTTTTGCCAATTAGTTTATTGAATTCTTTGTGTTTTTTTGTGTTATCCCAAGAAGTGATGGTTATAAAAATTCCATTTTCTTCCCCTTCAGTAGATTTATCTTTAAAATGAACTATTTTTGCTTGTTCCTCATTTTCACTTGAAATCTCTGGGCTATGAATTATATTTACAAATTCCATTTCAAACTTACTTAGCTCATTTCTTACATGAGCTTTTAACTCATCAGGTTCCCCTTTTGTGAATCTTTCGATTAATTCCTCTTGGTCTTGATTGGGTGTTAATCTAATCAGGTGGACAATGTTTTTTACTCTAGCATTAAAGATTTTTTCTGAATTTTCTGACATGATTTTATTGATTTATAATTTGGATGTGATTTTTGTAATTCTGAAACTTTATGTGTTTTTGCACAATCTTTGCAAACTGGCTGATTTGTGCCATCATGCCAAGTATTTGTCGGCTTATTACAAAAAACGCAATGTTCATAGCATTTAAAATCTTTGTAATATTCTTTTGGTTCTTTATATATTGGTATCATTTAAGTTTATTATTAAATGAGTATCATTTTCTTTTATATCAAAAGTTTTCCAATCTGAGAGTTTTTTATTTGTATTGCAAACAAACTTATGAATTACTTGGTCATCATATTCAAATATTGCATAGCATTTTCCATTCTCAATTGTGTAATCAGAATAAAAAGTCCCTTTTGGTTTTTTTATTTTATGTATCATTTTATTCAATTTTAAAATATAAAGCAAATAAACGATAAAAGAGGGAAACTATTTTTGTGTTTATTTATTATAGTTAAAAATGTTCTTCTGTGCCTTCAATTTCTTCCCATCCAAAAATTGTTTTTTTTACTTTTACAATATAATATTCATCATTCTTATTAAAAAAACTATTGAGTGCTTTGGCATGAGAAATTGCACTTTTCTTTGAATAAAAATATTGAATAAATACTGGGTCAATTTCAGTTAAATCTTCTTTGACATACCCACTCTTAAAAAGAGCAATTTTTTGTTTATTCATGTTCTAGTGTTTTCATTAAAATTGTCCCCTATATTTTACAATCAGTTTATTTAACATTTTTCTTTCTCTGTATGCGTCCTGTGATTCTCCTTCTAATCTTTGTGGAGGAGAATTTTTGATATAGTCAATTTGCTCTGTAGAAAGATTTAAACCTTTAAGCATATGTAACTTATCTGGAAATTTGTAGTCTTTAAAAGGTGGTAAAGAAATATCTATAATAGGCTCAATAAGTTCAGGAATTGATTCTGTAGTATTAACAATCTCAATATTTAAACCTTTTTCTTTGGCTTTTATTAAAGCTTCTGTTATTTGGAGAGATGTTCTTCCATGTCCAATATGGCCAACAATAACTACTTTAGGTTTTGGTTTATTTTCTTGTTCTTGTTCTTCCATTATTAAGAAAGTTTCACTATAATTAAATCACCTTTTAATATTTTTTCATACAACAATTTTTGTATTTTTTTCTCTTACCATTTTCATCCACTGCTCCACAATTACATAATTCATTTCTACCTTGTTTAGGAATCACAGGAACGCTTTTTTTAATTGCTGTGGCAGAATCATTACAAACTTGAATATCGTTTATCTGAGAGGTTGATTCTGCTTCTCCAAAGATTTCAAATTCACAGGTAAATTTATTTATTTTATAAACTTGGTCTTTATAATAAGTCCCAACAAATAAAAATTCTTTTGTGTCAAGAGTATTGCTCTTTGTGTCTTTACAAATAACTTCCCCTGTAAAAAGATTATAATAAGAATTTTCAGAATGTGCTATATTTCCAGTTAAATATATATTATCAAAGTTCTTTTCGGGATATAAAACAATTTTTCCTTGAGTATTTATAACACATTCACGACCAAAATCTTTATACCCCAGCACAACAAAATCGCTATTTTTGTCAAATTTAGAACTAAATTTACTTCTAAAGTCATAGTCAGTTAATTTAATTCCATCTCTGTATAAAGCCCCATAAACAGAACTTTGTCCCTTTTTGGGTTCCCTGTCTTTATGAACAATAAAAATATCTTTTCCTATATAGTCAAAACTTTCAGCAGAAAATAAAAATTTTCCAGTTGCATCAAAAACGTGGTCTAGGTCAGCATCTTTGCCGATATAAAATTTACCATCAAAATCAAGTATATCGAATTTAAACTCAATTCCTTTATCTGGAACTCCATAAAATCCATTTTTCGTTTTAATCCCTGCATTAATGTTTCGTTGTTCTTGTTTATTCTGGTCAATATGATTAATTATTGAATACATTAAATCCGTTGGATTTGAAAGTATGGTGTTATATCCTTTAAAATAATCTTTCATAAATCTTTTTTCTTTTTATACGATAAAAATCCTATTTTGTTTCAGTTACAGGTCTTAATTGATAACTATAAGCCCAATGGTCATTATCAAGAGAAACAACAAAAGTGTCTTCCCATTTAACTTTTTTAACGCTTCTTCCACACTTGGAATTTTCATTTTGGGTTTTTTCAATTTCAATAACTTTTGCTTCTTTTTCTGGGTCTGCCCCCAGCCACCTTTCCACAATACTGTATCACCTACTCTTAGATATTTTATTTCTTTCATGATGTTTTTTATTACATAAAAGGAAATATATAAAAAAGAGGGAAATAAAAATCCCCCGAAGCAAGAACGGGGGATTTAATTTGGTGTTCCTATTTTTAGCAAGTTCTTGCCTAATTAAAAGAAAAGATGTTTGAAACCAGGCAAATTAAAGGCCACCAAAATTATTTTAATTTTTCTTTAAGATTTTTATAATAAATAAGCATTTCATTAAGTATTATTTCAAACTCTTTATAATGCTTTTTTATTCTTTCTATTTCTTGTAGTAATATATTTTCCACTTTAATTTATCACAGTAAAATTAATTCAAATTCGTCATCACCAAAGCCGTTGTCATTAAGATATTCTTTTATTTTATCTATTGACGATACCTCATTCAAACAGTCTTCTATCATCGTAAATGGTTTTGGAGTATTATCTATTATAGAATAAACCGCAATATCCTTAACTCCAGCCAAAAAACCATCGTCTTCTTTTTTCTCAACTGTATAATATAATTTCTTTTTCATAAGATAAATTTTTTAATGTTTTTAAATAAATAAAGTAAATCCCTCCAAAAAGAGGGAGACTTATACACATTCAAAAATCTCTTTCCATCCTAGGCCATTATGCCATAGATTAATTTTTATATTTTTTTCTTGATTGTATTCTTTTTTAATACTTTCGTTTATTTTTACCAAGTTTTGTGCTTGGTAAGTTGTTAATTTTCTTGGTAAATAGATTTCAGATATTTCAGCATCATATCCCCAACAGCAACTCAATTTCACACATGAATTTTCAGCGTTTTCAATTGTTTTGCAGAATGGGGGTAAGTTATCATCATGTCCTTCCTGTGGGACTATTTGAATAGTTCCATTTGGATGAATCCAACTTGACCGCATTTCCCATAACTCTTCTTTAGAAAACATATGTTTTATTATTAAAATTATTCAGGATTTTTATATTCAGGAATTTTTTGACCAATTTCATCAGCAAACTTTTTAATTAAATTGTATGCTGATTTTTCTTGTCTGTTTATAGTGGATATACCAGCTTTAATGGTTTCATTATCAAATAAGAGCTTTGCTTGCTTTCTGTCTCTTTCATATTTAGGGTATTCATTAAGCAAAACCCAAAATATTTGTCTTTTTTCTTTTTCTGAAAGATTCATTGGCTTAATATTAGATTTGGCAAAATGTCCATCAGATAACAAATTTGGTCTGTATTTATCTATTTCTTTTTTAGTGGCCATTTTTATTTCACTAATATCACAATTTCCAAACATATCAACTCGATATTCGCCTTCTCCATGAATCTGAATTATTACACCTATTTCTTTTGTTTCTTTCTGTATGACAACGTCCCCTAATTTATGATAAGGGCACTTCTCTGATTCATAATCAAAGCAAGCATAGTCTTTATAATTTTTTAAATTCATTTTTTGGTTTTATTATATAAAGGAAAACTCCTCAAAAAGAAGGAGAGCTATTTATACGGGTGATAATTGATTTTTACTTGGTTTAAAAATATCCTTTGGTTCATAAATATTGTAAAATGTTTTCGTGTTTTTATTTTGTTAATTTATAGACCTTTATAAATTTAAATAAATTATAACGGCAGTCGTCTTGTAATTGTATTTTGGTATAAGCATCACCTTCGTATTGAACTTTACCCAAAGGCTTTTCAACATGTTCCAATCCAATATATTTAAGAATATCATTTACTCTACCTAATCTTTCTTCTGTTTCATTTGGTAAACGATATTTTACAGGTAATTTTTCTTCAACAATAAATACATTATTTTCTTCTGCTTTGATAATATCATAAGTGCTTTGTCCTAAATAATAATCAATTCTAAGAAGGTTTGCTTCTTTATAATCTCTTGTAAATTCAAATATATCAAAACTAACTCTTGGGGTAACTCTATAAACCTTATAATTACCTTCAAGTAAAGCATAGGTGAAATGTTTTCCCTTTAATCTTTCGTCTCTGCCAGATGTCATAATACAAGTTGTTAGAAGTGACCCATCTGGATTTAATGTTTCAAAGGGGACAAGTATTCTAACTCCATCAACTTTTTCAAACCTTGCTATGTATTTCATAATTTTTATTTTGTTTACAAATGCATAAAAGAAATCCTCAAAAAAGAGGGAGAGACAGTACAAATTAGCAAACAACTACTTCATAATCATAGTCTTTGTCTTCACTCATTGTGTAAAATTTAAATTGATAACCGTTTATTACACAACCCTGTATTAATCTTTCAACAAACTCCTCCCCTAAATTATCTTTTTCAGGCTGTTTAACTTCCATTTTATCAATTTGAATAGTAACATATGGTGGTTTAGTTATAGTTCCATCATATCTCGATATTTTGCATTTTTTTATTACTTCCATTTTTTAATATCTTTAAATAAAACAAAACTCCCTCAAAAGAAGGGGAGAATTCTAATTTTTTCACATGGTACTCATAACTATTCTCATAGTTTCTTCGAAATCTCTTTCTTTAAAGATTATTTTATTTGCCTGGTCAACCCATTCATCTGCAACATGGTAATTGTTATTGCTCAAAACAATATTAGTTGGGGTATATCCTTTAACCCCTTTTGTAGCTATTCCCAGCAGATAACCTTGATTGTTTGTACGTTCGTTGTTTATACAACAAACCAAAGCTTGATTATTATCTAAAATTCCATCGAATTTTGCTACAATTTCGTCTACTGGAGTTATGCCCAATTTTTTTGATTCTTCTTCATTAATAATCTTCATGGTCTTTATTTAGTTTTCAGTATTTTCAATTAAATCTTCTTCGCAAGTTCCATTAACAGCATAATGAACTTCATTAATAGCTTGTTGCAGCAATACTTTTTGAGAAACATTTGCAATATCTCCTTTGTAAGGCATTGCTTTAATCAAATCTTCCAACTCATATAATAATTTTTCTGCTTTTTCTTTGAATTCTGCGATATTCAACTTCTTATTAAAAGAATGGCAGGTAAATTTTTCTTTAATATGTGGATTGAGAGTACATGAGCTGACTTGGCTACATTCATCACATTTAACAAAACCTTTCTTATTCATAACTTTATTTTCTTTAATTAATAAACTTTCTACTTTATAAAGCAAAACTCCCCCGAAAAGAGGGAGAGTTTCATTTTTTATTCGTCTTCATCAGCTTCATCCAGTTGTTCTTTTGAGTAGGGACTAAATATTTCTGTGCTTTCCACAGCTTCACTTTCTACAGCAAATAGCCCTTGGCCTTCTTCATAATAAACCTCTAATTCAAACTCAGTGGTATTTATAAAATTTCTTGCTTCTTGTTCTGTCATTCCAGCCTGGTTAATGAGTTCATTTAACTTGTTTTTAAAGCAAATTGGGTTTTTTGTTTCTGATAGAAGAACATGAATGCTTTCTACTTCACTTGAATTATATTTTTTCATTTTATAAGATTTAATATGTTTTTAATCTAGTAAATTCATATATGCTTCTGAATCGAGTGATAAAGCTAACATTCTAGCTCTGTCAAAATTTTGAATTGCATTTGACAATTTAAGGTCAGGATGAATTTTTTGAAGTGCTGCTTCGCTTCTGCGACTCATTGCAGATTCCATTTGCATTACAAAATTGTAAGCTGCTGCAAATTTTAAATTTACCACTGAAGGATTTCCTGAAAATCTGTTTGATATTACAGTTGTTTCTGTTTCACTTAAATCTTTTCCTAAGAATTTTTCAATGAATTTTTCTTGAGCGGGAGTTAATTTTCTTTTTACCATGATATTAATTTTTTTGGTTACAATAAAATAAAGAAATAACATTAAAAAGAGGGAAGAAAGTCCACAACTTCATTAACCTCAAAAAAGCATAATTGTGAAATTTTTATGTCAGTATCATCAAAAACAACCATTCCATTTTTTATTTCTACAATTCTACTGTATTTATGTACCTTTTCGATAGGCTGTTCTAAATCATTTATATGAACAACTTCATAAATTCCATCTGGATAATCATATTTATATCCTTCATCATTGCGTTTATACTTGTCCATAATTATGTTTTTATAATCATATAAAACAATTAACTGCAAAAGAGGGGGAAATCCTTCCTTTTTGCAATTAGTATTTTAAATAAACTATAATGCACTATCGTTTATTTCCAGTTCGCCCAATCCATTTATGAGAATCAATTTGAACTATAAATCCAATTGTTGTTAGAGTTCCTCCAATGAATGCTGAAAACCTTCCAATATCATATAATCCTTTGTTGTAATCGTCTATATTAGATGACTTTACATATTTCAGTAAGCAAAATGTGCCAATTGCTGATAATCCAATCCCTAAACCAATACAAGTTGTTCCTTTTTTAAATTGTTCATGACATTTATCTAAGTTTAATTGAATATTATTAATCTTATTATCTATGGACTTTAAACTCAAATTATCATCAATTGTATTTGTTAATGAGGTATTAACAACAAATTGATATAATTCTGTTTGATTTGTATTCAAACTAATTATTGATTTTTTATATTTATCAGCAATATCATTTAAATCTTTATCTAAACGTGATATTAACGTTTCCCATTCAGAATTATATATTCCACTATTAAGTAAGCCAGAATATTCGCAATTTTCACAATTAATTAATAAGTTATATTTTCCTTCATTTATTATAAATTTAGTTGTATAAACAAAAGTATATTGAGGTCCTCTAAGAGTGGTTTCAATTAAATTACTTTCTATTATAATAACTCCATTTTTTTCATCATCAACCAATATTTTTGAATTTGTTTCCTTCCATTGTTCTATAATAAATGTTTTTGTAAGGAAGTAAATCTGCGATTTGGTGATTTTTACTGAATCACTTTTCTCAATTTTACATACAGATTGAGAAACCCCCATTGTTATTATAAAAAATGGCATCATTAATAAGATTAATTTTTTCATGTTTTCTTTTTTTAATTGTTTTTAAATTTTAATTAGGTATATAAGCAATAAATTACAAAAAGAGGGCAGTTTTAAATTTCGACAAAAGTTGGGTCTAGTTCGACAAATTTATTGGTAACGGTTTACGATAAAACAGAAATCTAAAAAAATAAAATAAAAAAAGCAAGAAGGCCGTTTCCTTCTTGCTCAAACCAATAAACCAAAATATATGAAAAACAGCTATTCTTCTTTAAATTTGTCAAGTTCTAATTCAAAAAGACCAAAACCAACTTCGTGACAACATCCTATTGTGTCTATCCAATGACATGTGATTCTAAATCCATTAATCCCACTTATTATCATCTTTATCTTATCATTGGTTTTATGATGAACAATATCTCCTATTGATAATCTTGTGCCACAGGACTTACATTTATACTTTTCTACGGTGTCATCAAATACTATTTCATTTGAACAATTTATACATTTCATAATATTATTTTTAAGATTATTTATCAAATATTTTATTACATCTTTCGAATTCAGAGTTTAATTCGCTCTCTGTTATCTCTCTCATACCCCCATCAAATTTTTGTACCAACATCTTAACAAAGTTAATTCTTTTTATTGCACTTTCTTTGTCTCCAAACATAATTATTTCTTGAACGTCTGAAAGATGCGATATTATTACCATTCTTAATTCTAACTTTTCGTTCATTGTTTTATTTTTTGGTTACAAACAAATAAAGGAATTCGTTTTGGGAAAGAAGGATTTAGAAACTACCTTTATGAGCATCCCAGCCTGGGTCATCATCATAAAAAGCAGATTCATTTTTACGGTCTTCCATTTCTTCCATGTACCTTGCACTTGCAGGAGAGATTCTTGTTGTGTTACAGCGTTTTTGTGGAATTACTGTATTCCAGTATTTATCTTTGCAAATTGTTCCTCCTTTTGTCTTACAAAAGGCTTGCTGATAACTAGTTTTTGTGAATTTTGTTCCACAACTGGGGCAAATACATTCTTCACCAACTTTTGCAGCTTTCGACTTTTTATATAATTCTTTTATTTTTGACATTAAAAGAGAATTTTATTGATATAAAATATCTTCATCAAAAACTTTAAGTCCAAGTTCATCTCTTAAAGTATTGGCTTGTGCCATAGTTATTCTATGTCCATTGGCATAGAAAACTACTGTGTTTTCGTTTCTATAAACATGTAACCATCCTTTATCTTCAATTTCGCTTACACTAGAGTTTAAAACCAAATCAACATAAGTAATGTGGTCTTGATACCTACAATAATGCATTTTCCCGTTTGGTTCCAACCAACCGCATTTTAATTCTTTATTTGTAGAATTCTTTACTAAATTTTTGTATGTTGTGGTTTTTGCAATATTTTCAGGGGTAAATAATATATCCCAATCTTTAGCTTTTACTGTTTCTACAATTTCATCAGAACTTATTAGAAAATTATACCCACCACTCTGATTGTATATTTTTTTACCTTCTTGCTCCCACCATTCAAAGCTAGGGGGACAATCTGTGTTTGCAGGAAATCTTTTTATTAGAATAAAAGTTTTCATATTGTGATTCTTTTTATTATAATAAGTAAAAATATTATAAAAAGAGGGATTTAAACCTCGAAACAAGTTTTCCATTCTTCTTTAGTCCAAACCTTTCCTTTATACCAATGAGTTTTACAAGTGGGGCAATAATAATTTCTTAGGTCTCCAAGCCCTTGAGTTAAATCAGATAACTTTTCATGATTACAAATAAGTGTATCTGCAAACTTTTTATATTCAAGTGGAGGTGGGTTAAATGGTTTTTTCATTTTTAATGTATTAGTTCTTAACTATAAGAAATTTTACCAGGTTAGCACATTCCATACTCCATACTTTAATATAAAATTTACCTTTGTCTTCTCTAAATGCTACTGCTCCAGATAAATTCTCTTTTATTGCTTTGTACTGGTCTTTAGTAACCTCTATAGGTACATCTGGCTTTATTTCTAATTTAGCCATTCTTTCTCCATCTTTAATCATTTCTGTATAAGGTTTCATATTTTATCCAATAGAATGAATAATAGGGTGAAATACCGTTACTGCGGTAACTTGAGAGTCAATTGGCTCTAACAAATCGACTGATACCAATTCATCTGTATTTTCATCTTGAACATAAAATTGCTGTGCGGTTCCATTAGATACACAATCTTTTGCAATTTCTGCTGCTTTTTGGGGATTTTTAGCATCTACGCATTCAATTTCCCATACGATTCTATAGCTTGCCATAGTTTTAAGTTTATTTTTTGTTTTTAATTAAATGAATTATATACAACCTTTGCACTTCTCCATAAAATACTTAAATTTCTTATTGAGCTTTTATCAACTTCAAGTCCAAAATTTTTGTTTGCAAAATGGACTTTTAATCCATCAATTTTGTCAATAACACAAAGTTTATTTCCAAAATGGGTTTTAACTTTTATTAAGTCTCCTACTTTCATATGATTTTTATTTTTGGTTTACAAATATATAAAAGAAATCCCCTCCAAAAAGAAGGGAGAGTTCTAAAATTTTGCTTTTTTATGATACAAAATTATTCATCTAAATCATTGCCTTCCTCATCTAAATTAAAAAATTCTGCATCTGACCCTTGGCTTTCTGCATATTTGTAAACTCGTTTTAAATTTCCTGTCATGTTTTTTATCACATCTTTTTCAGTAATAATTTTATCTCTCCATGCACAATAAGCATTTCCAGATTTTCTTATCATAGAAATTAACTCATTCGAAACAGTTTGAAATATTCCAGACCTAGAAATAGAAAAATGTGCTATTGTTAATTTTCTAATATTTTGTTCTGCGGCAATTATAAGCCTTTGCTCTAAATTATAAATAGAAGCTTTAAATTCAAGTTCAAAATCTTCCTTTTCTTTTGAAGAAGCTTTTTCCATTCTAAGTTTTTCTTTTACTTCATTGTCTTCGACAATCTTTGTCAATTGGTCTAATCTTATCATAATTATCTCCTTTTCTTTATTTCTATTATTGGAGGGGTAATTGCAGAACGGCTGATGTTGCTTATTGCGTGTACTCCCATAAGTATAATAATATACATAACTACACCTGCTACAAATAATCTTATCATGGTTTTATGATTTTAATTGTTTATTTAATTAGATAAGGTAAATTATTTTCAAAAGAAGGGAGAGCTTTAATTTTGTACTGTTATCGAATTTACTTCTCCCTTAAATGCTGAATTACATTTAAATACAAATTCATCGAATTCAATTTTTTCATCAAAGCTTTCAATTATTTCTCCATTACAAAAGAATTCCAATTTACCTTCTTTTATGTTATATTTAATATCCACTTCTGTATTAATAACATGGTAAAAGAATTCATTTTCATTCTTTACTCTTGTCGAAGAAAGATTAAATGAATTAATGAGTTCCTGATTCTTATTCATAATTAAAAAATTTAATTTCTTTTCCAAGGTTTATTTATTATTGTTTTAAAACCTTGTTTGCAAATATTTTCAAATTCTTCAAAAGATAAAGACTTGTTTTCCCATTGTTTAACAATTTTGTCTCCCCTATTAATTTGGAACTTCTTTTCAGATAAATTATAGTAATAATCAATGTCAGTGCCTACAAGATGAAAAGAATACTCTTCTTTTGTCCTTGTTTTTGTTGGAATTACATATAAAGAATTCATATATAATAATTTTAAAATTGTTTCCACCATTTTATTACTGCATATCCTATGAGATATACAAAAAACAAAAAAATTATAAACTTTATAAATTCTCCAACTGCTGAAAAAACAGCATTCCACCCCCCAAGTAAAGATACCAATATTACAAAAGCAATTACAATTGCTGTTACTTTAATTAGGATTTCTCTTTTCATTTCTTTTGATTTTTGGTTTATATGAAAATAAAGAAACTCCCCCGAAAAGAGGGGAGAGTTCCTTATTTAAATATTTTATCAAAGTCAAAAGTTTCAAATATGGGTGCATTACCAGGGACTTTTCCTGTACGTTTATTTATTCTTTGTGCGTAAACAAGACTTTTTTCAAACCCAAGTATTTTATATAATCGTGTACAATCTTTTCCAAATGCTTTTATTGGCAATATAAAAAAAAGTCCTTTGCTTTTTCCCTTATATTCATTAATAAGGTTTATATCTGAAAATCTAAATTCTTTATTCATAACTTTGTTTATAAAAATAATTGAATCTGTTTACTAATTCCCATTTAATTTATATTCTTCAAAGTCTTTTATAGATAAAATTTTTGAATTGTCAAGTATTTTAGAAACACGTAATGCTTCTTTGAAAGTTAATTTAGCTGCCTGACTTTTTTCGTTTGTAAATGCACTTATTATTCGCTTTGGGGTAATAGCGCCCCAAAATACAAGCCCATCCTTCACTATTACATATTTTTTCATATAAGCAAAATTTTTAAATTGTATGGGGTTCTCCTTTTGATATCTCCAAATAATCCAATTCTAATTCATATTTTTTTGAGACATTTTCTACAGCTTTTGCAATGGCTTTAATATTTGCATATTTTTCCCTGTTTATCCCGTTTCTTGTACGAAAGTACAAGTTTGCACCAAAACTGGAAATTTTGCAATCTGGAGTGTTATCTCTTCCATCCAAAATCACGTCAAAATGATGAGGACTATTTTTGAAAATTGCACATACTTTGTGGGGATTATCATTGTTCCTGCTTGTATACAAGTTTTCAATACTTACATCTGCAATTGAACAATCTGTGTATTTTATTAATGACTTTTTCATTTTGTTTGGTTTATATGGATATAAAGAAACTTCCCTCAAAAAGAGGGAAGCCAATTTTTATTATTTAGTTTTAAAGCGATTAATTATCAGATAATCTAATTTCTACACTTCTTATAGTTTCTAAAATTTCTTCTTCAGAAACGTCTAAAACGGTAGACTCTTCAATCACTCTTTCGTATATACTTTGTAAATCTCTGCCAAGATTAAAAGCCTCAACAGTATTTGTAATTTCAGTTGCTATTAGGTCTAAGACCTTTGAACTTTCTGCTTTGCCATCTTCTTTTAAAATGACTACAAGTTTATTTAAAGCATCTTTATTCATAATTTCAATTTTTGGTTTATATGCAAATAAAGAAAACGGTGAAAAAAGAGGGAATTTGCGAATTGCAAATAAATCCCCAAGTTTTTAGTTTGGAGATTTATTAATTATTTTATTTTGTCTGACTTATTTTGAATCAATTATTTCATGTTCAATAATTTTAGAATCTACAATTTCAGAATTATCTGTACTCGATGTAAAATCCATATCCCCTATGACTTCTGAAATTTCAACTCCTTCTTCGACTTCAATAACAAGTTTTACTTTTAATTCTACAAATACTTTTCTCATAATATTATTTAATTAGTTGTATAATGTTTTTTACGAATGATATAATAATATTAAAGTAAATCAAAAAACATCTTTTTTTCATCATTATTTAAGGATGTCTCCCAATTTGTTAAAATAGAAAAAACAAATGAACTTTTGTTGTTTTTTGGCATAGCCTTGAATTGTTCTTTAGCTTGCTGTATTTGCCCATTTATTACAGACATTACTATCATTTGATAATATTGCATATCTGAATTAAAACCGTGTTTTTTTAATAACTTATTCATAATTTTAATTTTTGGTTTATGTGCAAATAAAGAAAACAGTGAAAAAAGAGGGGATTTGCGAATTGCAAATAAATTATTAAAATCTTTGGTATACGATAAAATAGAAACCAAAAAAAATTTAAAAAAACAAATCCCCAAGTTTTTAGTTTGGGGATTTATTAATTCTTTTAATATGGCAAGAATTTTAAAGAGTGGCATACAGGATAATAAAATCCTTCATCTGTTGACGGTTTTCCATCTTTAAACCAGAATGAGTGACATTTAACAGCAGATTCGTTTTTCATTAGATTGAATTTCAACATTCCTTTTTGTTCATTTGTTAATTCTTTGCCGTGAATTAAAATATTTCCATTATTGTTTTTCATGGGACTGTTTCTTTGGTTTATGTAAAAATAAAGGAAATAGCGAAAAAAGAGGGCGAATTTTAGCTAATCTGTCTCAGCCATTCCCACCAATTGCCAATAAAATATTGCCATTTTCTTTTGGTGGCAAATTTATAAATATCAATGCAAGTTTTGCCTTCTGCAATCATTTGTTTTTTCAATTTAATTGCACTTGCTTTGGTTTGCGCTTTTTGTTTCATTTTAAATATGATTCTTTTAGTTTTATCCCTTCTGAAAGGCTTTTAAAGTATTCTCCTTCGTTTTTTATATCCAAAGAAGCAAGTAATATATTCAGAACTTGTATTTTTGCATACAGATTAAAATTATCTGTACTATTGGTTTGAAATATGTTTGTTTTTTTATCATACCACCAATGATAAGGATACATTAACTCAACTTGTTTGTAAGTACTAGCAAATCTTATTAAAAGTTCTTCTTTATTGTAAAGGTCTTTAAAATCTTCTGCTATTATCATAATTTTAGTATTTTATATATTTATAACGAAAATAAATATAAAATATTTAATTCAATAATTTGTCATTTTGCTAAAATGTTTTTTCCTTTTCAATTCTATTGCTTTAAGAGAGAATTCTTTTCTCTCTTTGCTTGCGTTTTTATACCATTTATTAATTTCTTTTATTCCTTTTCTAAACTCCTTTGAATTACTTTTAGGTAAATAACCTCCTGCATATCCTATCCCTCCTACTAATACATATTTATCACCTTCTTTTAAGAAAGTTTTATTTTTTGCAAATTGTTCGCTTGAAAGAGCAAAAAATAAACCAACCTTTTCAAATAATTCGCTTAGTTTATCATATTTTTCTTTTTTTAATTCTGGAATTGATTTCATTTCTTTTAGTGTAAAAATAATTTATTCAATTTATTTTTTGGTTTATATCAGTATAAAGAGAGAATATCAAAAAAAGAGGGAGAATTACCCAATTGTCTCTAAATTTTTGATGACTTCTGGGTGTAATTTCACAGTTTCATAACATTGGATACGATGTTTGTTAACTCCAGAGTATAAAACAACTTGTTTATTTTTGATAATTTCCTTTAGTTTATTATAACATTCTAAGGGATTCGATTTTCTTAACTTTTTTGTTATGGCTTTATATTGATATTTAAAATCATAATAGCCAGGGTCTAAAATCATATTGTTTTTAACTATATTACTATAATTTATAACAAAACAGTTTGAATGATTATCAAGCCTTTTAATATCTTTATTGTCTGGTAAACTTCTTATAATAGAGTTTATTTTACGCCTAATGGTTAGAGCATCCCATTTAACATATTGTGCGTTTTTCTCTAAGTTTTCAATCTCTGATTTCTTTAATTCCATAAAGAATAAGTTTTTGGGATATCTAAATGTTGAGCAGGAATATCATTCCTACATTCGCAAAATTCACCGTTGCATTCTCCTACTTTGTTACCAGACCCACAACCGCACAAATCAATTCCCCAATGGCTGGCACAATAATTACATGAACTGTATTTTTCTTTTTCCAATTTAACACCTTTAAAGTGTTCTTCAAATAGATTTAATGGCATTGAGTTAGATACTTTTTGCCCTTCATCATTAACATATTCTACCGTAACTGCCCCGCAACCACTACACTGTTTTGCATATATTTCTTTTCTCATAATTTAAAGGTTTAAACATTGTACATCTATATAAATGCAAAAACAAAAAAAGAGGGAATTATCCATATGGCTTTTATTTGTTTTCATTTTTATTTACTGAATTCATATTCATTTTCATTATCAAACCCTTTAAAAGAAACTCTAAAATTATCAAAGTCGTTTTTACTTGCGAGTTTTATATTTTTGTGCTTTATATAAATACTACCACCAAAGTTTGAATATGGGGAACCTTTCAAAATAGAAGCATGCAAAATCCCAGCATAATCTGAATTTGGAATTAAGTATCCAAGGGTATGATTTTCGATAACCACTAATTTAATTTTTACAGCTTCCATTGTTTATTAGTTTGAATGTATAAAGTGGGAAAGTTTTAAAAAGAGGGAGCCCGTTCACACTCCATAAACTTCTTTATGAGCTTTATTTAATTCCTCATTATATTGATAAATGT
>Ga0172380_10003933_pt1 | contig 19721 bp, 16 predicted proteins | sample Leawe162metaG_FD_119747 | JGI IMG/M metagenome (GOLD analysis project Ga0172380, IMG submission 119747) | Leachate microbial communities from a municipal landfill in Southern Ontario, Canada - Leachate well 162 metaG | ecosystem: Engineered > Solid waste > Landfill > Unclassified | place... | reverse complement strand
CGCCTGCGGCGGGTGCGCGCGCAGCACTTGGCTTAGCCGGAGCAGGTGCGGATGCAATTGTGCCGTTGGGTATCAAAATCTTGGCGCCCGCGGCAAGCTCGCCGCCAAGGTCGTTGTGCTCACGGATCTCGCTCTCCTGCGCGCTGTACTTTTTGGCGAGCGATGCAACCGTGTCGCCCGGCTTAACCGTATGGTAGATGCCGGTAACGGGGAGTATGACGAGCTCCTGGCCCTCCTTGATAACGCCGCTTTGGAGGTCGTTGGCCCACTTTATAGTGTTGACCGAGACATCATACATCTGCGCGATTGTGCTCAGGTTGTCGCCCTCGCGCACCACGTACACGCTCACGGCAGAGGACGAGGGCCTTGCCTCTATATCGGCCGAGGTTCCGGACGGACCCTCCTGAGACACCAGAGCCGAGCCGTCTACAACGCTGATGTCGCCGCCGCCCACCGACGGGTTAGGGTCTATATTGGTGGCCGCAGACAACAGCGGCAGTGTCTGGGAGTTTTGGGGCTTGGAGGATGCGCTTGCCTGCGGGGTAATGCTCGAGAGCAGGCTTGATATGGAGAAAAAGCCCGCAGACGCTACGGCAGGGGTTAAGAGCCCCCAAGACGAGCCGCTCGCCAGGAGCACATAAACGGAGAACTTTTTGAGCTTCTCCACTAGAGACGGCCGGGCCGCAGGAGAAGGAATGAGTTTTTTAGGTAACAATGGGTGTTTTTGGCCTGATTACTGCGTAATTCCGCTAAAAAATGGCTCTGCTGAGCCATATTTAGCTCCCGTCCCTGTACATATACAACTGTAGCCAGCATGAACTGGGGCGTCAACAGGCAAAAACGAACAGTGAGTATATGTTGGGGCAAAAAAGGGCAAAAATGCTAGTAAATAAAGGGTTTTTGGGGTATTTTAGGTATATGAACCCGCACGAGGGATTAAACACTGCGCAACAGGAAGCGGTAATGACAATAGACGGACCGCTCTTGGTCCTGGCCGGGGCGGGGGCGGGCAAGACCAGGGTCATTGCCCACCGTATTTTGGAGATTATAAGGCGTGGCGCGGCCCCCTCGGAGGTCTTGGCTATTACCTTTACCAACAAAGCGGCCGGGGAGATGCGCGAGCGGGTAGGGGCGCTCTTGGCAAAGCACGGCCACGGAGGCGGGCAGCCCCCGTTTGTCTCGACATTCCACTCCTTGGGGCTGTCTATTATAAAGGAGCACTCCAAACTGCTGGGGTACAAGAGAGTGCCGGCCATATATGACAGGGCGGACTGCCTGCGCGAGGTTAAAAACGCCCTCAAGGCGATAGGCGAGGTGGAGTTTGAGCCCCGGATGGTCTTGGGGGCGATATCGCGCGCCAAAGGCGACGGCATGCACCTCGCTGAGTACACCGAGGGGGCCGCAAGCTTTAGGCAACGCACCATAGCGGCAGCCTGGGCTTTGTATGAGAAGGCTTTGCGCGAGGACGGAGCCGTAGACTTTGACGACCTCCTGCTAAAGGCGGTCGAGCTCCTGCACAAGCACCCGGAGCTGCGGCAAGCCTACCAAAAACGGTGGCGGTATGTACATATAGATGAGTACCAGGACACCAACGCGGTACAGGAGCGGCTGGCCGAGATGCTTGTAGGGCCGCAAAAGAACATCTGCGTGGTCGGCGACCCGGACCAGACAATATATGGATGGCGGGGAGCAAAAATTGAGAACATCCTGCACTTTGAGAAGAAGTATCCGGGCGCAAAGATAGTACTCTTGGAGGAAAACTACCGCTCTACCAAGACCATACTCGACGCTGCCAACGAACTGATATCGAATAATAAGAACCGCCCGTTTAAGAATCTTTTTACCGGGCAGGGGGCAGGGGAGCCTATCTCGCTCTATATTGCCGGCGATGGCGGAGACGAGGCGCTGTTTGTGGCGCGCAAGATTGGCGAGCTGCGGCAGGAGGGCGTGCGCCCGCAGAATATTGCAATACTGTACCGCGCCAACTTTCAGTCGCGCGCACTAGAGGAGAAGCTGCTTGATGCGGACATCCCGCACCAGGTGCTGGGCACGCGGTTCTTTGAGCGCAAGGAGGTTAAGGACGCTCTCTCGTTTATACGCGCCGCTATTAACGAGACGCCCGCCGACTTGGGCCGCGTGCTCGACACGCTGCCCGGCATAGGCAAGGTTACCAAGCTCAAGATTTTGTCGGGGCAGGAGGCAGGGCTGCCGGCCCGGATGCGCGAGCGTGTTGCGGGCATGCGCGCATTGCTTAGCAAGATTCATGCGGGCGCATCGAATGTGCCGCCGTCGGAGCTTTTGCGCATAGTCATTGTCGAGAGCGGGATGGAAAAAGCGTTTAAGGAGGACAGGGTGGAGGGCGCCGAGCGGCTGGAGAACCTGGCCGAGCTGGTGTCCCTGGCCACGCGCTACGACAAGCTGCCCGCCCCGCAGGGGCTTGAGATGTTTATGGAGAGTGCGGCGCTTGCGAGCGACCAGGACGAGATAAAGGAGGAGCAGAACCGCGTGCGCCTTATGACCGTGCACGCCGCCAAAGGCCTAGAGTTTGCCTACGTGTTTATTGTGGGGCTTGAGGAAGGGCTGTTCCCCTACGCGCGCGAGGAAGACGCAAGCAGCGGGGTGGAGGAAGAGCGAAGATTGATGTATGTTGCACTGACCCGCGCGCAAAAAAAACTGTATCTCTCCTTTGCAATGATGCGAGTGGTGTTTGGCAACCTCGACATGCGCACCGCCTCGTCCTTCCTCGAGGAGCTGCCCGGCGAGCTCCTATTTGCCGAGACCCCGGAGCGGCTGGGTAAAACTATATATCTGGATTAGGATGGGGAAAGAAAAGTTCCTTCCAAAAAGCCTTATCCCCAAATGCCCCCGGCATTCGGCCGCCCCCGCCTAGCTTTTTGTCAGGAACTTTTCTTTCCCCCCCCCATGCAAAAGAAGAAATCACTCGGGCAGCATTTTTTAAACAACAAGAATATTCTTGGTGCTGTTGCTGATGCTGCTGCAATTAAAAAAGGCGAGACCGTACTAGAGATTGGCCCGGGCGAGGGCACGTTGACAGAGGTGCTGCTAGAGAGGGGCGCCGAGGTTGTCGCACTGGAGAAAGACGCACGACTCATTGAGCTGTTGAAGGAGAAATTTAAAGGTCAAGATTTTAAAGTTATAGAGGGAGATGCTTTGGAGTACGAGTCAAAATTTAAGGAGTATAAAGTAGTGGGAAATGTGCCGTACTACATTACGGGCGCGTTGTTTAAAAAGTTTTTAACTGCCAAGCACCAACCAAGCACGCTCGTGTTTTTGGTGCAGAAAGAGGTTGCCGAGCGCATTGCCCGCGAGAAGAAGGAAAGCATCCTGTCTTTGTCGGTCAAAGTATACGGCACGCCAAAGTACATAAAGACCGTGCCGGCGGGCGCATTTGTGCCGCCACCCAAGGTAGACTCGGCCATTCTGCTTGTCTCAGATATTTCCCGCGCGAACTTTAAGAACAAGCATCACGAAGAGAGGTTCTTTGAGTTGATAAAAAAAGCCTTTGGCCAGAAGCGCAAGATGCTGCGCTCGACTATCGGAATCGACTCAAACAAACGTCCGGAAGACCTCACGCTGCAGGAGTGGCTCGATCTTTCTTCTTTATAACGGAATGAGCGACGAGCCGACAATGGGCGTTATAAGCCCGCGGCTGATGATGGGAAAGCATGTGGTTCCTATGTGGATCCAGCACGACGGCGTTATCGGCTCATAGAGTCCAAGTGTTGCGATGCCCGGAAGGGGCAAGCTGTGCCAGTTGAACGCCTGGGTACCAAGCACGTAGTCAAGATTCATGTTTGTCACCGCGACGTTGGGGTTCGCGAGGAATACGAATATCTGCGATACCGCGGGCGTGCAGGTGCACACCGGCCAGACAGTTGCGACATACCCGCCAAAGGGAAGCCCTAAAGCGGCCTGCGCCTTCTCCCCGATAAAGAACGAGCTCATGGCCGAGAGTGAATCTTTTACAAACGCTATTACAGGGCCGTCCAGTTTTGCCTGCTTGTTGAAGAACTCCTGCTGCTGCTCGAAGAAGTCGTCTGTAGATTTCTGCGCCTGCGGGGATATCTTGCGGATCGCCTCCTCGATAAGTGCGATGTGCTCGTTTGCCTCGCCACTATCCTTCAGCTGCTTCTTTACCTCGGCAATATAGAGCTCGGTGCGCTCGGACATGGACGGCAGGGTCACTGCGCCGGCGGTTGCGATGGTTGAGGCCGTTACCGTGCTCGCCGGGGCAGAGGGAGCCCGGGTCGGCGTGTAGTCGGGGACAGAGGCGGACACAGGTGCGCTTATGGGTGTCGATACCAGCTCTAGCTGTGCGCGGGTAGAGGGGCCAACCAGGCCGGTAGGCGCCGCAAGACCATTGGGAGTCAAAATCTCGGCTCGGTACTTAGTTTGAAAGCGGTTTACCGCATCAAGCGTGAGACCGCCAAAGTAGGCTGTCTCTTGGCCCAGGGAGCCGGGGCCGCTTGAGGCAACGAGAGTATCGGGCGATGCGTTTAGCGTCTGCTGGAGCGCCGCGACATCTATGCCGGAGTCGCCTAAGCGCAGATTGGAAAGAAAAGAGTAGGCAAAGCCGGGCAGAGGAGCCGCAAAGGCGGCAAACAGCGTGAGCAATACTAAAAACTTAGAGAGTGTTCGCACATTTCCATTATATACTGACCTTATATGGGCCCGCGCGGATACCTACCCTCGGTACAGTTTATGGTGATTGTCGGCTCTTTGTTGGTGGCGACCGGCACTGTTGCCGCGGCGCAGTACTATATATCGTCAAAAAATGCGCCATCGGCACTTTTAGCCGCCCAAACAGAGGCGGTACGACAAGCTTGGGAAGAGTCTTTGGAGGAAATCCAGGCACAAAGCGGCATAGGCTTGCCCGACGCCCCCGACCCCAACGCAGTGGAGAACCTCATAAGCATGGCTCAGAGCGGAAACCTGACAGACAGCATAGGCCGGGGCATATTTGCACGGATAACTACGGCCGGGGTACAGGGACTTGGAGATGACGCCCCTACACAAGACGGCATCCTAGCAGCCGCCTCCGCACAGGTGAGCGCTTCATCTAAGGTGATTCAGCCGCATCCTGTTACCACCGTAGAGCCGACTGAAGAAAACCAGCGCATATTCGGCAATGCGGTCATATCCGCCATGAACAGGCACCCTAAGGCAAACTCCAACGACACTCTCGGGCTACTGGCCAAGGCGACCGACACCCGCACCGCAGCGCCCCTAGCCGAGCTTGCAGTCATAGGAAACGAGTACAAGGCTATGGCAGACGAGTTGGCGGCAATACCCGTGCCTAAAACTCTTGCTCCTCTCTACCAGAAAGCTGTAACAAATCTTGCAACTATGGCCGAACTGTATGCTGATTTAGGAAAGGTGGTCAGTGACCCGATACGGGGTATTGCGGCGTTGCAGCAGTATCAGATGCTTTTGACCGAAACGGGCGGCGTGTTCACAAACATTGCTCAGGTGCTCAAGAATGGCGGTATACTTTTTACTAAGGACGAGCCCGGAAGCGCGTGGGAAATTTTCCTGTCCGCATCCTAAACGCCCTATATTTTCATGTCCAGGAAGATCATATTTATAATCATCGGCGCACTGCTCTTCCTGGCACTCTTAGCACTCCTGTGGTTCTGGCTTTTGCAGCGCTCGCCAGCAGCCGACACCGGCAACCCGAGCGGCTTTGCCACCTCGTCTGACCGAGGCAACACCACGGGCACTGCCGGAAGGGGAGGCAACACCCCCGGAAATACTACCGGAACCCAAGGCGGCGAGTACACGGTTACCCTGAGCGCCGACGGGTACATACTTGTATCAGCTGTCGGCAACGACACTCTGCCGTCCGGCACATACCGCATAACCCAAGGCGGTAGGATAGTCGGTACGTATACCCTGGGTGCAAGCGGAGTGGGCACTTACAACCTGGCGCCGCAGGGCATTACAGGCGCCGACACACTGCCGGGCGGACTCTATACTTTTACCCCTGTACCTATAGGCAACGCAGGAATTGGCGGAGGCATTAACACCGGAGGCGGTATAGACACCGGCCCGCAGGGCACTACCACCACAAACACCGGAGGCGGCGGGGGCGGGGGAGGCGCCAGCACCAGCACAGTTCAAGGAGGGGTAAGCACGGGTGCTTGGCTGGGGAGCAACGTGTCTGAGCGCATATTTAGCCCTACGGACATTGCCGATCTTGATAACCCCGGCACCTTAGGAGGAATACCGCTTATATCTACAACACCGCAGGCGGCAAACCCAAACACATCAGGGCTCGTAATAGGCGCAACCGCTGCGGCGTGCCTGGCGCAATGGCTGGCTAACCAGGTCGCAGGCGCAATAGCGCTTGCCGACCCAACCATCGCAACCAACGTGCCCGTACTTGACTTTACCGGCTCCAGGCAGCGCACCTCACAGAACGTTATACAATGCATCGTCAAATCTATCGCACAGGCGGCGATAGACCAGATAACCCGAAGTATTGTCACTTGGATAAACTCGGGCTTTAACGGCCAGCCATCGTTTGTCACCAACTTTAACCAGTACTTTGCCAACGTGGCCGACCAGGCGGCGGGGGAGTTTATTAAAAGCTCGGCACTCTCGTTCTTATGCAGCCCGTTTGCGCCAAAAATAAAAATTGCCATCGCGCAGAGCTACGCCAACAGAAGCAGCGGGTCCGGAGCGTCGTGCTCGCTCTCTAAGGTAACCAACAACATCAACGGGTTCCTTAAGGGCAATTGGGGGGCGGGTGGCTGGGGCGGGCTGCTGCAGTTTACTACTATGCCGACCAACAACCCTTATGGGGCATACGCGTATGCCGAACTTGGCCTCCAAGGAGCCATCAACAGAAAGACAACCGAGGCCAACCGCAATATATCTCCGGGCGGATTCATATCGGTGCAAAAGTGCGACAACGTACCCCTGGTAAATGGAGGCGCAGGTGCGGTGCAGCCCCAAAAGAACTGCAAGGTTACCACGCCGGGCCAGGTGGTGCAGGACTCTCTTAAGACGAGCTTTGACTCGTCGGTCAACCAGCTGCAGGTGGCGCAGAATATCGACGAGATTATACGCGCGCTTACCAACCAACTCATACTCAAGTCGCTCTACGGCGGCTTGGCCAATGCCAACACCGGCGTTACCAACCCGCTTGCGCCCGCTATAGACCAGGCGGCAAGCGCACAGGCGCAGGCACTATTGAGCAGCCTGCAGGCTAGCGCTACGTTTGCGGTGCAGTTTGGTTCGGTCAAGCAGGGGAGTGCCTCGGAGATCCAGCAGGTGCAGAACAACTTCAACACGGTGTTTAACTGCTGGGAGACCGCCGCCACCTCGAGCGTGCTTAGCGCCAGCCAGCAGGCACAGGCCAGCCAGAGCGCGGCGGGCGCAGACGCACAGATTGCCCAGCTAGAGGCTCAGATAACGGCACTCAACGGCGAGATTACTCGCGCCAACGCCTCTATAGCAACTATCCAAGACCTGCAGTCGCAGGTGATGTTTGCCGCAACGCCGGAGGACATACAGTCGGCTACCTACGCCGTGCAAGCAGCCACACCAACCCTTATAACCCAGGCAGATGTCACTACCGCCCAGCAGAATCGCACCGCTCTGCAGACGCAGCTGACAGCCACCAACCAGCTGGCTCAGGCAGGGCTCGCGCAGTGCCGCGCACTGGGCGCATAATCTTTGTGATACTAACGAACATAAAACTGCAGAGAGTCCTGACCTACGCCGGCAAAGCGGTCGCTCTTGTGGCGCTTTTTGCATTGTTTTTCTCCCCGTTCAACCAAATACTCCAGACTCCTGTGGCACAAGCCGCTTTGGCACCATGTACCGGAGACAATGCCGGACTTAAAGGAGTTCCGGGTGTGTGCGGCGTACAGCCCGGCGAGGCAGGCTGGAATTTAACTGACGACTCACTTGCGTGTACCCCCAGCAACCCGAGCGTCTGTCTTGCCAGTGTTATCTACGCGTTTACGGTGGGTCTTGGCAGCGGGCTGGCGTACGTGGGCGGATTTATGTTTGACACCACCGTCGCACTCTCCTTAAACAGTGCGGCGTACGGGCTTACATTCCTCTCCGAAGGCTGGACCGCCGCGCGCGACCTGGCCAACATGGCGTTTATCCTCATATTGGTCTACATCGCCTTTATGATCATGTTCCAGGCGGAGACGACCAACACGATAAGCATGCTTGCGTGGGTGATATTTATTGCACTCATCATCAACTTCAGCTTCTTCTTTACCCGGGTTGTTATAGACACGGGCAACATCTTAGCGGTGCAATTTTATAACTCAATACAAGCGCCCAGCCTCCAAGAGACCATGAACAGGGCCACCAGCCAATCAAGCGTAGTGGTGAGTGCCGCATCCGGCGTAGCCGCTGCCGCCGCACCTCAGGGGAGCCTGGCAAACACCAAAGACCTGACCCACAGCATCATGAGCGCGCTCAACCTGCAGCAGCTCTTTTCCAACGAAAGCTTCCAGTCGTTTGCCAAGCAGTCCGGGTTCGGGACCAAATTCATCGTCTTGTCCTTCCTCTATATTATGGTGGGGGCCTGCTACTTTATCCTGGCGGCCATGTTCTTTGCGGTGAGCATCAAGTTTATCCTGCGCGTGGTAGTGCTCTGGTTCCTTGTTATCGCCTCGCCGCTGGCGTTTATATGCAAGGCCGTACCGCGCAAGGAGGTGTCCGACTGGTACGACAAGTGGCAGCACGAGCTTATCAACCACGCCTTTTACCCGGCGTTCTTCCTGTTTATCTTCTTCTTTATATCCTCTATCATGTCGCAGTTCGGCGGCTCGGCAGGCATATTGGGCGGCCTGGCCACCAGCCTCAATGCCGCGGCCTCTGACCCGAATCTCAACGGCTTCATATTTATCGCAAGCTCGGTTGCAACAGTGGGCATCCGCCTGGGGTTTGTCGTAGCCATGCTCTACATCGCCCTTAAGGCCTCCGAGTACATGGGCGTTAAGGGTGCCGGAGTGGCACACGGCATTACAAACCGCATAGGCGGCCTGGCAAAATACAGTGCTACGCTGCCGGTCCGTGGAGCGTTTGCCGGCACCGCATGGGCCGGTCGCAATACCGTTGGAAGGGGCTCATATGCCCTCTCGCGCTCCTCCACTGTGCAGAACCTTGCTGCCAACAGTATTTTTGGCAAGCCTATCAAGGCGGCGCTTGGCGGGCTTGAGAAGGCGAGCTTTGATATACGCGGCACCTCGGTAGGGAAGAACCTTAAGAATTATGCGGGAGAGGCGGGCGGCAAGGGAGGCTTTGGCAAGCAGCTGAGCGAGCGCGCCAAAGGCATAGAGGCCCGCGCAAAAGAGCTTAAGGAGACCGACGAGCAGATGGTCCGCGCCGCCCAATCTAATTATGAAAAGAATGTTTATGAGGGGGGCAAGGTCGCCTTCGATACCCGGGTTGAGGAGCTTGCAAGACTGAAAGCAAGCGGCACTAGCGAGCAGAAGAAGAAGGCTGAGAAAGAAATGAAGGACCTGCTGGGAGCGGGCAAGAAGCAGCTTGATGATGAGGGCAAGGAGCGCATTAAGGCTTTTGCAAAAAGGATGGGGGAGAGCAATTGGCGCAACTTGGAGAGACCTTCTCGCGGAAGCATCGAGGGTGCCGCGAAGGCATTGAAGCTCGTAAGCGAAAAAAGCAGTGAGCAGAAAGCGGTGGACGCACTTAAAGACTTCGTCAAAGAGAGTGAGGGGGATGCTACCCCCGCGGCAACCTCCGCGGCTGCCGCCGCTCCTGCCGGCCCCTCAACTCCTGCGCCTACTAGCCATGCCTTTAACAGAACCGAGCGCTCAGTACCGCAGATTAACGTAACCGACAAGCTCGAGCGCGCGCTCAACAAGAACGCTGAAGCGCTGCAGGAGGCTACCGAGGGCTACAAGGAGGCCGGCGGCAAGATAGACCGAGGATTTACGGGCCTGCGCAAGACAGTAAAAGAGGTGATGGAGAAGAACGGCAAAGACACAAAGCGGTTTGAAAGGCTTGTGACCAGCGGCGCGCTGCCAACAATACCCAAGAGTGAGTCGGGCTCACGAGACATACTTCAGAGGGGGCCCTCGGGCAGGCCGGTAGCATCCGTCCCACCCAGACCCGCCCCGGCCCCTGCGCCGCTAAAGCAGGAGAGGAGCTCAGCACCCATGGCCCCTATCCCCAACCTAGCGACGCCCCCTCCCAAGCCAGAAGATGACGAGAAGCATTAGCCATAACTAAGAAACGGTATGGAAAACGACATGCAGAACAAGGTAGAGCAGCGGCTTGCCGAGCTGCCACAGGACGTGCAGGCGGCTATTGCATCGTCTGAGTTTGACGAGAAGGTGCACGCCATAGGCAAGGCCCAAGGGCTCCATATAGACCAGATGGAGGCGCTAAGCGACGAGATTATGCTGGGCATGCTCGGCTTTGTCGAGCTTGACGACCTGCCGCACGGCATAGAGCACCAGGTCCGGGTGACGGGCGCGCAGGCTCAGGCAATAACCGACGCCGTAAACCAGGAGATATTCAGGCCGATACGCGAGTCTATGAAGGCGTGGGCCGCCCAAAAAAGAGGAGACATAGCGGCACCCACTCCTGTGCCCGGTACAGAGCCATCGGCACCCTCAGTTGTGATGCCCTCATCTCCCAAACCTGAGGTGCCGCCCGCTTCTGTTCCTGTAGCGCCGGTTGTGCCTGCCGTACCGCCGGCACTAGGCTCTGCGCCCGCCACACCAACAATGGCACCCGCTCATGACCTTGTAGCCGCCGAGGCCATGCTGAGCGAGAAAAAGGTCACCCCGCCCGCTTCAGCCCCCGCGCCGACACTCCCCGCGACCCCCGCGCACAGCCCGATAGCAAAAGTAGACCCGGCCCAGCCGCAAAACTACAAAGCCGACCCGTATCGCGAGCCGGTAGAGTAAATTAGCTATATACTAAAGGGGATGGCTCAGTACCAAGTACCCCAATTTATCGAGGTTGAGGACAAGATATTCGGCCCCTTAACGCTCAAGCAGTTTATCTACCTGGCGGGCTCAGGAGGGCTCGTGCTGTTGTGCTTTACGCTTCTCCCGCTCTTTCTTGCCCTGCCTCTAGCCGGGCTCGCTGCAGGCATTGGGTCGGCGTTCGCGTTCTACAGGGTCAACGGCAGGCCGCTCATTATCGCCGCCGAACATGCGTTTAGCTACCTTTTGGGCAACAAGCTGTACTTATGGAAGCAACGCGAATCATCGCAAACAGAGCAGGCACAGACAAAGAAGGCCGCTCCCGAGCAGTCGGTGCTAACGGTGCCCAGGCTCAGCCAAAGCAGGCTCAAGGACCTCTCCTGGTCGCTTAACATAAAGGATCAGAACCAGCCGCAGGAGGGCGGCGCGCGCAGCAATCTGGAACTATAGTCCATATGACTCACCACACATAACAATGGCCACTATTGCATCTCAAGCCAAAGCAGCGCAGGACTTCGTACCTATCAAGGAGGTGCGCAACGGCATTGTGATACTCAAGGACGGCAGCATGCGCGCGCTCCTCATGGCCTCGAGCATCAACCTGGCGCTTAAGTCGCAGGACGAGCAGCAGGCGGTTATAGGGCAGTTCCAGAACTTCCTCAACAGTTTGGAGTTTACGGCGCAGTTCTTTATCGAGAGCCGCGACCTCGATATCCGCCCCTACATCGCGCTCTTGGAGGACCGCTACACCCAGGAGCTCGACGATCTCATGCGCATCCAGATACGCGAGTATATAGCGTTTATTAAGGACTTTACGGAGCGCGCCAACATTATGTCTAAGAACTTCTTTATCGTGGTGCCGTACGACCCGGCACTCGCCAGCCGCGGCGGCGGCATCGGCTCGATGTTCTCGGGCGGCGGCGCGGCAGCCGCGACCATTAACGACGAGCAGTTTGAGCAGTACCGCACCCAGCTCGAGCAGCGCATATCGGTTATAGAGCAGGGCTTGGTGCGCACCGGCGTGCGCGTAGTACAGCTGGGCACCGAGGAGGTTATCGAGCTCTTTTACAAGCTGTTTAACCCGGGTGAGCTCGAGAAGCCGCTGCAGGTTACCCAGATACCGAAGTAATACACGAGCATATGGCATTCCTTGATTTTTTAAAGAAAAAAGACACGCCGCAGTCGGCGCCTGTCGCACCCATATTGCCCGAGCAGATATACAAGCAGGGCGTTTTGGAGCTCCAGGACGTCATTGCCCCCTCGGCGCTCAAGATCACCCCGCGCGAGATAAACCTCGGCGACAAGATAGCGCGCACATTCTTTGTGATGTCGTACCCGCGCGTGCTGTCCGACTCGTGGTTTGCGCCTATCATCAACCTCGATAGGGTCATGGACATGTCGGTGTTTATACACCCTATAGACTCGGCAGACATACTCAAGAAGTTCCAGAAGAAGGTGGCCGAGGTGCAGAGCCAGATTATGGCCCGCGAGGAGAAGGGCCTCGTGCGCGACCCGATACTCGACACCGCCTACCAGGACCTCGAGGCCCTGCGCGACCAGCTCCAGCAGGCGCAGGAAAAGCTCTTTGATGTAGGCGTATACATCACTATATATGGCGCAACTGTAGAGGAGCTCGACAAGGTGGAGAGCGAGATCAAGTCTATGCTCGAGTCTAGGCTTGTATACGTAAAGCCGGCGCTCTTCCAGCAGGAGCAGGGCTTTAAGTCGGTGCTGCCTCTGGGCCGCGACGAGCTCAATGTGCTCTCCAAGCTCAACTCTTCACCCCTCTCCTCGATATTTCCGTTCGTATCCTTCGACCTTACATCGGACAAAGGCATACTCTACGGCGTTAACCGCCACAATGCCTCGCTGGTTCTGTTTGACCGCTTCTCGCTTGAGAACTATAACTCGGTGATATTTGCCAAGTCGGGTTCGGGCAAGTCGTACATGACCAAGCTCGAGATTCTGCGCACGCTCATGTTTGACACCGAGGTGATAGTTATAGATCCGGAGCGCGAGTATGAGTTCCTCTCGCAGGCGGTAGGGGGGCGCTACTTTAATATCTCGCTCAACTCCGAGCACCATATAAACCCGTTTGACCTCGCACCCCCGCGCGAGGACGAGGCCGCCGCCGACATTCTGCGCTCCAACATTGTGGCGCTTGTGGGTATGTTCCGCATTATGCTCGGTGGCCTCTCACCCGAGGAGGACGCGATAATCGACAAAGCCATAACCGAGACGTATGCGCTCAAGGACATTACTATAGACTCCAACTTTGCCGAGATTGAGCCGCCGCTGCTGTCGGACTTTGAGCTGGTGCTTTCGGGCATGCAGGGCTCGGAGAGCCTGGTGCAGCGCTTAAGCAAATACACCAAGGGCACCTGGAGCGGGTTTATCAACAAGCCCACCAACGTAGACATCAACAAGAAGTTTGTCGTGTTCTCGGTACGCGACATGGAGGACGACCTTAAGCCTGTGGCGATGTACCTTATTACGCACTATATATGGAACACGGTGCGCAAGACCCTCAAGAAGCGCCTGCTGGTCATTGACGAGGCGTGGTGGATGATGAAGAGCGAGGACACGGCCTCCTTCCTCTACGGCATGGCAAAGCGAGGCCGCAAATACTACCTGGGGCTTGCGACCATTACCCAAGACGTGGACGACTTCCTCAAGTCGCCCTACGGGCTGCCCATGATCTCCAACTCATCCATACAGATACTCCTTAAGCAGTCGCCCACCACCATAGACACGCTACAGAAGACCTTTAACCTCTCCGAGGAGGAAAAATACCTCCTGCTGGAGTCGGACGTGGGGGAGGGGATATTCTTTGCGGGCCTTAAGCATGTGGCGATTAAGGTGATAGCCTCATACACCGAGGACCAGATAATAACCTCGGACCCCAGCCAGGTGTTGGCATTGCGCAAGCAAAAGACCGAAGCCATGGCACAATAGGGGTACATGAACATTGCATTGCGGCTATTCGCGGGAGTTATCGATCTCCTGCAGTTCATATTTTTTATAACCCTGTTGGCGTTCCAGTTTATGACGCCGGTGGGCGGCGGTGTAGCAGGGGCAGTATCCGGAGCCGTACTGTGCTGGAACCTCTCTACCGGGGTATGGGAGAGCTTTGCAAATGCGGCAGCTTGTGCCGCCGGAGGCGGCGCACTTGGCACGGGGCTGGGCTTTATCGGCGCCCCAGCGGCCATAGCGATAGATATCGCCATAAGCTGCACATTTGGAGTCCTGCTTATCCTACTACTATGGGTGTCCGGGCGGTTTTCCCTTATGGCGACATTAATCGGGTTTACCAGCGAAATGTTGCCGGGGATAAACGGGTTTGTGCCGGGATGGAGCCTGCTCGTGCACCGCTGCATTCAGCAGTATAAAAAGGCCCAAAAAGAAGGGACTTCAACATCTCGTACGTCAGTAGGCATTCTTACGACAGCGGCTAAGCTGGTGCCGGCACTCGGAGGAGGCACTGCCGCAGCACTGCTAAGAAAGGCCCCTGCTGCGGCCCCGAGTGCCAAAGAGCCGTCTGAGAAAAGCAACCGAATCCCGCTGCAGACCAGGAATTTTGACGGCATCCGGCCCGCAAACGACAACCGCCCACAATCATATGCACAAGCGGCTTAAGACACTTGCATACATCCTTCTGCTGGCGGCTCCTGCCTTTGCCGAGGCGCAGTTTGCGCCCGAGCCCATACAGTATGTAATTACTCCGGAGGTGCCGGGCCCTAACCAGACCGTAACCATAGAGGCGCAGGGAATAGGCACGTTCTTAGGAGACGCTGCGATTACGTGGCAGAAGGACGGCGCGACAGTGCAGTCGGGGACAGGTATGCGCACATATACATTTACAACAAGCGGCATCGGCAGCGTGACACAGGTGCGCATAGACATACAATCGCAGACAAACGGGTCATTTAATAAAACGTTTGTATTCCGTCCGTCGGCAGTCAATCTTGTCTGGGAGGCGGACACGAGCGCTCCGCCGCTTTATGTCGGCAAGCCTCTATACTCTGCGGGCTCAACAATAAAAGTGGTGGCGTTCCCCGTGGTGGTTATAAACGGCTCACGCGTGGCGGCACAGAGCTTGTCATATCAATGGACGCGCCGTGACCAGGCACTGCCGGCACAGTCGGGGCTTGGGCGCAACACTCTCACATTTGTGGGCGACCAGCTGCAGGCCCAGGAGGACATTGTTGTGAGCGTCTATTTTGGCACCAGCTTAGTGGCGCAAAGCGGCATATCTATACCCTCAACACAGCCTCAACTGAGGCTGTACGAGCGCAACGCGCTGCGCGGCATCTTGTTTGACGCCGCCTTGCCGCAGGGGATACGCCTTGGCGACAAGGAGATAACCATTGCGGCACAGCCGTACTACTTCTCTAATGCGGCGATTAGCGCCGGCGCACTGCAATACTCCTGGATGCTCGACGGCAATGAGATTACCGGCCCGGACTCGGGGAAAGGTGTGCTTACTCTGCGCCAGACCGGCGGAGGGGGAGGGCAGTCGGCACTCTCGGCCGAGCTCCAAAACAGCTTGGACGACCAGCTGATGCAATCGGCACAAACCCTGCTTACTATCATCTTTGGCGCACAGTCATCAACCGGGTCGCTCTTCGGACTATGAAAAAACTACTGGCTATAGCCCTCTTCGCATTCTTTATCTCGCCGACAGCGGCGCAGGCAGAGCTGCAATGCTTTAGCGCACCCTCCTACATCTCCTACGTAAGCGTGCAGAACGCGGCCCAGTGCGCCTCGTATGACCCGGCCGGGGCGGTGTATGATACCGCATCACAATCTTGGCAAGACGCAAAGACCGGCAACGCAATGTATAATCCTAAATATACATGTGTTGGCCTTCCTCCCGCATATAGGACAAGCACGCCGGGTGCAGACGGCAGCTGCATTGTCGGATATAAGCTCGGCCAGGTTACAAAAGACGCTGTCGGCAACATACTAAAAATAGATTACGCGGATGGAAGTGTCGGGGATGGCGCAGGCAACTACACACCGCCTCCGGCTACCAACCCCCCGGCAAATACCGGCGCCTCAACAAACTCCAATACCTTTTGTTCCGGCGGCAGCTGCACCTACGTACCTCTGGAACCTCTGCCGCTTTTGCCGGACTGTTACGGGCCAAACTGCACCGCTTTAGGAAAAACAGGAGGCGGCTCCTTTGAAGGCCTTATCGGCAACAGCTTTAAGCTCCTTATAGGAGCAGGCGCCATGATAGCCGTGATCATGATAGTCCTGGGGGCTCTTACCTACATGTTCTCGGACATTGTGGGCAACAAGAAGAAAGCTCTGGAGCGTATCCGCGGAGCAATGTGGGCGATAGTGCTCCTGGTGTCGTCTTATCTTATACTGTTTACCATCAACCCCGAGCTGGTGACTTTTAATTTGGAACTGGTCTCACAGAATACTCCCCCGCAGTCTCAGCAAATGCCCGCAAACTCCTACAATATTCCTGCACCCCCCACCCAACAGGAGCTTAGCGCCTGCCAAGCACAAACAAACATCAGCGGCGCAAGCAAAACCATCAAGTATTACGCTGCCGGCACGTGGCGCTGCGAATAAGTATGACAAACCTCAACTGGAAACTGATAGCGGAAATTGCGGGCGGGGTGCTCTTTGTGGCGCTCTTGGTGTGGTTTTTCTTCCTGCGGTCGCCCGGCCTGGAGCCAGCGGACACGGCACAATTGCAAACCTTTGGGGAAGGGGATGCAGTATCGGGCATAAATGCAGCGGGCCAAGACAGCTCTAATAGTGCCCAAACTATACAGTCGCCCACATCCCTGCAGAAGGTGTTTAAGATAAGCGACGGCCCTGTTGCGGGTGCAACCTTTATGCAAGAGCCCCGGCCCACCACCACCGTGGCGCGCTTTGTTATGCAGCAAAACGGCCACGTGCTCGATTTGGCCATAGACAGCCCCGGCTCTGTCGCGCGCGCTGTCTCCAACACGACCATACCGGGCGCCTCGCAGGTGGTCTGGCTGATGCAGACAAGCCTGGGCCGCCAAGTGGCCGCAGGGGCGGTGCTCCAATACCTCGACAACGGGACCATTAAGAGCGTTGCGCTCGTGTTCCCGCAATCCACTACGACGCTCTCCATACCCGCACCGGTGCGCATACAGTTTTTGCCGGACAATCTGCGCTCTGTGGCCGCGTCGCCCGACGGCACGTCTTTGGCATATGTTGTGGCGACGGCAGCAGGCTCGGACGGCTACATTGCCCGGGCCGACGGCACCAACCCGAGGAAAGTATTTTCGCTCCCGCTCTCGCAGATGATTGTCTCGTGGCCCTCGACCCAGGTGATACTCGCGACCTCTAAGGCGGCCACCGGGGTCCCCGGTATAGCGTTCTCTATCAACACCACATCCGGCGTCGCATCGCCTATTTTGTACACCGCGGGCCTCACTGCTACGGCAGACTTTGGATTTAACCAGGTGGTGTACCAAAGTGCCACAGCGGACAGCCGCCGTACCTACACACACAACACCACAACAAACCTAGACCGCCCTCTGTCGTTTGACCCTATACCGCACAAGTGCGTCTGGAGCCGCGTGCAGGCAAGCACTATGTACTGCGCCGTACCGCTTTCCTACACTGCGCCCGAGTATGTAGACCTGTGGCACCAGGGAGCGGCATCCGCCGCAGACTCTGTACTTGCGTACAACCTCGTGACAGGACAAACAACGATAGTGGCTAGCCCGGGAGGAGCAGACGGCGGAGTGGCATCGGATATTATGCAGATGGCACTCTCCGCCGACGAGAAGTATCTCCTGTTTGTATCAAAAGGGAACCGCAGCCTCTGGGGAGTAAGGCTCAGCAACTAGCCACTAGTGCTTAGCCAATAGTCGCTCGAACTCTAGTCGCTATTGGCTAGTGGCTATGTACTAGCTCCTTTGTACTTGAGCACAATATGGCGGAATTTACCCTCGCCGGCAGACTCTGTGTTAATCTCCTGATCGTCCGCAAACAGCTCGTGCACTACCAGGCGCTCGTAGGAGGAGAGCGGCGGCATCTCGACATCGTGCTTAAAGAGCCTCGCGCGCTGCGCCAGGGTGCGCGCCTCCTGGCGCACAAGCTCCATCTTGCTCTCGTGGTGCCCGTTGACGTCAATAAGAAAAGTGGCCGCCTCCTCGCCATGCGCCTTCTCTACCATGCGCTTGGCAAGCATGTTGAGAGCGCGCAAGTGCTCGCCGTCTTGGCCCACAAGCATAGCCGGGTCGGCCACGGTTATAGCGACCACGGTACGATGGCCCGATGTTACAACTACAGACTGCGCCTCGTGCCCCAGCTTTTGCAAAAACTCCGATACAAAGGCTTGTAAGTTGAGGGGCTCCATACAGCCACTATACCAAAAACGCCCCCGCACAATAGTGGACGGGGGCGCTTTTTAGTTCTCTTTTTACTTTTTGCGCATCAGCACCCACTCCTGGAACACCGACACCAGGTTGCCCGTGACAAAGTAGACGCCGACCGCCGCAGGGAAGGTGTAGGACACCACGGCCATAAGCGCCGGCATAAAGTAGAGCATCAGGGCCGACTGCATCTTGTGTGCGGCCTCCTTCTCGGGGTTGGTGGGGGAGGGAGTGCGGCGCAGGGTAAGGCGTATGGCAATGTACTGAGTAATGCCCACCAAGAGCGCCAAGACTGCGTTGTGCGGAGCAAGTATGTCAAAAATCCCGAAGAAGCTTGTGGACACCTGTGCTGGCATGCCCACAAAGCTGTAGAGCAGCCCTTGGTCTATAGCGGGGAAGCCCTCGCGAAACAGGGCAAAGTAGAGCGCAATAAGCACCACGAGCTGGATAATGAGCGCGCCAAAGCCCGCGAACGGGTTGACCTTGTGCTTCTTTAGGAGTGCGAGGCGCTCGCGCGTAAGTGCCTCCTTGTCGTTTTTATACTTGGCCTCGGCGGCGTCGAGGTCGGGCTGCATGGCCTGCATGCCCATCTGGGTGCGTATGGAGGCGGTAAAGATAGGGTAGAGCACCGCGCGCATGATAAGCGTCAGGACCACAATGGCGAGCACCGTGTCGCCCTGGGGCATATGGCCAATGAGGAACACGAACAGGTTGTATATGGGCTGTACTAGGAAAGTTGTGAACATAGTTTTGTGATTTGCTCTTGATCAAGCTTAGCTGATTGAACAAAGAGTACCACGCGCGCCAAGGGTAGCGCGGCGGGCAGGCTGCGGTATACCAGGCGGCGCAGGCGGTTGCGCTCTACGGCCGAAGATGCGACCTTTTTGCTTATAACTACGGCCACTTGCGGGCTTGAGGCAGGCTCGTACTTGGCAGAGATACCGGCCCCCCTAGCGGAGCGGCCGGTTTTAATGACCTGGCGGACCTCGGCGGCGCTTAAGCGACGAGCTTTGGGGAGCATTTATACCGTAAGGCTGGCACGGCCACGGCGGGCACGGCGCTTGAGCACCTTGCGGCCTGCCGGGGTGGCGTTGCGCTTAAGAAACCCGTGAGAACGGGCCCTTTTGCGTTTTTTGGGCTGGTATGTCTGTGACATGCCACTACTATAGCCTAGGTACCCCACTAAGTAAAACGCGCCATTCTTATCCCCACTCTATCCACAGGTTGTGCACTTAATCGTACTTTTTGACGGGTTATCCACAGGCGAGTATCCTTAGTAAGTATTTTCCTATGACAACCACGAAAGAACTTTGGGAAAACGCGCTTGTAGAGCTCGAGCTCACGATATCCAAGCCCAACTTCAACACGTGGTTTAAGGACACTCATATTGTGCGGGTAGAGG
>Ga0172380_10003932_pt1 | contig 19723 bp, 21 predicted proteins | sample Leawe162metaG_FD_119747 | JGI IMG/M metagenome (GOLD analysis project Ga0172380, IMG submission 119747) | Leachate microbial communities from a municipal landfill in Southern Ontario, Canada - Leachate well 162 metaG | ecosystem: Engineered > Solid waste > Landfill > Unclassified | place... | reverse complement strand
TCGTAATTATCGATTTTACCTTTTGAAGTTTGCTACTTGGCTAAACAAGTATTATCCAGACTTGGATTTAACTGATGTGACCTCTAAGATGTTAAAAACGTATCGGGTATTTTTGGCTCAACACAAAAATGATAAAGGAGAATATCTCTCTCCAGTAACCCAAGGTTATTATGTGATTGCGCTGAGATCCATGCTCCGCTACCTACTGCGACAAGATTATGAAGTGGTCTCGCCCGAGCGGCTGGAGCTACCCAAGGGCAAGGAGCACTCACTAAAATTTTTAGACTACTCACATGTCGAGGCGATGATAGAAAAGGCCGATATATCCACTATCCAAGGACTACGGGACCGGGTACTGATGGAGACATTGTTCTCGACTGGCCTGCGTGTATCGGAGCTAGTGTCCTTGAATAAGACCACGATCAATTTAGAGTCGCGTGAGTTTGGGGTGGTGGGTAAAGGGCGAAAAATCCGAGTCGTATTTTTATCAGATCGTGCAGCTGGCTGGATCGAAAAATATTTGCGAGAGAGAGATGATCATTATCACCCAGTATTTATCCGTCACTCAGGAACTAAGCCTGCGATCGACGATCCTAAGGCTGGTGAAAAATTGCGACTGAACGTGCGCACAGTGCAGCGAATTATTGGGAAGTACGGACGTCTGGCCCACCTTCCCTACTCGATTACACCGCACGTGATGCGGCATAGCTTTGCCACTGACCTAATCTCTCATGGTGCAGGGTTACGTGAGGTCCAGGAGATGCTAGGACACAAAAATATCGCGACCACCCAGATCTATACCCATGTGACCAATCCTCAGCTAAAATCAGTACATGAGAAATATCACTCGACGGGCGAGACAGAGTAGAGGGCGCCACGCGTGTTGCCTAGCTTTTTGATGTGACCAGATTTTTTAAGTTGAAGCAAATCATACCTCAGCGTACTGCTTGGTATCCCGGCAAATCGACGATGGAGGAAGTCAAAACTAACAATATTGTGATCATGGATAATATTTAATAGTTCTTGGCGTCTAGGGAGTAAATCTAATGAGGTAAGATTTAGTGACGGTTCTGTAATTTTCTTTAAAGCCAAAGAGGCTGAGTTTGAAATCAGCGATAGAAAATATTCGATAATGCCAGTGAGGTCTTTTTTCTCATCTTGTAGATAGTAGTAATAATCATCTCGACTATTGCTCACAGTCTCTTCAAGAATAAGAAAACCAGAAAAGTCGTATCCAATTTGGCGGAGTTGTGCTGTTAAAATAAGTCGACCTACCCTACCGTTGCCATCGATAAAAGGATGAATTTTTTCAAATTGATAATGAGAGATAATGGCTTGGATGAGTGGGTGAAAAGCTGGGCGATCTATTTGTTCTAGCCAAACTGATAGTAGAGATTGAAGATCTTGAGGTGGTGGAGTTAGGTAAACAGCTACACCGGCACTATTGAAGATAGCTGACTGTTCTGTGCGAAACTGTCCTGCGTCAGATCTGAGGTTGAGCATGCTTTTGGAGTGTAGCGATTTGATAAAGGTGTTATCCAATTTGAGATCTGGTTGTTGTTTGTATAACCAGAGATAAGTACTTTCTAGGTTTTGGATGCCCAGTTTATCTAGGTCATTATTATCTGTGATCCCCTCGATTTTGGCAGAAAATAGAGCTGAGTTTAGGAGTGAATGTCTCCTGAGGTGTAGAGCTAATTCTGACTTAATGGGAATGAGAGAAAAGGCGGTTTTTTGACCTTCGAGTGTGTTGAGGAGGGTTTGGATCTTGGGAGTTAAAGTAAAAGTTTGATTTAGTAGCATGAGCTATTATTAGCAGATATTGGTAGATGTTGTCAAATGTTGGCAGATATTGGTAGATAAATTTAGCGAGAGAAATTGAGTGAGGATTTTTCGTTCTGTCTCGCCAGAGCTAATTCAATTAATTTGTCGAGGAGCTGAGAATATGATATTCCTGTTGCTTCCCATAACTTTGGGTACATGCTGATGGGAGTGAATCCTGGAAATGTGTTTAGTTCGTTTAAATAATATTCGCCAGTTTTGCTATCGATTAAAAAATCGACTCGAGAAAGTCCGTAGCAGTCGAGGACTTTAAATGATGTTTTGGCTGTAGCACGAATTTTGTCTGATAAATTCTGTTCTAATTTGGCAGGGATGATGGCCTGGCTATTGTCACCAAGATATTTGGCGTCGTAATCGTAGAATTCGTTACCTGGAATAATTTCGCCTACCACTGAGGCTTCGGGATTTTCGTTTGTTCCAAGAATGGCACACTCTACCTCTCTAACATTTTCAACACCCTTTTCGATAATAATTTTTAGATCACGACTTAATGCATGCTCGATACCACTTTTTAATTCTTGTTCGTTGTGAGCCTTGGTTATCCCAATACTACTTCCTTGGTTAACGGGCTTAATAAATAGAGGATAGGGATCTGTGTTTAGTTTGTGGAAAAGTCTATCTAACACCAGGCTTGAATCATGTTGCCACTCCCCTTTGGTAAACCAAAAGTAGGGAGGAACTTTTATACCATAACTTTCTACAATGTTTTTTTGGATAACCTTGTCCATGCAAACAGCCGATGCGGTTACGCCACAGCCAACGTATGGTAGTCGCATGAGCTCGAGCATTCCCTGAATGGTTCCATCTTCTCCGTAGGGTCCGTGGAGGACTGGAATCACTACGTCAATTTTATTGTCTTCCATGACGTCATCAATAGAATCAATTGAGTCTTCTGCTGAGATAATTTTGTCTGGGATCACTGTCTGATATGATGAGGCGATTTCTTGAGGACTAATCCATTTATTTTCTTTGGTGATTTTGATAGGTAACACTTCGTATTTGTATGGATCTAAATTATCGATAATTCCCTTTGCTGAGACGAGGCTAACTTCGTGTTCGGTGTTGGTCCCTCCAAAGATGACGGCGACTTTTAGTTTGGTCATGGTTAGGTGATTGTAGCAGATTAGATTTTGCCGACTAGATCTGCGCTAGGCTTTAGAGTTTTGTCGCCGGGGCGCCAAGAGGCCGGACAGACTAGGACTCCGTCGTTGTCTCTGACAAATTTGGCGGCTTGGAGCTTGCGCAGGATCTCCCCTATGCTACGGCCGATGGAGTTGTCGTGGATCTCGTAGGCTACTAGTTTGCCGTCAGGGTCAACGATAAAGCTAGCGCGGAGTGAGAGACCTTCATGGTCGATATAGGTCCCAAAGGTACGACAGAGGTTGCCTGTGGGGTCAGCGGCCATGGGATACTTGACCTTGGCAATAGCTGAAGAGTGATCGTGCCAAGCTTTGTGAACAAAGGCAGTATCGGTGCTCACTGAGATGATTTCGGCTTCAAGACCTGTAAATGATTTGTAGTGGTTTGCGGCGTCTTCGAGTTCCGTGGGACAAACGAAGGTAAAGTCGGCGGGGTAGAAAAGGAGGACCAGCCACTTCCCACGATAATCTTCGAGTTTGATTTTTTTAAAGTTGTCGTTTTGATAAACTTCGATCTCTGAGTCTGGAATGACGTCACCTATTTTTAGCATATTGTCTCCTGAAAAATAATGTAATGATGTAGAGCTAGTTTAACACGAGCTATGTCCAAGAAGTACTACAAGGGTTTAACCCTTGTAACGGGAAAGTAGTATATTTAAACTATGCCAAGAAAGAATGTGATTAAAGAGCTCTGGGGTGGTGGATACTATCATGTCTATAACAGGGGTGTTGCTAAACAACTAATTTTTAAAAAGAAAGCTGACTACAAAGTATTTTTAAGATACTTGAAAGAATATCTTCTACCAAAGGAGCATCCAGATAGAATGGAACTACAAGGGTTAAACCCTCGTAGGAGGTCGACTATTTGCTATGGTGAGGTCAAACTCTATGCATTTTGTCTGATGCCGAATCACTTTCATTTGCAAGTAAAGAATATAACTCAAGATGGGCTAGCAAAGTTTATGCGTGCACTATGCACAAACTATTCGATGTATTTTAACCATGAATATGAGAGGGTTGGTCCCCTTTTCCAAAGTAGTTATAAAGCAGTTGAGACTACTAATGATGGACAACTTTTATCTGTAAATAGATATATTCATCGGAATCCAATTCCACTGACTACAAGGGTTAAACCCTTGTATCTATATGAGTACTCGAGTTATCCGGCATATTTGGGTCACTGGAAGATGGACTGGTTAGATACGGAAGAAATAGGAGGAAGATTTTCTAAGATAAATTCCAGATCAGGATATAAACAATTTGTGGAAGGGAGTGAGGAAATACCTGCGGCGTGGGAAAATCTGTATTTGGGTATGGATGACGAGGGTTAAACCCTTGTATCTGCCTTGGCGAGAACGGAGGCAATATAGTCGTTTTTGGAGGCGGTGTAGAACTGGCGGTGGCCACTGGCGGACTTGAGCCACTGAATCTTTTGTTTCATATATTCTGCCGCTTCTTCTGGGTGAGCGCGGAGGTAGTCACGGAAAGAAAGAAAGCTGGTGTAGGCTGAGCTGCCAATATAGGTTAGGTGGAGATGGACGTCATTTTTGACGGTGTCCCCTACCCTGCTCATAAAAATACGGCTATCAATCTCCTTGTGGACGTGGCTAAAACCTAGGTTTACTAGCTTTTCGCCGGCCTCCGCTTTCTTTGTCCAGTCAGGGATGGCGATCAAGATGTCGATCATGCCTTTGCCGCCCATGCCTGGTATGGCTGTGCTACCAACATGGTGAATCTCGGCATCAGGGAGTGTCTGTTGCAATACTTCTTTGGCTTCTGTGAAAAGTTCTATTGCCTGGGTGTCGTAGTTATGGAGTGAAATGGTCATGTGGCGATTTTACCAGATAAATATATTGATGTATCTATTATTATAGGTTATAATATCGCCTTATGAAATATGTAGAAGCACCAAAATATACATTGATTCAAGTAGCTTGGGCTAAACTCAAACCTAAAGATAGAATGTCGATGTATAACATTAAGTTGGCCATACAGAAAGAGGAGAGTTTGCTTGGAGTTTCGGCATGGACAAGTTTGGCTGCTCTAGCCGTGGATATGTTTAACTACACTAATGAGATGAAGTGTTTAGCGAACTCTGGTAGTGAGAGAACTGGTAAGCAGGGTGGTCCCAGTTTGGTGAAGGAAAGAGTATCTCTAGCAGGTGCGATATGCACTGAATGCCCTGCAGCACGACACTGTATTATTCAACTCATTCATGACTCTGCCACCAATGAAGCAATGCTTCCTGATGAACTTAAGGTTAACCAATACTATTGGTGATAAAGGGCTTTACTCAAAACTACTATCATTTCTTCTTCGCTTTTTGAGCTACCGATGGACACGGTCGAATAATGGTGGGGTTAGTCGGTGAGAGAAAATCCCCAGTCAGAGTCGGTGTAGTTTGGTTCGGTGAGGAGCTGCGTGATTTCTTTTTGGAGAGCGGCGACATCAGAGTCGTTTAGGTTCGCATATTCATCTTTGTGGCCAGAGATGATGGGGTCCCCTGCTTTTTGATATTTGGCAGCTTTGGCACGGCCGTAGAGATGGTAGTGCTGTTCAGGCCGCCAATTGCCATTGTCCTGATAATTAACCCTATGTAGTTCTAGACCTATGGATTTGTAGTACCGCTTCATGGCTTCCCCTACTAGGATGGTGAGACGCATGAGTTCTTTGGCTTGGTCTGGGGTGAGCTGCTGGCGGTCCTCGATCGTGACCTTTGGGTTGATGACGATGTGTCCCCCATCAAGTCTGTCCACCTCATTTCTGGGGTGTGGCATGACGATAAAGTTGGTGGATTCAAAAATTGTGGTCATACTATTAATTTCTTAAATGCTTTTTTCAAAATTAATATTTCTGGATCATTTGGATCTTTGTTTTCCGAGATTATTGTGTTTATTTCACTCTCAATTATCCAGCGACTTTCGGATATTTCATCTTCTTGAATCTTTATCTCATTTATGTCTGACAATGGTGTAGCAAGGTAAACTAATTCGACAGTATGGGTTCCATTGTGCGAATAGGTAAACGCTGAAACTAATTCTTCCACTTTTACGTTGAGATTGAGCTCTTCTTTCAACTCTCGCTGTAGTCCTTCAGTTAAATCTTCGCCGTATTCGATATGACCACCCGGGATCTCATAAACACCAGGTAGAAAGGTGGATGATAGTGATCTTTTGGTGAGTAAAACTTTAATTTGATCGTCGAATTTTTGATGAATAATTGCACAAGCTACTATTGCTTGTTTCATTAGACTTCCTCTTCGTCGGCATCCTGGAGAGTGGTCACGGAAGTGACGACGTCGCCGGCGGCAGGACGCATGAGGATGACACCCTGGGTAGAGCGACCGAGGACCTTGATGTTTTTGAGAGGTAGTTTGATGACCTGAGCTTGCTTGGTGGTGATCACGACTTGCTCATCATCTTCGGTCACCATACGCACGGCGGCAATATCGCCGGTGCGGTCCGAGAGCTCGGCCACTTTGACACCCTGGCCTCCCCTCTTTTGGTCGGGATACTCACCGACATCGGTGCGTTTGCCTAGACCGTGCTCTGTCACCACGAGGATCTCGCGGAAGAACTTGCGGCGCTTGTCGTCGGGCTTGGGTGGTGTGATTTCGACCGTTTCCATGGCGATGACAGCATCCCCAGATTTCAGTGTCATGCCTTTGACACCCATGGTATCGCGACCAGTGGCCGTAACGTCGGTTTCCTTGAACTTGATGGATTTGCCTTGCTTGGTGACAAGGATCAAGTAGTTTTGGCCGTGACTAATCTCGACTTTGATGAGCTGGTCGCCATCGCGGAGGGAGATGCCGATCTTGCCGCTTTGGCGGATACTCTCGTACTCGGAGAGCGGGGTCTTTTTGATCATGCCATTCTTTGTGGCCATGGTGATAAAGTGACCCTTGTCGCTAAGGAGATCTTTGTTCACAGTCAGTACTGCTTGGACCATTTCACCCTGCTCGATATTGAGGAGATTGATGATGGCTTGGCCTTTGGCGGTCCTAGATCCCTCTGGGAGCTCGAAGACGCGCATACTGTAGACCTTGCCGGTATTGGTAAAGAACAAGGCGTAATCATGGGTATTGCCGACCGTCATGTGGAGGATCTCATCGGTGTCTTTGGTGGTCATACCTACGACTCCCTTGCCACCACGGCGCTGGGTTTTGTAGGTGCTAAGCGGCATGCGTTTGACGTAACCATCGCGAGTGATAGCGACAAGATTGTCTTCGGCAGCCACGAGATCTTCTTCACTAAATTCGCCAAGCTTGCCTTTGATGACTTTGGTTTTGCGTGGATCGCCGTAGATGGCTTTGAGCTCGGCTAGTTCTTTGGTGATGGTACTTAGAATAGCTTTTGGATCTTTGAGTAGGAGTAATAGCTCGTTGATACGGACCATGAGAGCGTTGTACTCGTCTTCGATCTTTTGGCGCTCTAGGGCTGAGAGACGGCGAAGTTGCATATCTAGGATAGCTACAGCCTGGATTTCGCTAAAGCCAAACTTGGCGATCAAACTGGCTTTGGCGGAGTCGGTATCTTTACTACCTCTAATGGTCTTGATGACTTCGTCGAGGTGATCGAGAGCTTTGATATAACCTTCGAGGATGTGGATACGGGCGCGGGCTTCTTTGAGCTCGTATTGTGAGCGGCGCACAATGACTGTTTGTCGGTGACGAACATAGTGGCCTAAGATAGTTTTCAAGTTCATCAAGTGAGGGGTCCCAAGTTCATCAAGTGCCACCATATTGGCGGGGAAACTAGACTGAAGTTCGGTGTGTTTGTAGAGATTGTTGAGGACCGATTTGGGTTTGCTAGCTTTCTTTAGTTCGATGACGATACGCATACCTTCACGGTCGGATTCGTCGCGGAGATCGGAGATGCCATCAAGCTTTTTATCTCTTACGAGATCGGCAATTTTTTGGATGAGCTTGGATTTGTTGACTTGATATGGGATCTCGGTAACAACGATTTGGAATTTTCCAGCCTTGGTTTCTTCGATTTCGGCGACGGCACGTGTGACTACCCTACCCTTGCCGGTGGCGTAAACCTCGCGGATTGCCTCGGCGTCGTAGATCACACCACCTGTGGGGAAATCTGGTCCTTGGACATGGACGAGCAGATCATCGACGGTTGCTTCGGAGGTAAAATCGCCGGTAAGTTCTTTGTAGGGGATGTTTTGGATGTCGGCCTCTTCGATTTCTGTGAGTGGAGCGCGTGTGAGTGGGGACGAGCCCATTTTGATGAGGGTAGTAACGGCGTCAATGATCTCGCCGATATTGTGGGTCGGGATCTTGGTAGCCATACCAACGGCAATACCATCGGAGCCCATCAGGAGTAGGTTCGGGAGTCTAGCTGGCATGACGGTCGGTTCCTGGAAAGTACCGTCAAAGTTGTCGATCCAATCAACAGTTTCTTTGTCTAGGTCACCGAGGATTTCTCCGGCAATCTTGGCAAGTCTAGCTTCGGTGTAACGCATGGCCGCTGGCGAATCTCCATCGACGCTACCAAAGTTTCCTTGGCCATCGACGAGCATGTAGCGCATAGAAAAATCTTGGGCAAGACGAGCTAAGGCATCGTAGACGGCAGTGTCACCATGAGGGTGGTACTTACCGAGGACTTCTCCGACGATACGGGCACATTTTTTGAATTTGGCTGGGGGCAAGAGCGCCAGCTCTTTCATACCGAAAAGGATGCGGCGGTGAACTGGTTTTAAACCGTCACGAGCATCAGGTAAAGCGCGCGAGACGATGACTGACATGGCATAGTCGAGATATGATTTTTTCATTTCGTCGACTACTCCGACGGTGGCGATTTTGCCAAACTTGGTTTCTTCGATATCCCATGGTTTTTGGGCGCCGACGGTGAGGAAAGAGGTGCGGTCGGAGACATCGGATGGAGAGAGCAATGAATTTGAGACCTCAGGGTCAGGTTGAACGGGCGAGAGAACCTCGCCCCTACCAGTTTCTTCTGGGGTTACAACCTCTTCGTCAAGATCAAGTGGTTTTAAAATGCTTTCGTCTGTCATATTAGTTCCATCGAGGTCTCTCCTCTAAGTGATATAATTTGATGTACTTAGAGGAGAGACCTCTAAGTACCAGATGCTACTTTTCTCCTCTTTTCATATCTGCCTCTAAAACCTTGGCGGCTTCGGCGGCACCTAGGAATACGCCGGTTTTGACGAACTTGCCTGGTTCTAGATCTTTATAATGGTCAAAGAAGTGTTTGATTTTGTTTTTGGTGTGTTCTGGGACATCCGAGATATCATTCCAGCTGCCAAACAATGGATCGACTTTTTGGATGGGTACGGCGATGAGTTTGGTATCGACCCCTTCTTCGTCGGACATTTCGAGCATACCGATGAGCTTGGCTTTAATGCCGACTCCAGGAATGATTTGATCGGAAGCTAGTAGGATGATATCGGTTGGGTCACCATCTTCGCCGATGGAGTCAAGGACAAAACCATAATTGGCTGGATAGTGCATGGGAGTGTGAAGGATACGATCGCACATGAGCATGCCGGTTTTCTCGTCGCGCTCATATTTGACCTTGCCACCTTCGGGGATCTCTATAAAGACTTTGATTTGCATTGCTGTGTCTGACATGTGTTTACCTTTCGGACCGTTATGGTGGTCCATGTGTTTTTTTGCGGGCGGATGATAATCCGCCCCTACATATTATATTTTATACATCGAGGGTTGCCTGAGTGGCATTGACCTGAATAAACTTTTTGCGTGGGGGGACTTCGTCTCCCATGAGGACCGTGAAGATCTCGTCAGCGGCTAGGCCATCTTCGATGCGGACTTTTTTGAGCATGCGATGCTCTGGATTCATTGTGGTCTCCCAGAGCTGTTCAGGATTCATTTCTCCAAGACCCTTGTAGCGCTGTAAGGTCACTTTTTTGCCGGCATGGGACGCGAGGATGGTATCACGCTCGGCTTCGGTGTAGACATATTGTTCTTTTTTGTCCACTTCAATACGGAAAAGTGGTGGCATAGCGATATAGAGGTAGCCACCTTCGATAACTTCTTTCATGTGACGGTAGAAGAAAGTGAGGGCCAGAGTAGTAATATGTTCACCATCGACATCGGCATCGTTCATGAGGATGATACGGTGATAGCGGAGGCGACTAGCGTTGTAGGTATCGCCGATGCCTGTGCCTAAGGCGATAATGAGATTTTTGAGTTCTTCAAAGGCAATGATTTTGTCTAGACGGGCGCGCTCGGTATTGAGGATCTTACCGCGGAGCGGGAAGATGGCTTGGAACCTACGATCTCTCCCCTGCTTGGCGGAACCACCGGCTGAGTCTCCCTCTACGATATAGATTTCGCAAAGTGATGGGTCTTTTTCTTGGCAGTCGGCAAGTTTACCAGGCAAAGTAGTTCCTTCGAGAACACCTTTGCGAACGACAGCATCACGGGCAGCTCTCGCGGCCATGCGAGCCCTTGCGGCTAGCTCGGCTTTTTCTAGCATTTTTTTGGCTTCGCCTGGATGTTCTTCGAGGTAGGTTTCGAGTTGTTGTTTGACCACAGCATAGACGGCTGATTGAGCCTCCATGTTGTTGAGTTTGGATTTGGTTTGACTCTCGAACTGAATATCGCTAGAACTCATTTTGATAAAGACGACCGCAGTCAAACCCTCTTTGAGATCGTCACCCGAGAGTTCGATTTTGTTTTTGCTGTCCCCCATCTTTTTGGTCATGTAGTCTTTGATGACTTTGGTCAAAGCTGTACGGAAACCAGTGAGGTGAGTACCGCCATCGTAGGTACGGATGACGTTGGCGAAAGAGAGAATATTTTCGGAGAAGGAATCGTTGTACTGGAAAGCTACTTCGACGCCGATTTTGAGCTCGTCGACTTTTTCGGTCCCTTCCATATATACAACATCGTGGAGGGCTTTTTTGTGAGTGTTTAAGTGAGATACAAGTGACTTGATACCACTTTCGAAATAGAAACCGGTGGATTCGTTTGTCTTTTCGTCATTTAAGTGAAAGTAAAGTTTGGGGACTAAGTAGGCACGTTCGCGAATGCGAGTTTTGATTTGACGATATTCAAATTCGATGGTCTTTTTGAAGATACTTTTGTCGGGGATAAATGAAGAATAAGTTCCGGTCTCGTCGGTGAGCAAATGTTCGTGGCCAGGGACCAAGATCTTTTTGACTTCGGCCTCGCTAATGACTTTGACAGGATAGTCGGGATTGCCGATTTGATAGGCTTGCATGTGATATTTGCCGTCACGTTTGACGATGACTGACATATGCGTAGAGAGTGCATTGACGGCGGAGGCACCAACACCGTGCAAGCCACCTGAGGCTTGGTAGGCAGTCTCTTCAAATTTGCCGCCGGCATGGAGCTTGGTCATGGCAATCTCGAGGGCGGAAACACCTGATGGATGCATGTCGGTGGGGATACCACGACCATCATCCGAGATGGTGGCATAGCCATCGTTGCCCAGGGTAATGTAGACATTCTTGGCATAACCGGCAATGGCTTCGTCGACTGAGTTATCGGTAATTTCTTTGAGAAGTTCTTGGATACCACGTTCGTCGGTACTACCGATATACATGCCTGGACGTTTGCGGACAGGCTCTAGACCTTCGAGAACTTTGATGTCGGATGCATTGTAAGAATTTGTCATAAAAAGTTTGCAAAAGAAAACTATAACATAGATGATTGTACCTCGGTCGGTATACCTAGTCTACCTAGTCGAGTGGGTGTGAGGTAGTGTGAGATAGAAGTGTTGCGTGACTAAGCTGACGCTACAGTTGGACAGGAGTTGCGTGTGGGCATTTTGGACCGATCTCGCGATTTTGGCGAGAGTGAGGGCGCCTGAAATATTTAAGTTGGGCGCGTTAAATTTGTCTTTGAGTGCAGATTCGATTTGAGAGATCCAGAGGATGCTTTCGCTGCGATCACGTTTTACGATAGCTGCAAGGCGGTCCCCAGGAGTCATGGCCATGACCGATTTTAGTTCAGAGAGATCGTAGACTAAGGATGGTAGGTCGTGACTACCTATATAAGTGGTTTGGCATCGAGAGCGAATGGTAGGTAGTAGTGTAGAGGGAGTGGTGCAAGTTAGGTAAAAACTAGTTTTTGCTGGGGGTTCTTCGAGCATTTTTAAAAGTGCATTTTGGGCCGGAATAGTCATGAGACCTGCTTCTTCGATCCAGACGATACGAGGGAGACGAGCGGCAATAGACAAGGGAGCATTTAGGTCTTGGATTTGTTTGATGGTTATCGATGACTTTTCGGCAAAAAGATGGATGAGTTCGGTACCAGAATTTTGCAGCTCGTTGAGGTATTGTTGACGAGAGGTTTTATCGCCTCCAGCAAGGATAATAGATGTCATACGGCTAGTTTATACCATGTTTGTATAGATCCTTTGATTTGTTGTACTATGGATACATGCAAGATCTTGCCCTCATCTTGAAGAAAGATGGTCTATTGTCGGACGCGGATTTTTCGCGACTTACAACCGAAAGTTATACGACTGGTGTGAGTCTCGACGAAATCGTGGAAAAATCTGGAGTGGTTGATGCGGTTGGTCTGATCAAGGCAAAGGCTAAGCTTTATAACGTCCCATTTGTATCACTAAAAGATTTGGCATCGTCACCAGAAGCGCTTGCAATGATCCCGGAAAGTGTGGCGGAACATTACTCGACTCTCCCCTTCCAATTTGATCCAAAAAATAAACTTTTATCGGTGGCAATGGCAAATCCACTCGATTTGCAAACGATTGCTTTTCTAGAAGCCAAGTCTGGCACTAAAGTAAAGCCGTTCATGGCGATCCAAGATGAACTGATGGATGAAATCCCGAGACGTTATTCGCAGGGATTGTCTGCTGAAGTCAGTCAAGTGCTTAAAGAATCTGTTGATTACGATGCGAGTCGCAAGGTATTTGATGTACAGAAAATTGGAGAGGTAATCCGTGAGGCCCCAATCGCCAAGATCGTGGCCACCATACTTGAGTTTGCAGTGAAAGCGCGCGCCTCGGATGTCCATATTGAACCACTAGAGAGTCATACGCGGGTACGCTACCGAATAGATGGTATTCTCCAGGAAAAGTTGGTGTTGCCACGCAAAGTGCATGAAGCGGTAGTGTCTCGTATCAAGATTTTGGCAGAGCTAAAGATAGATGAAAGGCGTCTACCGCAAGATGGGCGTTTTTCATTCCGTGCTGAGGACCAGGAAGTGGATTTGCGTGTGTCGTCCCTCCCGACGGTTGATGGAGAAAAGATCGTGATGCGTCTACTGCGCAAAACTTCGAATATTCCATCCCTCGGCGATTTGGGTCTTAGAGGTATGGCACTCAAGATAGTAGAAGAATCAATCAAAGTACCACATGGCATCGTGCTAATCACAGGTCCAACGGGGAGTGGTAAAACGACAACGCTTTATTCGGTTTTACACATGTTAAATACCCCTCGTGTGAATATTGTGACACTTGAAGACCCGGTTGAGTATCAAATCGACGGGGTCAACCAAGTACAAATTAACGTTAAAGCCGGTCTAACGTTTGCGACAGGTCTACGTTCGTTCTTGCGTCAAGATCCAAACATTATCATGGTCGGTGAAATTCGTGATAATGAGACGGCTGATCTGGCTATTCAAGCCTCGCTCACTGGTCATTTGGTTTTTTCTACGCTCCACACCAATTCGAGTTCTGGTGCACTACCCCGTCTGCTAGATATGAAAGCAGAGCCATTTTTGCTGGCTTCGTCGATGACCTGTGTGGCGGCCCAAAGAGTGCTGCGTAAGATTTGTGATAATTGTATTGAAAAATATGAGCCATCCCCTGTTGTGATCGAAGAAATGAAAAAAGTACTTGGTCCACTTTATGACTCTTATGTGAGTCAACAGGCAGGTAAGCCAATTATGTTGTCCCGCGGGCGTAAATGTGAGAAATGTGGTGATACGGGTTATCGCGGACGTATTGCGATTTTTGAGGTTTTGAAAGTTACCGAGAAAATAGGTAGACTAATCCTAGAGCGCGCGCCGGCGATTCAAATAGAGCAAGCGGCGGTGGCGGATGGGATGGTACTGATGGAGCAAGACGGTTATCTCAAGGCGCTTGATGGGCTGACCACCATAGAAGAAGTTATCAGAGTAGCAAAAACGTAAGGAGATAGATATGGATATTAAAAAGATTTTGGAAATGTGTGTTCAATACAATGCTTCGGATGTTCATCTGATGGTGGGGATCCCCCCGATGCTCCGACTCCACGGCAAATTGCTAACGGTGCCTGAGACCAAGGCCATGACTCCGGCTCAGGTTGAGGAAATGACCAATTCGATTTTGAGTGAACAACAGAGAGAACTGCTCAAAATAGATCGTGAACTGGATTTTTCGTATAGTCTGCCAAATGGTGCCAGATTTCGGGTCAATGTATATTATGAAAAAGGTAATGTCGCGGCTGCCTTGCGCTATATCCCAGCAACTATTTCTACGCTAGAAGAGTTGCACCTCCCTTCGATTATTGGAAAGCTAACGGAGATGAAACAAGGGCTAGTGCTTGTGACTGGTCCTACAGGACATGGTAAATCGACTACAATTGCGGCGATGATCCAGAGAATTAATCAAACTAGAAGTGAGCATATTGTGACTATCGAAGACCCGGTTGAGTATGTCCATACTCCAATTAAAAGTATTATTTCTCAGCGTGAACTCCATGCCGATACTCACTCGTGGAATGTAGCACTAAAATCGGTACTGCGCGAAGACCCAAACGTGGTGCTAGTGGGTGAAATGCGAGACTATGAGACGATCGAAGCAGCAATTACGATTGCTGAAACTGGTCACTTGGTCCTAGCTACCCTCCACACCAATTCGGCAGCGCAGACGATAGACCGTATAATTGACGTATTCCCTGAGAAAGAGCAACAACAAATTCGTGGACAGTTGTCGTTGTCGCTAGAAGCGGTGATAGCACAGCGACTAATTCCTTCGTCCGATGGAGCTCGGGTGGCGGTAGCGGAAGTGCTGATCGCTACGCCGGCGGTGCGATCGCTAATTCGTGATGGCAAAAGTCATATGCTAACCAATGTAATGCAGACATCAACGGATGTAGGCATGCGGACACTGGATATGGCGCTAGTTGAAGCTTACCGAGCAGGAAAAATTAGTTTGACCACTGCGCGTGATTATGCGGTAAACGTAGAAGAACTCAACCGCTTGGCGGGAGGTAGATAAATTATGGAGAGATACAGATTTAGGGCGCGAACCAGCGTGGGTGAGTTGCGCAAGGGAATAGTCGAAGCTCAGAGTGAAACGACTGCGGCACAGGTCTTGCGTGATCAAAAATTGATTATTATCGAAATTCATCAACTCGGTAGTGGTCAATCAATGTTTTCATTGGGTAAAAAGGTAAAATTTGAAGATGTTGTAAATTTTACAAGACAACTTTCGACCATGATTGGTGCGGGTCTACCACTCACGGATGCATTGTCGATACTGCAAGTCCAAGTGACGCCGTCATTGCAGGTAATTGTGGCAGACGTACTTAGATCGATCGAGGGTGGGTCGACATTTGCTGACGCTTTGACACATCATACGGAAACATTTTCGCGGGTTTATATTGCACTTGTTCGGGCGGGTGAAGCGGCGGGTGTGCTAGACACTATTTTGGTGCGGTTGGCTGATACTTTAGAAAAGCAAAGAGAGTTCCAGGAGAAAACTAAAGGAGCCATGATATATCCGGTGATCGTGCTGGTAGGCATGCTTGCGGTGACGACGGTAATGATGATTTTTGTATTGCCAAAATTGACGCTAATGTATAAAGATTTTGATGTAAAGCTGCCGTTTATTACTCAAATATTGATTGACACCTCGACCTTTATGAGTAAATTTTGGTACATCATGGGCATAGGTATAGTTGCTGCTATTTATGTATTTCGTCAATGGAAAAGTACAAAAATTGGTGCCTATCAATATGACATTCTACTTTTGAAGGTCCCTGTTTTTGGAAAGATAAAGTCGATGGTGCTGATGACCGAGTTTACACGTACCCTGGCGCTACTTGCTTCGGCTGGAGTGTCACTAGTGGAGTCGCTAGGGATTGTGAAAGAAGTGGCTGACTCGGAGGTGATGCGTAAGGCACTGACAGAGGTCGCAAGTGACGTAGAAAAAGGTAATCAGTTGGCTACATCACTGGCAAAACACCCTGTTTTCCCCATGATTGTCTCTCAGATGACTAGTGTGGGAGAGCAGACGGGAAAGCTAGATGAAATTTTGAACAGAGTAGCTGGATATTTTGAGAATGAATCTGAGCATGCAATTAAAAACATGTCGACTGCAATGGAGCCGATTATCATGCTGGCACTGGGTATAGGGGTAGGATTTCTCGTGGTAGCCATTATCGTGCCTATATACAACTTGACGAGCGCGTTCTAATATGATGTTATAGAGGTAGATACTATAGCTGAAGGAGATGATTATGTTTAAGAAATTAGGTTTTACAATGATCGAACTTTTGATCGTGATTGCGGTACTTGGTATCTTGGCAGTGGCAGTTCTATCTGCGATCAATCCAATCGAACAGATCAACAGAGGACGAGACACTGGTTCGAGATCAGATGCAGAACAAGTTATTAGTGCAGTAGATCGTTTTTATGCTTCTAAAGGCTATTATCCTTGGCAATATGGTGCAACATCGGGAGGCACATCTGTACTAGCATGGAAATTAGTCAACAAAATGGATGCGTGGAATGACGGAAATTCTACCGACCCGCAAAATGTATTAGAAAAGTTGGCTGCTGGCTCGCCTTTAGATTCAAGTTTTGGAACAAATGAGCTGAAGAGTTCATTTACAAATAGAATTGTTTCCAAAGGATATAATTACCTCTACGTATATAATCAGGGTGGACAAGGTGATAGTACCTATGTTTGTTTTAACGGAAAATCACAATCTTTCCAGACAGAAGCTAAGGAGAGATGTGAAGGAACCAAGGGCGATATGCCAACCGATCTTGATCCTACAACAATAGCGCTTATCTGTGGAACATGTAGTTCTGGCTCTTGTGCTGGAGTTACAGTAGATGCAGTTAATGGTCAATATCTAACTTGCCTACCATAGTCATAACGTTATAAAAAAGATAGAATGTGAGGATGATGTATTTCATCCTCACATTTTTTTTGGGTGCTGCTGTAGGGAGTTTTGTAAATGTGCTTATAGATAGAACGATGCTAGGTGAGGACTGGGTAAGAGGACGATCTCACTGTGATAAATGTAAAAAAACCTTGGCATGGTACGACATGGTCCCGATTTTGAGTTATGTATTTTACCGAGGACATAGTCGCTGCTGTCATGCTCCCCTCACCTATCGCTATCCACTAGTGGAGGCAATCGTGGGGTTGTTGTTTGTGTGGTGGATAGGTGTGGGATTTTTGTTTTTCCAGCTTGTCAGTGCCCCCCTCGTGGTCGTACAGCCAATCTTTTGGCTAATGACAGGCACGCTCCTGGCGATCTTGGCGCTTGCGGATCTTTTTTATGGTGTGGTACTACTGCCGGTAGTATGGATAGCATCTGGACTGGTTGTAGTGTATAGACTGACACTTTTGCACTACGGGGCGTATCAGTTTGTTGATTTGCAAAATTCGATCTTATTGTCAGGCATATTTTATGCAGTTTTTTGGCTATTGTGGAAATTGACCAAAGGCAAAGGAATGGCAGATGGAGATATGTACGTTGCTTTGTATATGGGGCTGTTGCTTGGCTGGCCGAGAGGTGTTGTGGCACTGATAAATAGTTTTATTCTTGGTGCTCTGGTTGGGGTGTTTTTGATTGTGACAAAGTTGCGTAGTCGCCATGATACGGTACCCTTTGTGCCATTTATGGTTGCGGCAATAATAATCTCATTGGCATGGGGTGAAAAAATTATTCATTTCTTATATTGATAGATGTTTCGAAATGTAGGGTGGGATTACCGGTTTTGCGGCTCGTAGTAAGTTTGTCTTTTAAGCCAAATGAGACTTTGATAAGACTGGGATCGGATGTAGTCGGCTCGCAAGATAGAGTAAAGAGTGATAACTCCATATTGGCTGGAGTAAGGTAGGTGGCAGAATTGGAGGCGATGCGAGTCTGTCCATCCTCGTCAATTTCGCTGGTTATGGTAGTGATATTTCCGTCGGGATTGACGAGCGTAATAGAGGAAGTCTCGTCTCCACCGTAGCAAGTTTCGATAGATTTAGCACTGCGAATCATGCCCTGGATTTGTCCAAGGGCATAGTTGCCTGCCTGCTTGATTTTGGTAGTTGTGCGGATGCGATTGCTGCTGACGATACTCATGAGCATGGTACCGGAGATGGCTAGCATAAGGAGACTAAGTAAGCCAATCACGACAATTAGCTCGATGAGAGAGAATCCAGGTTTTTTTACCATGTGTTTAATTCCATTTCGATAATAGCTTGTCTTTTAACATTTTCCATCCAAGATACTTTGATTGTAATTTTGACCGCGTCAAGATTGTTGACGGGATCGCTAGTTTTAAGAATTTCGATTTGACGCTGGAAATTGGTACTGTCGATATAATCGGTAGCGTCACATTCACCACTAATAATTTCTGTAAAATCTACAGGAAGGACATTGAGACAGTAGGTGCCATCCGGAAGTGAGGCCATAGTCGCCCAGCCGAGGATATTGCGCTCTGTCTTGATCCAGTCACTAGCTTGGGTGGCATATTTGGTGGCTTCCGCTAATTGTCTGGCGTAGGTATTTTGTTTTTGCGATCGATTCATGAGAGACAAGGCTGCAATGATAGAAACACTGATGAGTGCAGTGGCAATGACAATTTCGATGATAGAGGTGCCGGTTAATTTTTTCATTCTTTACCAAGATATTCGATAGTGCCAGTATTGGTAATTTTGATGTTGTAAAAAATATCATTGGGATCAGAGTATCTTAGAGTTAATGACGAAGGCTCACCGAGGTCTATGCCGAGAGATAGTGGCTTGAAAACAAAAGAATAATTTGTGTCAAAGACAATGCCAGGAATGGAGGTTTCTCGTAAAACTCCAAGATCCCCGTTTTCACAGGTGCTAAGCGACTGAATGTGATTGGAATTGGTAATTGTGATTTTTTGACCTTCGAATTTGCCATTGCAATCTTTGTCACCAATACTGGAAATTTGTTGGTTTTCTTGCAAAATGGAAACGATTTGTTCCCCTGCTGCCTCGGCAATTTGTTTTTGACGTGCTTTGGTGTAGGCCGAAGTACCAAAGGCAACCATGATGCCAATGATAGAAACTACAATCATCAATTCGACCAGGGTGTAGGCAGATTTATGCTTCATGGATTAGTGACAGTCCAGTTACAGGTCAAGGGAGTCTCAACGGTCTCGAGGGTTGCACACAGAGAATATGTAATGGCAGGTGTACCACTTGGTGTGTAGGTATAAACTGAGTTTTTTGGGTCAGCTGGAAGGGTCCCGATATAATCTGGAATTAATGCGCTGGTGTCAGCTGGATAAAAGCCATTTTCGGAGCGATAGGTTTCTAGCGCTTGACGGATTTGTTCGAGATCGGTTTTGCGCCGGGAATCACGGGATAGTTGCATCGCTTTTATATAACTGACCGAGCCTACTGAAATAAGGATACCAATAATCCCGATGACTACCAAAAGTTCGATGAGAGTGAAAGCCTTATTATTTTTTTTCATTGTGTAAGTCCGCTTGGACAAGCTCCACCACTAAAACTGGTTGATGAGCTAATTTTGCCGGATTGCCCAGTTGAACAAACAACCCAATACATATT
>Ga0172380_10003931_pt1 | contig 19727 bp, 20 predicted proteins | sample Leawe162metaG_FD_119747 | JGI IMG/M metagenome (GOLD analysis project Ga0172380, IMG submission 119747) | Leachate microbial communities from a municipal landfill in Southern Ontario, Canada - Leachate well 162 metaG | ecosystem: Engineered > Solid waste > Landfill > Unclassified | place... | reverse complement strand
GCTTCCGCCGGCACTTTCCCCACGAGATAGAGAAATGCCGTCCTCGCATCGCCATCGCAATGCGTCGTCAGCCAGTAGCAGTCGAAATGCTCCGTCACAAAGAAAAGGAATTCCACGAGCCCCATCGCCGCCTCCCCTCGCGAAATCAGCACCCCATCGATATCAAGATAGATCTTAGTCATATATCCAGGAATATCAAGGACAGTCCTTTATATTGACTCATCCTTCACGCAGATTCCTCGTTCGCTTCCCCTTGTAGTACTCGGACATAGTGATTGGTGATAACAACTTAAAAAAAGCTTTTCAACTCGTTAGGGAATCCAAATACTCTTGTATCAATCCTCTATCTTCATTTTCTTTTTCACCCTTGTAGTAAAGTTCAATAAAATCTATCAAAACAACTTCCCCACTATTGGTATTATGTGCGTAGATGATACGAAACAATGACTGTCCCTTCAGCGACGCACACGAGAGGCGTACCTTGAAAATAGTAATACACCCATCATCCGAAATATGCAGTCTATTCCAATGTTTGCTTCCACTGCCAAGTGGCAACACTTTCAAAACATCCTGGAGCTTGCCGAGATCACTCTGCAGAGACCTGTATTTCTTGCTGAATCGTTTCAATTCTTTCGAAAATTTCTGTGATTGTCTGAATTCCATATATCTGTTCGGTGCAGTATTTACAATTCATTATACTGTCGTACAGACAATTTCTCGGGACGATAAAAAACATGATCATACTCGATATTCTTCCCATCCTCTGCAGCGAACCATGGCGTATCCTCGTGCGAAAGTACCGAGAGCTCCGAAGCACTCTTCTCTCCATATCGAGCGAGCACGCTATCGATCATCGTCATTTCCTGAGCGCTCAGACTGCTCAAATCCGCATGGCGATGCGGTAGAAATTTCCTCTGCTCATAGGTAAAGTACGCACTCTTCACCTCTTCTAATTCTCCACTCTTCTTCATCTCATCCACGACGCTCACGAATTCCCTCGGCGTCGGACCATGATGATTCTTGATATAGGTCAGCCCCATCAATTGCTCTTCATATTTCTCGTAATAATCGAAGTCGATGAAATAGAGGAGTTTGTAGAGAACCGTCATACCCACATTCGGCTTCCCCGCCGTCTTTTCCAAGACATACAGAAAAACCTGCTTGAATTTCTCAAGTTTCTTTTGCGGAATACTGACACGAATATCACTCTTCGGAGATACGTGATCTCTGACAATACCGAAAATTTCCTGAATCTTCCCCTCCTCTGCCTTGGTCAACTTCCGTTCATTACTTTCAACCTTGGCCAAAGTCGGACGGGAAATATCCAAACGCTTCGCAAGCTCTTCTTGCGACATACCATATTCTTCCCGCAATTTTCGTACATCAATTTTCTGAGACATAATACCTTCTTAAGTACTTTAACTACAATTTCATTGTATATTGATTGTAAAGAATTGTCAATATCTTGTAAGTATTTACATCTATGCTTTACAAACGAAAAGAGATTGTTTATAATGGCATCGTCGGATGGGGAAACCCCTCTATGGTCGGATTCGGCTAATCAAAACAACACAAGATAAATATATGGCAACATACCATCTCAGAAAAAATGTCGGCGGAAAATATTATTGGGTTTTGCAATCCAATAAAAACTACGAGATTGTCGCTATGAGTAGCGAGGCCTACGACTCCAAACAAGGAGCTCTCAACTCCATCGGCTGGACAAAAGCAAATGCAGAAAAAGCGGGATTCAAAGACGATACACGGCCTTAAACTCGCTTTGTAAAAAAATAAAATGAAAATAAAAATTTAAAAAGAGGATGCGCGGAGCACCCTCTTTTTTATGACCCACCCTAAACAACTCCCCTCCTACTCGCCGGGTCATAGATATTCCTCGTTCGCTTCCCCTTGTAATGTTCGGACATAGTGTTTGATATTAACAAATGGAATTACGTAACCAGTTACGTAATTCGGTACGTATCATATCTCCACCACCACCGAGATCGGGAGATGATCCGATGCCTCGGATTGTCCCACCTCAAACGAATGCGCTTTCAAATCCCGACTGATGAAAATATAGTCCAGTCGGGTATTAACCACCTGCAATTTACATATTGTGCAGCCTTCGATATGCGTACTCCACGTCGGAGTGGAAGATGGATCCGTATCCGTCAAAACCTCCTTCATCATTGTGATCGCTTTACTATCCGGCGTAGCATTAAAATCTCCCATGACGACCGTATGCTCAGATGGCAGAAGTCCGATCAGCTTGGTGGCCTGCGCCTCCTGCTGCGCAGATGGCTTCTGATGAGTATGGATCAGATGCGTACTGAAAATATGGACCGTCGTCCCATCGAGATCGACATCCACCCGGGCCACTGCCCGCTCATCTTCCTCATCCAAAAGATAAGTTGCAAAATCAATGACCGGCAACCGACTGAAAACAGCCGGACCGTGCCGATATACCTTGCCATCCCATATCTGTTCCGTCCGCGCGAACGCATACCGGTATCCGAGATTTTCCAGATACCCGATCACGTCCCGGCCAGGATCATCATCCTTCACTTCCTGCAGTCCGATAATATCCGCATCCGCAGCGGAAACGAACCGCTTGAACCCCTCAAAATCCCCATCCACCCAAATATTCCAAGAAAGTATCTTCATATACGCTATAGAGGTTATATAACTACCATGAATCAATTATACACCCCATTAAATCCTACTTCGTAATTTCACCCCAGTTACATTCAAACCCGATGTAACGGGGTAAACAGGGTGAACCCAAACAAAAAAATTTACCACCGTCGTTCATGAACGACGTGGCCTGCCCGAAGACAGTGGAAGCCCGAGGGCTGAGAATTCTATATCAAAAAATGTACCTAACCCCTTTTCTGACTTGCCTTCAATATACTCACAATTAGTCAACTCATGAAAATACTCATCGAGGATCAATTTCGATTAATTCTCAACATTTTTTATCTCCAAAATATTTGATAAATCCACTGGTAAAACTATATTAATCTTCAGGCCAATTTTTCTGAAATCATCCGGACTATCATTGATTCTGTCTATTATTGATTTTTTATCAAGGGTCAGAAAAAAATCCATATTAGATCTCTCTGCCTGAAATATATGCTCCGCATCATCTTTATCAAAAATAGTTTTTAATTTAATAAGCAACGGATTTTCCGTGCTACGTCCCCCACCAAAACGACTAGTGCCAAAAGAAATCGAACCAAAAGTTGATGGGGTGGATACTACTAAATTTGAAACAGGAACTTTCTTCACTAAATTGTAAATGAACAGTAGAAAGTCTCTCTGTATAGTTTGTTGAATTTTTTCAAGCTCCTCCTTTGCTTTTATGGAAGTAAAAAGTTCTATCTCTTTTTTATCAATTTTCTCACTCATTGCTCGCAACGCCCTCGCATCTTCTTCCTTAAGTCTAAAATCATTTATCCTTGAAACTATATTCGTATCTAGATAAATCCTATAAAACCTCTCTATTTTTTGGTAGTTAATCTCAATATGACCCATCGAAGGATGATTATAATAGATCACTTTTGTAACTTTTAAATAGTGTGGCGCCCCAGCTAGATTAGTGTGCTCAAATATATCATCTTCTTCGACTGAAATACTGACATCTTTTATGTAAATTTTATCCTGAACATTCGCCTTAATACCCTCTATCCTTCGAGAATCTTTTTTCGTTAAAGTCAACTGTTCTGTCATAAATCTATCCAGCATATATCCTTCTCCCCTTAAATATTTACTTAAGAATGTCATCTCCATCTACCTTCAATGGATTGTCTGTGGCAATATTTTCACGAGATTTACTTCCTAATCTAGGGAAAAAATTTAGCACCTCCATAATTGGATGTTTTTCTCCTTCTGAATTAAGAAATTTACTTGAATCGGTACCTATGGCTTTTAATAAATTTCGCATGTGTTCTTGAAGCAACTGATTTCTTTCGTCTCCTTCCCCCAACTCCTCAATCGTCTTTTTATACCCGATAAATGCTCTGGCCATTACCTCTTTATGCTTATATGATTCTTCTAGTTTTTTGCTCTCCGCCCTCCTATTCCCGAAAAAAATAGCAAGCCAAATCACAAAAGCAATTAGCGGGGCTCTTAATGCTAAAAGTCGCCACACATCTTGAATGGATGTCACATTCTTACTCTCCTGGATAATTGTGTCGTAGCCAAAAAATACAGATATGCCTAATAAGCCTACAAAAAATACAGACGATACTACCCCGCCCTGATGATATTCTTTCACCTTATCAGCAAAAGATTTCGACAGATTCACACTTGCCGTCCCAGATTCAAGCTCTTCCTCTATCTTTTTATATAGTCTTGTGTATTTTTCCTTTTGTTCTGTATGAAAACCATCAATTTCGCCAAATAATCCCCTTACTTTTTCCACGCTCCCATCTTCATTTGCCTTTTCATATCCAAAAACATTCTCCGTAACTTCATTTATTCTTTTTTGATCATTCTCAAAATTTTCAAGAATATTTTCAAGCTGAGTCCTGATTGATTCGCCTGCCTCATCATCCTCGCAAATGACATTATATGCCTCATTAATCTCCTGTTCTTTTTCTTTAATCTGCGAAACCACGCCGCCTTCTCCATTAATTTCTTCTCTAGACACCTGAATTTCCTGCTTATTTTTATTTATATCTTCAACCGCGGAATTAAGTATATTTAAATTTGAAACCGCTTCTTCCAGAAGTCTCATCAGCTCTACTTTGCTCATTCCTTTAATGGTCTTTTTTTCTGCCATAATCTCAAAATAAACTATTTAATTATAAAAAAGCACCCCAGAAGACTGGGGTGTGGAATATCTTGCGAATATGGCTCTTTCCTTTCTTCTCTCTTAATTTTTTAGAGAATTCTCATTTCGTTACCTCTATTATATCACAACTTCTTGGAAAAAACAACGTTAAATTCACCAAATACCCTTAATACCATGCCGACACTCCCCCATGACCAGAGCAAGTACCACGTCTATTCTCACTATAACTATATGATCCATCCCGGCATCGAGCCGAAGCTCCCGATGGATTGTCGCTCGGTCGATGTACGCAATTCCCGTCAACATTCCTATAATAATCTTCTCCGCAGGCAGTAATACTTGTGGTAGCCGGCTTTGGCGCTACTTTGACAGTCTCAGCCTTCTGTTCTACCTGAATAAGAGGTTTCTCTTCCGGTGATTGAGCCTGCGGGACGACAGTCTGGACCTGCGTCGGAGCGGATGGGCTCTCAGGGGCCTCCTCACTTCCAAAAAGATTCGAAAGGAGAATAACTCCCGGAACCAAGAGAATAAGAATCCATTTCAGCATAAGGGGGCGGTTAATAATTTAACTCATCAACCTACTCCCCTTCACAAAAATAGTCAACAAAACTCACATTATCTTATCGCTTTTCAATATTGGTTCAGGACCAACCTTGACTGATGGTATTAGGACCTGATATTTGGTGTTAACGGATATAATTACGTAATTACTTCAAGTCACTCAAATCTCGCTGTTGCAATACCTTAAAATCCACCCCAATCGATTGAAAGTGTTTTTCACCACAAAGAATTTTTTGACGTTCGCTAGGACGCAAATTTTCCAAATCTTCAACAAACTTCGTTTCCCTTACGAGATATAGTTTTTCCTTCCCATTGTCATCTTGCATAACAATAGCCCAATCAGGATTATATGTACCAAGTGGAGTATCTACAACAAATCTTGCCGGCAACTTTGTAAACAACGTTACGCGTGGACTCAAATCCAAATTCTGAGCAAACTCCTTTTCGCCATCACTATCAAAAACAACATGATCAAAAACTGCTTTTTCACTCTTTAATGCTTTTGATCGATAACTCTCAAAATCCTCAAAAAGTTCAACCTCCCATACATCCTCAATTGGAATGTACTGTAATCCTTCGTTGATAAGGAGATCATTCAGAACATTTTTAATTTTGACAATCACGCTCCGTACATATTCCTCTGTATTTTCAAAAATCAAATCAAGATTGGATACTTGCGTCAGAACTTCAAAAACTGTCTTTCGGGTAATTCCAGTTTCTTCAACAATACGATTCACGATATTCCCGATCCGCACTTCCTTTTTTAATTCCGCTCCAGCTACACTATTCAGATACACTGTTTTTACCTTTCCACCCTTATCAAAATTAACCATCACTTTATCTACTTGTACCACCAAATTCTGCACATCAAGTATGTTAATTTCTTCAATACACTGTTCTATCAATCTATCAGTATGAATTTCTATATTAAATTTTGTTTTGCGCCGTATCTTTTCCCAGAGATTTTTAAAATCTTCATTATCACTCGCCAAGTGCTTCTTGAATTTCACCTGTACTTTTCCGCGCGCATTTCCAGCACTTGGAGAATCTTTATATCCTGCTTCTGTATATTCCCGTTGTAAATTTGAAACAAACTCTTCGTAACTCTCATTAGCAATAACCGTCAGAACATTTGTTTTTTCCTCATAAATACGATCCCCATTCACATCTACAGGGAGACGCAAACCACGACCAATTTTCTGACGCTTTGTAGACTCATCCCGCGTCTCTACCAAAGTACAAATCTGAAAAATATTTGGGTTATCCCACCCTTCTTTCAAAGCAGAATGCGAAAAAATAAAACATGTCGGCTCAGAAAAAGATAAAAGTCGCTCCTTATCTTTCATGATAAGATCATAAGCTTCTTTGTCTATTTTTGAATCCCCTCGAGTATCTTGAAAAATGATAGTCCCCTTCTCTTTTTTACTTGCGAAATAGCCCTTCTGCACATCTGAAACGTTCACATCTCTAAACCGATCATATCGGCTACATAGTTTCACAAACTCCTCGTCGAAAATCCTTCGAATCAAACTATCAGCATGAATATAATTATCCACTCTATCAATAAAAAACAATGACAATACTTTTACTCGTTCGCCCAACTCTACTTGCTTTTCAAAATGAGCTTTGATTGTTTCGTGAATCTGCGTTCTAAAAATAACCTCCTTATTTTCATCTTTTTCTTCGTCCACACCAATTTCCTCTCCATTCGAAAGGAGTATGGCATTCTTTCGGGCATCAATTTCACTCACAAGCAAATCAACATATTTTTGATTTTTTGTCTTACGCTCCAGATTATCACCAAGTTTCAAAACTACATCTTGTAGCAAGAAATCTCCATTAGCATTTACTATTTCCAGAGTTACCTTAGCCTTCGGAAGCTGACCAGCCTTTGTTTCAATCTTTTTCACCGAAAACACACGCTTATTTGGATCATTATCTTTCACGCCATACACTTCAATCTTTTTTACGAGTCCTTTCCGATAAGCATCTACCGGAGTAAGTCGGTACATGAGATTATGAACACTTTTGTGCGTCGCGCTATACCGTAATTTAAACAATGCCCTTAAATCATCAATGGCCGATTTAGAAAGCTCTGATTCCATATTCTGTGGCTCATCCATAATAACCACTGGTTGTGTTTCGGCAATCAATTCAAGAGGGACTTCGCCATGAAAACGATCGAGGTCTTTTTGTCGCAAGATATTCGTATCTTTATTAAATGACTGAATCGTCATGATCATGATCTGCACATTGATATCCTGTACAAATCCTCGCACTCGCGCCAACTTCCCAGAATCGTATGCAAAATATCCAAAACTATTGCCATATAAATCACGAAAGTGTTCTTTTGTTTGTTCGATAGTCTTCAAAACACCCTCGCGGATAGCCACGCTTGGTACGAGGATAATAAACTTTTTCAGTCCATATTTTTTATTGAGCTCGAGAATAGTGCGCAGATACACATATGTCTTTCCTGTTCCCGTTTCCATTTCAACAGAAAAGTCTGATCCATATTTCAAAACACTCGGAGCGCCGACACCCATCATATCAACTCCTATTGGCGATATTCCCATACCACCAAACATTTCTGCTAATGGTATCTTATTTCTGCTCTGTATCGCATGTACATTCGCCAAGATTCGCGCCCGATCAATCTCTAGTTCATTTTTAACTACCGCAGAAGTACCTTGTAATTCAAAACCTTCTACGCCACCCGCAATATTTTTTCCACTATCAAAAATATCCACAATCGAATCGATCGCTTCTAACTGATAATCCAGTTTTGGTAAAAATTTGAATTTCATTCCTAGCGAATACTATTATCTACAGAAAACTGTCTTACAAAAAACTTCCCCTTTTCTGTTAAATCAATTTTCTTATTTCCAACAGAAAATTCTACTAAATTATTTGTATGTGCATATGCTAGCACCCCCTTTGGAATACTATGGTCCCGATAATTAGTATCAGTCCAGGTTACATTCCCATTTTGCTCATAAACAGACTCAATGAGTGTCTCGAAATTAGAATAATACATCGAATTTTTTAATGACTCATATTCTTTTTGCCAATTAATTGTTGGATCTATATTTTTTATTGCTTTTTCCTTTTTTACTTTTTCCTCAACAACATCCAATTTTTTTGTTTCTGCTTCTTCAAATTCTTTTTCTGCCTCACTTAATTTCTTTTGTTCGTTTATTCTTATTTTTCTTTTTCTAGTTTTATCTTCCTCATCCTTTTTAAACGCCGGTATCAAAAACCAATCAGGAAATTTCCAAATAACAAGATAGGTTAAAATAAATGGCACCACCCATGAAACCCAAAAATACCAACCAAATTCAAAGAATGTTACACTCAGATACTCACTCTTGAGCATATGAGATGCCTCCCATATTTTATCTTCACCTACAAAAAAAATAGTTACAAGTAATTTCCAGTGAAAAATTGCCCACCAGATAGAAAGGACTCCATAAATAGGAGTATTCACCCTTTCTTTCCAAGATTCACTTATCGAATCAGTAACTTCATTATTAATTTTTGGTATATCCATATTTACACTTTTTCAAAAGAAATTCCGTGGTGTTATTTATCTGACTTTGTAAGCTCAATAACCTGCCTAATTGGATTTCCTGGATTACTAATAGTTCTCAAATAACCAGTATCATTAGCCTCAAAGATTGCTCGCGTTAACTCGGCCAACATAGCATTTGCCGTTTCTTTATCGTTCTCACTTTCTGTTGGACGTATAGAATTTAGTAATGCCTGATGAGAATCAAGTGCATTTTGACGCTGGGTATTAAGATAATACAGGTGCTTTTCTGCCGAATAATTCCTATTAAAGTGAGCGATTGCAAAGCCACCAATAGATAAAATAAGAAACTTTAAAAGTAACCCCTGGTGGAAAATCGAATTTAGAATCTCCCCAAACCCAGGAATAACAGCAAATGAGCCAGTATCGCCTGCAAGTAGTAAAGAGGCAAACAATAAAGTTATAACCGCGCTTACGGCCATATACTTCTGAGCGTCCCCCGCTGCGACTTCATTTTTCCCAGCACAAACACTAAAAAATTTTCCGTACTTCACTGCCTCCACTTTTTGTGCTTCTTTTTGCACCGTTCCAAGTAAAGTTTGTGCCTTTGCAATCTGGCTATCAAATTCCTTCAACTTTTCCTGAGCATCAAAAATTTGTTTTTTAAGTTCTTTATTTCTTGCTGGATCTTTCAAAATAAGCGCGGTGTAGAATGGCCCCATGCTTTGCTGTAGCTCAAATTCTTTATTTCTTATAGCATCAAGCCATTGCTGCCTCTCATTAACATTTTGAAAATTCAAAATTTGATTTTTAAAATGAAGAAATTGTTGCAAATGAGTCTGAATACTATGTAAAAATTGAGATGGGAATCTTTCAATTTCTGGATGGTTAATAATTGTATCAAAAACTTCCTTTACCCCATCTAAGGAAGTTTTTGACTCTTCAAGACTATAAGAGCCAAGATCCTTTCTTAATAAAGCGCTCCAATCCAAATCTTTATATTGCTGTATAAAATCTCTTAAGGTCTGATCCATAATATTATTAAATCACTTTTAAAGTTAAATTCCTCAAAATGTTCACTTTTGCCGTATCGTCGAGAGCAGAATCAAGGCAAACAAAAATATCTTCGGACTTAAGCTTAAGAGCGTCGACATCTTCTTTGGTAACTTTTTCTCTAAATGAAGCTACGAGTGTTTTATCTCCTTCCCTGGCAATCCAAACATAATCACCTGCAAAATTGCTTTTATCATCTGATATAGGAAAAGCTTTCGCCTGCTGATTTACTTTTGCGTTTAAGCTAAAGCCTTCTTTAAGAAGAATCTCATACACGACTGATTTTTCATCAAATCCATCAGTTAGAGGGTGCCCAAGAAAAAGCTTAGATTGAGCTAAGATCTTTTCCTTATTGTCATTTTCGGTCAAAACATTCCACTGCCGATAATTTGATTTTTGGAGTGAAAAAGATTTAAAGCCAATGTCCTCCTTTCCAATCTTCTCACCAGCACGACGAATACGCTCGCGAGAAATTTCTGCGATATTTTTATAGCCTGCCTTATACGCTTCACTTTCCTCCTCTGTCATTTCTGGCAACTGAACACAAATAAATTTTCTATTTCCACTGTCCTCTGCATTTAAATCCATAACTGCATGCGCTGTCGTTCCGGATCCAGCAAAAAAATCAAGGACAATATCGCCATCATCTTCCTCGACGAGAGAAAATAGATATTTTAAAAGCCTTACATTTTTTGGACTTTCAAAAAAATTACCACCGAACAAATCGTTTAACTCAGTTGTTCCTTCATTATTAATACCCACCAGATCACGAGGGATTACAGATGATGGGGCACCAGTACCATCTCCGAGGTATTTTTTAATATAAATATTCCAATTTGCCTGTTCTCCATTTTCCTTAACAAGCGGACCGTTTTTTGTCGCTTTGAAAACCACCATGTCTTTAGCAAAATATTCATCAAATGTAGATCGAATGAATCTAAACAAATAGCCATCTTTTGGCTTAACTTTCTCTCCGTTTGGACATTCAATAAAATACTTTTGATTTGTCCCCCAGGATGAGTTCTTCCAAGCAAAATCCTTCTCTCTATAAACGCCCCTGTCATCCTCTTTTTTGTATTGTTTTTTTGCTTCTTCTGATAACGAAGCATAAAACATTTTCGTCTCAATAATATTTTTTGCGTAACATACAATATATTGATGAGACTGATTAACAAAACGACTCCTTATCCCGCCTCCAGTACTTGAATGCCAGATAAATTCAGAGATAAAATTTTCTTCACCAAAAATCTCATCCATTATCAAGCGAAGATTGGCGACTTCATTATCATCAATAGAAACAAAAATTACTCCGTCATCTAGAAGGAGGTTTTTGGCAAGAAAAAGACGTGGATACATCATGGTGAGCCAGTCACTATGATAACGCCCATTCTTCTCAGTATTGGCAGTCATCTTTATTCCGCCCTCCGCTTGCCCTGTCTGTTCATAGTAATCAGCAACGCTTTGCGTAAAGTTGTCTTTATAAACAAAATCCTTTCCTGTATTGTACGGCGGATCAATATAGATCATTTTGATCTTCTCTCGATAATGTTTCTGTAAAAGCTTCAAAACTTCAAGATTGTCTCCTTCAATAAAAACATTCTCTGTTGTATCCCAGTTTTTGCTTTCTTCTATTTGTGGGGCAAGTGTCCCAGTAGCCGAAGTACGAATCGCTTTAAAAGCATTGCTTTTCCCCGCCCAATTCAGACCATATTTTTCCGTCCCAGCAATAATGTTTTCTGCATCAAAAAAAGCCCTGAGCGCATCAAAGTCAATCTCTTTGTCTTTTACAAATTGAGGAAATACTTTCTGTAATTTCTCCAAATTCTCATTCTGGATATTTTCCGAAGTTGTTGAAATTTTTTCAATCATATTTCTATTTAAAAATTGCAACTAAAATACTGACAACTAAAGCCAAAACTCCAGTTATTACACCAATCCAAGATCTTAAAGAATCATTTTTTTCATTCTGTTCATTGATTCTTATTAATTCTAACGTTGCCTCTATTTCTTCTTTCTTATCACCTTGAGCCTCTAGTAAATTTCTAACAGCCTCTATCTTATTCTTGACCATATCTTTATTTCTTCCAATCCTTTATCAAAACTCCCCTATTAAATACTGCAAAGCAATTTAACAGGGTAAACCATCCTATTCTTTCCAATCCTTTATCAAAATACCACCGTGCACCCTTTTTACTATTACCTTTTGTTTCTCTCTCCACCCCAACTCCCGAACGAGCTCGATAGGGAGAGTAAGTCCAATGCTCTTTCCACCCAATTTCGTCAATTTCCGCACGCTTTTGTCTGCTGTTTCTTTTGTCATAATATTTTTCTTCTAATTATTTCTAATGCTCGATGGCTTTATATCAGCATAAAAATACCTCATTTAAGCCGTTTACAGCGCTTGCTTCTAATTGCTTCTAATCTAAAAGTTCGACTCATAAAAAGTATCTTTCGATTCTCCAATTTGCTTTATCAGACCAATATCTTTCAATTTTCGTAAATCATAGCTAATTGTCTGCTGAGGCGTATCTGGCAATAAAGCCTCAGCGCCTTTTCTTGTTATCCGCCCGTTTTCCGTCAAATACCCCCAAATATTCAATTGGCGCTCATTAAGCTGACTCAATTTCTCTCCCGGTAAAATAACCCGAAAGCTATTTGATGTATTCTTAAACAGAGGGTTTAAAAGTCCCCATTTTTTCATTTCTGTAAACGCTATCTCTATGCCCCGACCATACTCTTCAAGGTAATCCAAGTCTTTCAGGCGAGCGGCAATAATTTTATTCCTACTTACTTGAGATTTTTTGATATTTTCCACAGTAACCCCTGGAGGCAGATTTCCTGGATTGAACACCTCAATCCTGTCTTCAAAAATATTTACCTGCGTATAAGTTTCGGTTATTCGGTAGTCGCGGTGAATAACAGCATTGGCAATAATTTCACGAATAGCCTTCTCTGGATACTCATAGCGTTCAACCCTCTTTGTCCCAACAATCTCAGCGCTCTTCTTGATATTGCGTAAAATAAACGCTTGCATGCCATCTATCTGCTCATCGAGAGTTCCATCCACATCGAGAGAATCAAGAATATCCGTGTGAACCCCCGATCCTTTATACCGAACACAGCGAATAATATAGCGGGAAAATTGAAGCTTTTTTTGAGGTTTTTTCTCTGAGAATATAAGGTGTCCAGCAATGGTCGGACGAATGATATCTCCACACTGCTTTACTACACCGATATTCTCAAGTACTCCGATATATTTATCATCTACATCAAAATCACGAGCTGTTTTTTCAGCGCTCTTCTTCAAAAAATAAATTATTTTATCATGTGATAAATCATCAAGAACCACATCTTCCGCGCAGTTCATATCAAAATCGTCTCCCTGAGCATTGCGAACATAGTTGCGCATTTCGTTCTCGGTCATTGGTCTATTCGTATTTCCATCACGAACAAATGCTCCGTTCGGTAACCCTAATTGTTTGATATGATATGGTTTAAACTGATTTTTACATTCAGGAACAAAGACCGCTAATACCTGTTTTTCGGACAATGAAAAGATATGATATTCCAAACGGAGAACGGCATTCATATCCTCGGCAGACAGCGCTGTCATCCGTTCCTGAAAGAGAGCTACATCATCAATTCCAACAACATCGAATTTTCCAGCTATTTCATCTTCTGCCACACCAAAAACAATAAGTCCCCCACCGGCCTTATTACCAAAAGCAGAAAGGGCTCTCCTAGTTTTCGGTTTCGGAAACCCGCCTCGGGCATCCTTGAATTCGACTATCTCCGTTTCTGATCCGGACCGGATAGCATTTTCTATTTCTTTGATTACTTGCTCCTTATTCATACTAATTGGATACGCACAAAAAATAATTACGTAACCTGTTACGTAATTATATCACTCCGGTCAAACCCCCGCAATTTGCTGAAACGGACAAAAAAATAGGGGCTCCGATTGAAAGCCCCGAATCTGCTATTGCCACGCCTTATGTCTGCCCCTTCAATGAAAGATGACGGGAGCTTCCGGAAAAAACGTCTTCAGGAAGTCATGGAGATTATCCATTTCATCGTCCGAACCGGCCTCCGAGAAAGAGCCTTCGAATGCCAATAGATCATCGTCGAGGTCGAGCAGATATTTCATTTCATGAGGAATCTCCATCGGAAGGCCTGAGCGCCGTATCTGGAGCATCAGCCGATCGAACTCCGCATGAGAGAGATCACCATCCTGGAGAAAGTCCTCGGCGAGCTCCTCGGCTTGCCGTTGGCTGAAAAGCTCCCCGCTTATCTCCTCGCCCCCGCACATGAAATGAGCATGCCTCATGCATTCGGTGCAGATTTCGACACTGACGATATCATTCCCCGTATCATCCATCTCGCGCCTCCTTTCCTCTCTGGTAATCGAAAGAACTCCCGGACAGTCTACCACCGAGGCGAAATCCCCGCAATTTCATGGGTAAAACTAAAATACAGCGGTCCGACCGCTGTATTTAGAAAATGAAGTGTAAGAATTGCGAGCGTTGTTTGCACTTTTTTAAAAACCTACCCATTGTCATTCCGAGCTTGTCGAGCCTGCCTGCCGGTAGGCAGGGAATCTCAGTGCCATATTTCGCATTATAGAGCATTTTAGAATGAGATCCCTCCACTCGCAGACTCGGTCGGGATGACAACGGAAAGTTTCAAAACTATATAACGCTGTTCATTCTTACAAAATGAAGTCAAATATTATCCGATCACCGCGAGGAGGTCTTTCTGGGTGACGATGAGGTATTCGGCGCCGTCGATCTTCACTTCGGTTCCGCCATAACGGCTATAGATGACGAGGTCCCCGACTTTCACCTTGATCTTGTCGCTCTCGCCGATGGCCATCACCTTCCCTTGCTGCGGCTTCTCGCCGGTCGCCGTATCCGGGAGATAGATGCCGGAGGTCGTTTTCGTTTCCGGCTTTTCATTCATAATGAGCACGTTTTCCCCGAGCGGACGGACATTTATTTTTTTCATAGCATTTATGCTTACGGATTATTTCTTCGACGATTCACGGAGTATCTCGAGCGCCTTGTCCATCTGCGGATCAAGTTTCTTCTCCAAGTCGCTTATGGAGAGCTTCACTTCCGTATCGGGCACGATACCCACCTTGTTGATCTGTTCTCCGTTCGGAGTGAGCCAGTGCGCCACGGTGATCTTCACCTTGGTATCCCGAGTCACCGGGATGAGTTCCTGCACGGAACCCTTGCCGAAAGAGGTTTCCCCTACGATCCGCACATCCTTCCGATGATCCCGCAATGCGCCCGCGAGGATTTCCGATGCGCTCGCGCTCCCGCCATTGATGAGGATGACTATCGGGATAGCGCCCAGAGAATTGTTTCCATCGGCGAGCAATTCCTCGCGCCTCTTCGCGAAATCCTCTTCGATCACAACGACCGAACGCTTGGGAAGGAATTCCCCCGCGATGTCGACCGCGATGTCGAGCAGTCCGCCCGGATTGCTCCGCAGATCGAGCACGATGCCGGTCGGTTTGGCAGCGACGACTTCCCGAAGCGCCGTCCGGAATTCTCGCGTCGTATCCTCGCCGAAACGGCTGATGCGGATCAGTCGGACGCCATTTCCCTTGTCTTCGGTGCGCACGCTCTTCACATTGATCAGATCGCGCTTGATGGTGATGTCCCGCGTTTCCAATTCGCCCTCGCGATAGATGGTGAGCATCACTTCGGTGCCTTTCTTGCCGCGGATTTTCGAGACGGCGATATCGAGACTCATCGAATCGGTCGCTTCGTCATTTATTTTCAGCACCTTGTCCCCTGGGAGAAGCCCTGCCTTTTCGGCCGGCATCCCTTCGAGAGGCGCGATGATCGTGAGCACCATATCCTTCATGCCCATCTCTGCGCCGATGCCGTCGAAGCTCCCGGAAATCTCCTCATCGAAAGCCTTCGTCTCCTCGGGATCGAAAAAAGTCGTATACGAGTCGCCGCTCGCCGAAAGCATGCCGTTGATGGCGCCGTAGAGAAGCTTGTGCGCGTCCAGGCTCTCGTGATCGACGTATTTCTCTTTCAAGAGATCCCATACCTTCCAGAACAATCCGAAGTCGAGATTTTTCTCCCGGCTCACCTTGTCGAGGATGACGGCTTCTCTCGGATTGAGAAATGTATCGGCCTCGGGAGTATCGGAGCGTCCGCGCTCGAACCCGGTGAAGTATGCCGCGCTGCCGACGAGAACGATCACGAACAGGAAGAAAATCTCCCGGGCGAAGGTTCGTCTCTCCATCCTCGATGCCCGCGATGCTCTGGTCGGATCATTCGGATCAGTTGTCGGCTCTTCGAAATGCGGCATAGGCGTGTTTTTATATGAAACGGTAAATAGTTGCTAAAGCTTTCCCTGCGGTTTCGGCATTTCCTTGCCTCGATATTTCCAGAAATATTTCAGGGCGCTCGCGATATGATACCAGGTCAATCGATTGAACAGGAGTCCGAATATCCCCCCGCGGGCGCTCCCCTTGGCATGATAGTGAAACACGCTCGCGAGCGGATAGTATACCACCGAATACCCCTTCTCCCAGAAGCGCCGGCACCAGTCCACGTCTTCCATGTACATGAAGAATCGATCATCCATCGGGCCGACAGCCTCGGCCGCCGCGCGCCGCACGAGCATAGCCGATCCCATGATCCAATCCACCGCGCGCGGTTCCTTGCGATCGTAATCCTTCATGAGGAACCAGTCGAGATGTTTCTTCCCCCAGGGCAATTTCCCGAGGAATGTCCGGCGGTAGAGAATCGTCATCGGACGGTAGAATCGGAAGCACGACATCTGATCCGCTCCGTTGAAATTGATCTGACGCGGACCGATCATGGCGACATCCGGATGCCCGTCCATATAGGCGATCATATCGGAGACGGTCTCCTGGTTGATGATGATGTCGCTGTTGATGAGAAAGACGTATTCTCCGCGGCTCTCTTTCAAGGATTGATTGACGAGCGTTTTGAACCCGACATTTTCCCGATGCGAGAAAAACCGGACTTCCGGAAAATCTTCCCGGACCATCATCTCGGTTTCTTCGGACGTCTCGCTGTCGACGGAGATCGTTTCGTATTCGATGCCGGAGACATTTTCGCGGATAGACTGAAGACAGAGCCTGAGGAGCTCGGGACTCTTGTAGCTATTGACCGCGATAGAAAGTTTCATGAGAGAAGACTGAGCCTAACTTAAGGGATGGAGCGGAAGAATTCTCGGATGCGATCATAATTGTCTCCGCGGGGAAGCAGGACATATCCGCGTTCCGCATTGACCCCCGGAGAATACAAGAGCCCTTCTTCCGAATCCTCGAGCACCTTCTGCATCAGAGGAATATCATTGCCGAATTTCTTGTAAAGCTCATAGAGCTGCTTGAGCTCCCATAATTCCATATCGGTACGGACATTGTCACCGAGAGTCTGCAAGACGTCGTTCAATTTCGAGAAATCGGTGAGTACGCCGGCCGACAGTGCCTTTTTCTTGATCTCCTGGATGACTGCCTGCTGTCTGCGCGCCCGTTCGAAGTCATTGGTCTGATACCGCGACCGCGCGTAGCACAGCGCCTTCTGGCCATCCAGATGATTCACGCCGGCAGGGAGCTGAAAGGTTCCTCCGCACTCCTCGCTCTTGTTATAGCAAAGCGGGTATGACTTCACGATACGGCGCGCACCGCTCGTGCCGACGCGATACTTGTGCTGATACTGGAGAGGCTTAGTCGGAACCGTGTACACATACGGATCGCAGACTTGCGGCTCATGAAACTGCATACTCTCCATGAAAGGCTGCGCCAGAGTGACATCGATACCACCCAATGCGTTCACCAATTCCGTAAATCCCTTGAAATCGATCGTCACCGCGTAGTGGATCGGCTGTCCCGTCACCTCCGAGATGATCGTCTTCATGGCATCCATGCCGCCGTTCCCGCCACGTTCATGTCCCAGCGCATACACGGCATTCACTTTCCGCTGTTCGGAAGCGCCGGGAACCTGCACATACAGATCGCGCGGTATCGAAACGAGCGAAGCCTTCGCCTGATCCGTCTGATCGCCTTCTTTTCCCGAAGACGGATGGATGGAAAGCACCATGATAGTATCCGCGAGAAGGCCTCCGCCGGCGACGCCTTCGCCCCGCATTCCGAGAATGAGCACATTGATGCGGCCATCCTTTTCTCCCTTGAGAGTATCTTCCACTCCGGGCAGAGACTTAATGATGTTTCCGAGCAGGCTCTTATTCCCCACGGAAATTTTTCCCGCCAAACCGTCCAGCTTGAAAAAGGCCGCCGCCCCGATAGCGATGACAAACACCGCGACCGCGATGCCGATTATCAATCCCTTGCGATTCTTTTTTCCGCCTTCGACTGATGACGACGCGCGGAACGACCCCTTATTATTTCTTGAAAACATGCTCGAGACATTAATGATTTAGGCCCGGTCCTCCAGGCACCGTTCGCGAAAAATATTCCGCAAAAGACGAGCGCTTTTTTCCCAAGAAAAAAACCTGACACGATCCTTTCCTTGAGCTGAAAGCTGTGAACGTAAATTTTCGTCAATGATGACATTGTACAATATTTCAGCCGCCGAGGCAACGGTCGACCGGTCGAAAAAGAGGGCGGAAGATCCGGCCACCTCCCTTGATGGAGGGATATCCGAAGCCGCGATAGGCGTATCCTGCGAAAGCGCCTCCAGGATCGGAATGCCGAATCCCTCATAATGCGAAGGAAATGCGAATGCCTTGGCTCCGGCATACAGGGCCGGCATATCGGCATCATCGACATATCCCGGGAAAATCACTTTTTCCGGCAGCGGCAGCTCGTCGATCGCGTGCTCGATCTCCAGATCATACCGGTACCCGAATCGCTTGCCGACCAGTACCAATGCGAGATCGGGAATCCGCTTGCCTGCTTCCGCGAACGCCTTCACGAGAAAGGCGATGTTCTTTCTCGGCTGCATGGTGCCGACAGCGAGCACGAATTTTTCCGGGAGAGCATACTTCTCCCGCACGCGCATGATATCGGCCTCGCTCGCCCGAGAGAGGAATTCGTCCCCTGCCGCATTCGGTATTACGACGATCCGCTCTTCCGCGACGCGATACCGCTGTATGATTTCCGCTTTCGTGAATTCCGATGGAGTAAGTATCCGATCCGCGATCCGCATGCTCCTCGGGATGAGAAGCGCGAGGAATATCCGATCCTTCCAGCCGATCATCTCCGGAAACACCTTGAAAGAAATATCATGGATATGGACGAAGAGCTTGGTTCGCTTGGGCACGAAGAACGGCAGGATATACTGCGTATGAAAAACATCCGCCTTCCTCGAGCGGAGAAACTTCGGCACGGCGAAGAAGTTCCAGCTATACCGATTGCTCGCCGGGAGGGATATGATCTCGACATTCGCCCTTCCTTCCGTTCCGAGCTCTTTTTGTATAGTCCTGATCTGATCCGGATTTGTCTCATCGGTGAGGAGGAGGAGCTTCGCCTCATGTTCGAGCTTCACGAGCTCCCGCGTGAGATACCGGAAAACCATCTCATCCCCCGTCCGTTTCTTTCCGAGCAGGCGGATATCGATCGCGATAATCATAATCTAGAGGTTAGAGATTTTAGAGTTTTTAGAGAGCTTGGGAATAAGAGAGGCGACGGACCAGACGAGGATCGCGAAAAACATCCACAATGACCCGAGCAGCAGTCCGGAATTGAAACTATTGAATACCGTAACGGCGACGAAAGAGGAAAGAAGGCTCATCGGAATGAGCGCGCTGCCCGGATCAGCCGACCAGATGATGCGC
>Ga0172380_10003930_pt1 | contig 19732 bp, 16 predicted proteins | sample Leawe162metaG_FD_119747 | JGI IMG/M metagenome (GOLD analysis project Ga0172380, IMG submission 119747) | Leachate microbial communities from a municipal landfill in Southern Ontario, Canada - Leachate well 162 metaG | ecosystem: Engineered > Solid waste > Landfill > Unclassified | place... | reverse complement strand
TTCATTGCCTCTATATCGAGTTTACCGGTGGAAGAGCGAGAGAACGCCGTTCGACTTATTTCGTTATATATTGGCTTATCTCCTGAGAATCGAAAACTCGTTCTTGGAATAGCATCGAGTCTTCCGAAGTCTATCTGAATGAGTCGTACTGTTCTTCATGGAGAATTCTCTGAAGAATTTTTTGACGCTCAATATTATTGGCTTCAATGAGTCGAGGGATGTTGAATCTGTAAAAGATCCATCGACGGGTGAAACTCTATACCTTGCTGCTGTTAGTGGGTCTCAGAAATCCTCTATCGATATTCAGACTCCAGGAGGAAAAATATATAGAATCCCAGTTGATGCATTGACTTTAGACGGATTACGTGACGAGTTCCTCGTCCCTCTCGAGTAGCTCGTAAATTGTAGTTAGTTTATTGTAAGCTTCTTCGTGTCATTTAAGTATTATGCTACTAAGACCGGGGAAGATCGCTGGACTCTTCCTAAAACTGGATCGATGAAAGTTGATGCTGTTGCGTTTCTGTCTGATGCTCTATATGAGTCTTCAGAAGAGGAAATGTGGCGACAACTTTCTGTTGCAGCTTCTTACGAAGGTGTTACTGCAGCATATGCAATGCCAGATTGTCATATGGGATTTGGTGTCCCAATTGGTTGTGTTATTGTCACTGATAACGTCGTAATTCAAGCAGCTTCTGGTTACGACATAAGCTGTGGGGTTATATATCTAAAGACTAATCTAACCGCTGAGGATGTTGGAGATTATCAGAAGCGTGAACAATGGGTTGTTGAAGTTGAGAAAAGAATCGCTACTGGCATTGGGTCTTCTCGACCGGATTTGATGCCCGCTTTTTCCCATAAAGAAGCGCAGAATATTTTACGCCACGGTGCTAAAGCTCTTGGAATTTCATCGGAACTTTGTGAACGTCATTATATTCCAGTTCCGGATAATATTGATCTCACTAAGATTGAAAAAGCATATGAAAAGGTTGTTCCCCAACTTGGTTCAGTTGGTGGAGGAAATCACTTCGTAGAAATGCAAATAGATCGTGATTCTGGCGAAGTTTTCGTTATGATTCATTGTGGCTCTCGTGGTTACGGACATAGGACAGCTGATCATTTCTTTCACGAAGGAGCTCAATTGCGCGGTTTAGCCGATAATCGTAGAGAAGAATCATGGCTCTATATCGATGAACCCCTTGGGAAAGAATATTGGGCTTACCATAATTCAGCTGCAAATTTTGCAATAGCAAATCGTCATATCATTACTCATGGCGTAATTCAAGCTCTTCAAGAAATTTTCAAATCTGCTACTGCAGAAGTATACTATGAAATCTCTCATAATCTCGTTCAAGAAGAAACTTTAGTTCTTCCTGACGGGACGATAAAACGTGGTTTTGTTCATAGAAAAGGTGCCACTCGAGCTTTTCCTGCTGGACATCCCGATCTTGCTAAAACTCGTTGGGCTGCTACAGGACACCCATGTTTAATACCGGGATCCATGTATCATGGAGCAGCAATATTATTTGCAGAGCAAGGCGCGCATGCTTCAGCTTGCTCTGTAAACCATGGCTCTGGACGAATCATGGCTCGTGGAAGAGCCAGAAGAGAATTATTAAGTCAGCAGGGTTATATTAATGAAGAAATGCGGAATGTGGAGAGGATCTTTGCAGGCGTTAAAGTCACGGGCATCGTTACAAACACGGAAGATGTTGTTCTCGATGAATGTGCTCACGTCTACAAAGATCTAGATCTAGTTCTTCAAACACTTGAGACAGCCGGAATTGCGAAGGTCGCCCATCGGCTATTCCCTGTTGCCAACATTAAGGGTGCTGATTAGTCGTCTTCTTGGTTTTCGGCGTCGTCTTTTGTGTTTGGATTTGTGCTTCGTAAAAGCGTTGTTGTGTTTTGAAGCCTTCTTGTTCAATCTCCCACTGATTAAGTTGTTGCTGATGAAGTTTCTCTTCATCACGCTTGTGCTTAGAATCAGCAAGAAAAACTAGCCAAACGCAAAACGCGATTGCAGCAATAAATCCGACGAAAAACCACTTGCTGAACCAGCCCCAGAATCCGCCGTCTCTTCGTGGATCGTAACCTTTTAGGTATTCCGTGTTTGTCATATTTCCTTATACGTATTTGATTATTAGATTTCCGTGAGACGTTGATGAGATCTGAATGTAGGATGGCTACTCACGGTAAATTTGGTAGTGAGCCCCCTACTAAAAGAAGGGATCATAATGTGTCTGTATATCAGGCACTATTACCTATTCTAGATTCTTTAGATGAAGTAGAACGTTTAAAGCTTCTGGAACTTTGTAATATATATTGTGGACTTAGTCAAAAAGATAGAGATTTGTTAATGTCGCTTATTAGTGGATTGGCTGGAAAATTAGACGGGACCTGAAGCACGCTCTCTTGCTTTTTTCCAATTTCTTAGTCGCCCACAATTTGCACATACTAAATCTCTTCGAGAAGCTTCTTCAATAAGTCTTCTTTTCGATTTGAGCATCATGGCGGACAACCTTGTTCCTCCATTATCTCTTGATATTAAATCCATTTGACATGGGTGATATTTGTTTTGACAGTCTGCACATGGGCCAGATTTTATCGAAAAAAGCAACTCTCTAGCTTCAAATCGTCTTCGGAGTTTTTGTTTTTTTGCTTCATTTTTCCTTGAATCAGTATAATTATCCATAATTATATTTCGTTATTTTTAATAAAAAATAAAGATATCCCTACAATGGGGCAAACTAAGGTAGGCATAAATGTCTAGAGATTCAGCAGATAGCTACATTTATAGAGTAGGGAGTAGCCCCAATACTCGCGTTGCGATTTCACAAAAGAATCGCGTATTTTCTCGTCCATACACGGTGAATACGCCATCAGATAAGCAAGTTGGCGTTCTTTCGACTTTTGACTATAATGAATCTCGTACGATTGATCCAGTGCGTGGCGTTGGTTTCGGAGATAAGATTCAAGAACTTGTCCCGAATGTGACCGAGCCGATGACGATCACACTTAACCGAACTCTTCTATATACTGCTGGTATTGCGCAAGAGGTTGGCTATCGAGGTGGTGTTGACGGTCTTGTCCGTTCCTTGCGCCAGCATAGGTGGCCTTTCGATCTTCGTTCGGAACTCGTATTCTCTGAGTTAGTTACTAATAGAGATGCGGCTTCCATTCTTGTAAAGACTCTTGCCTCGGATGATCCGAATTTCGCTCTCATCACTTATTTTGAAGCTTGCTGGCTCAACAGCATCAGTTCAAGTTTCCCATCGGATTCTGCTATCGTGCTCGAGGATGCGTCAGCAACTTGCACCGATGTGACTGATGGATCGAGCTTCTACGGGGTTGGTCCGGATAATTATGGTGCGATGCTTGATTCTGGTAATAACCCGATCATCAAGCCTGGAGCAGGTTCTCGTCTTTACGGATAATCTGTTCTTTAGTTACAAATAAAGGGAGGCTCGAAAGGGTCTCCCTTTCGTGTATCTGGTGGTATCGTCTAGATATGGATGACCTTGATTTTCTAGACGAGCTTGATGAAAAAGTATCGAATATTAATCTAGATATATTCTGGGACAGAATTGTTGGTGGGCATAAAGTACGACTTTCCCCTATCGATTTTACTCATCAGACGAAAGTCAAGGCAGTTCTTCAAAAGAATAATGAAGAAAATAATGTCCTTGATGAAATTAAAAGAATTACTCTTTCCGGAGCTTTAACCGGTTTCGATGGTCTTGATTTTCAGGGTAAGCGCCAATTAGGGAAAGTCTTTAAGATCAAGGGAACTAATGGTAGAAAAGATGAGCTTGTTGATTTTTCTGAATTATTATATAGAAAATTAGCTCATTGGGATGCTGAGTTTATTGATTTGGTATTTGAAGTTTTCACTGATTTAATGGAAACACATCGAAAAGAAATGTCGAAAGATGTTGTTTTCGAGAATTCAAAGAGTCCCAGGGAAGAACTCGAAGAACTTGAAATGAAAGTTGCTGAACTTCGAGTTAGACTTAAGCTTCCGCCTCTTGTAGAAGCAAAGAAACTCACGGAAGATGAAACCTCGGAGAGTTCGGAACTTGAAGAATCCTCCGAGGAATCCTCCGAGGAATCTTCTTCTGAAGAATTCAACCCATTCGAAAGAAGAGTGAGTGTTGAATCAGAATCGATTAGTTCTAAGTCAGAAGAACCTCCAGTAGTAGAAGCTCCTTCTTCTCTTCAATCACCCCTAGAACCAGAAAAGGAACTCAGTGCTATAGAAAAGGCTATGTTGAGGAGAGGTAATAATCCAAATGTCTCTCTTGCAGTTCCTGTTGTCGTGCCTTCAGGATCAAGGATTATTGCTCATCAAGCTCAACCATCAGTTGAATCTGATGTTGTTGAAGCGCCAGCACAAAGAAGAGTTGTTGATCCTCCAGTAATTGATCCTAAGGTAGATCGACAAAATGTGAATCCTCGTTTCAAACGTTCTGGTGTTTAATGGATCAATATGACCGAGCAGTCCAATGGTGATGGACGGCGAATACAGATCAAGCTTCCTGAACAATATGTTCCTGTAGATGAAGAAGTTTGGTCAGATTTAGAAGCATATTTATATCAAGGTTTCTTAACTAGCTCTGCATATTTATTCGAAAAAACGTTTGTTTTTAAGACACTCAATCATCATGAGCTGAGACACGTCCAATATTTCAAACCTCTTCGTACGTCAGCTATCGAATCTAAAGAATCTTTTCGTGCCGTTTTCATAGCCCATAGTTTATTCATGATTGATGGGGAGAATCTCCTCATCGGTCGTACGAAGAGATTTCCGAAGCTTATTCGGATAATCATGAAGATGAATCCTGAAGTTCAGGATAAAATCATGGACGCTCTTGCTTCTCTGAATGAGCGAGCTTCTCGTCTTCATCCACTTACTGAGATTTATGTTCAAGAAAACAGATCTCGATTTCGCTGGATGCACTCTCATCATTCTCCAGTTCATTCTGTAGTAAATACTGGTATTTCTGGAACTGACGAAATCGGAATGAATTACTGTCAGCAGGCTTGGACTGCTTTAAATAATCTCCTCGATACTAAAGAAGCGATGGAGAGAGAGTGGACGAATGCGAAATTTATAGGATCATGTTTTGCTGGAAAAGGTGTTAGAGCGATTGATGAAAAAGATAGGGCTAGAAAGGAAAGGGAGAGAACTGAACAAGAAGAACTAAAAATGAAGGTTCTTCATGCTTATCTTAATCGAAAACTCGGTATAACTGATTCAGCTGAAATTGTCGAACTTCCTGATGGCAGAAAAGCTACTGTTGCTTCTCGATCTCGAGCAGAGAGTGCTGAAGATTTAGCTAACCAACTTTCTGCAGCTCTTTCAGGCGAGAAAGATCATCACGATCTTATTGTCGAAGCACAGATGGAGAAGGTTAGAATCAGAGCTGAGGATATGGAAGAAAGTCGCTTGAAGATTTTCCGGACTTCAAGCCTGAATTCCAGTTCATCTAATATGGATCCTAATACTGGATCTAGGGTTCTTGGTGGAAAAGAAGAAGCTGACGCACTTATTGCCCGTTTACGCGAACTCCAAAGAGATCAGCTCGAGCGATATCATCGCCAAATCCCTGGTAATCTTGATGATCGAGAAAACTCCGATGACGATTCTAGTGGTAACGGAGTAGTTTAATGCCGACGACTAAAGAAACCGTCAAGACGACAATCCTTGTCGGCGCTGAATGGGATAAGAAATCCCTAAAGGAACTCGATAGAGATTTCGGAAAGGTTCGTAAAAAGCTTTCCGGAATGAAGATGGATTGGAAGGGTGTATCTCGCGAATCTACGGCCGCAGTTCGTGATATAAAGAATATTTCTAATGCAGCAGCTGAATTCTCGAAAGATTTATCACATGCGGCCAGGTCATCTATTAAGGATCTTGCAAAACTTGGTAAGGAACTTGACGCAGCTAGGAAAAAGGCCCGAGAATTAAAAGAAAAGGCCGCTTCTGCATCCACCCCTGAAGAAGAGAAGGCAGCAGCGGTTGGTATTTCAGAGGCTCAGAAAGAGGTCGAGAAACTTACTCGTCAGGTTAGAGATCATCGTAAGGTCGATAAACAATATGTCCAAGAGTTAAGGCATGTTGTTAAAGCTCAAAAGAAGTATTCGGAAGATCTTAAAAAATCGGCTTCATATACTGGGAAGGACTTCCGTAAAGATTTCGCTTCTTCAATGAAGCAATCATATGCTGGCGGTCGTCAAGGCAGTCCTATGTCTGCTTTGAAAGGTGTTCATGGTGTTTATAAGGCAGGAAAACAATATTCGGCTGGTGTTTCAGCTCGTTCAGCTCTCGCTAAATCAGCTGCTGGTGGTGCCGGTGGTGGTGCTGGTCCCGATGGGTTAGCAGTTGGTTTATCAAAATTAGTCCCTATACTTGGCGGTGCTGTTGCCGGATTTGCCGCATTTTTAGGTTTCATCATGAAATGCAGTGACGCTATCACTGCAATGAACAAGACTCTTCTTGACGGCACTGGCCTCGCTAACGATTTCACTGCAGGTTCTAAAGCATATACGACTGCTCTTGATCAAATGAGAGCTGGATCTAAAGATGCGACCTTAGGATTACTTAAATTTGGTGGTACTACCGAAACTACTGCGAAGACTGTCAACGCTTATATGAAGGAAGCATCGGGGTCTATCATTCAGACTCGTGACACGATGCTTTCATTAGGTAGAGGTGACACCGCAAAAGGTGTTGAGCTTCTCGCTAAAAACGCCCTTCTTTACGGAAAAGCTCTCGGCATGGAAACCACTGATGTGGCCTCCATGATGGGTAAATTTGAGAATGAAGTTGGTCTTGGTGCTGGGCAAGTCCAAGATGTGATGGGTGATATCGTAAAAGCTGCAGCAACTTCGAATATGCCAGTTTCGAAGTTCATGGGTATTTTTCATTCAGTAACACCAGATCTCGAACTCTATATTAATAGGATTGAAGAGCTTACTGGTGTAATGAAATTACTGTCGAAGAATATGTCTCCTGGAGACGTGAAGAAATTCATGGACGCCTTCGGTAAAGGCTTTCAGGGAATGTCTTTCACTGATCGTGTTCAAACAGCAGTTGTTGCTGGTGTTGATCAAACTAACAAACTTTTGAAAGGTGACTTTGAAAAGAAAGCAACGATTTTAGCTGGGAGCATGGGTGAACTTGGTGACGGATTCTTGAAGGCCTTCAAAGCAGGCGACAAGAAGACGATGCAAGATATTCTCATCAAGGCAAAAGCAGCTGGTGTTCAAGCAGCAACGATCGGTGAAGCTCAAAAATTAATGGGTGTTGAATCAGATCGTAGAATGGGTGGTGCTGTTGGCACAGCTTCAGCTATGAAAGGTGCCGGTATGTGGACGACCATAAAGACACTCATGGCGGGTGTTGATAAAGTCGTCGGAAAGAATGCTGGACAAGGGGAGAGAATTTCTGGTTTTCGTGAGCTTGCTGCGACTGGACCGATGAAAATGTCTGAGCAGCAAATTGATGCCATGAACCAGATGATTTCTTCGATGGAACTCTATACTAAGAGTATCAAAGATTATGGATCGACTGGATCAAAATCTATAGACGATGCTTTAAAGAAGATAATGTCTGCTCGATTAGGTAAGCCTGCTGAAGAAATAACAGCGGTTGATTTATCGAGAGCTACAGAAGATGATATTGCTGCAGCAACAGAAGCATCTAATGATATGTCGAAAGATATTAAGACGGTTGAAGATCTTTCTCAAGAGCAAACTGATGCTACACTATCGATTGGCGACAAACTTTCGAATGTTATCGGTTATATTTTAGAACAAATATATGAGAAGATGTCTTCTTTAGTGAAGATTGTCAGTGATATATTTAATTCAATTCTTGACTGGGCTAGTGGTGGGAAAGCTAAAGTTGAGCAGAAAGCTCAAATTGAACAATATAAAATTAAGGGATATGGTGAAGCTGGACAAAAGAGCTTTGATGATCTGAAGAATGCATTAAAAGAAGGTGTTGAAAGTGGCGACACTACTAAGGCTGCTAGTGATTACTATAAGTCTCAGCGTGAACAGCTGAAAAAAGAAAGCGCTGCAGCTCAAGAGAAATATGAAAAAACGACAGATCCTAAAGAAAAAGAAAAAGCATTAGTTGCTGCTAATGCTGCTAATAGTGCTGTTGATGCATTTGATGAATCATTTAGAAAAAATGTCGTAGCAATGGCGACAAAAGGCATGGGAACGGCCCAGGCTAAAAATGTGGCTTCAGGAATTAATGCTAATCTCGATAAAGGTGATATTGAAACTGCCTTAAGATCCGCTCAAATTTCCAGCAGTGCCGGGGTAAGTGATCTATTAACACTCGGGCAGAATATGCTTCCTACTGCTGTAACCCAAGCTGATAGGGATGCAACAAAGGGCGGTCCTATGATGCGGCGATCTGGTACTCAGGATCGCACAATCCGTCAGAAATTCGATCCAAAAGCAGATCAAGAAATACGGGATACGATTTCTCAGGCTCAACTTGATGCGAATAAAGCTCAAATTCAGGCTGCTAAAGGCGGAAAACCTTCAGATAGCAATAAGCAGATTGTCCAATCACTTAAATCTGGTGTTGTTACAACAGCTGCTGCCGCACTCGCTACTAAAGTTGAAAATAAAAATGCTTCTCAGGATACTGGTAGCTTTTTTAGTCCTGCTGCCAGTACCGATGCTTCTCCCGCTTCTTATACCTCCCCGACTGCTTCTACTACCGATGACGTAGTTAAGTCGACTGATGATGTATATGGTGGTATAACGAATATCGTTGATCTCTTAAAGAAAGGTATTCGTTATGAACCTGGTTTTTTGGGTGGTGTTTATACCAATACTTTGAAGACTGCAACTCTTGAGTCGTTTAGGACAGCTTTGATGGAGTTTGCTATCGTCGAAGCAAAGATGCAGGAATCTCCCGGCATTCGTCGAATGGTTGCTGATTATGGAGGAGGTGATCTTCTTCGAGGTCCTGGAGGCATGCAGAATATTATTGAAACTGGTACGGATGCGGCAGGGAATCCAAGTCAGATATTTGATGATATGAAGAAACGGGTGACGGGCAGTATGCAAACTGGCGGCCCGATTCCCGATACTGGACTTTATAAGTTGCATCGTGGTGAATATGTTGTTCCTTCAGTAGCGGTTGGAAACAATGATCTTGGTGGAGGTGGAGGTAGAGGAGGAATAATTAATGCAACAGTCAATATTAATGGATCTAACTTAAGTCAACAGCAACTTGAGTCAGCTGTTTTTGGTGCTATGGATAAAATTGCGCGTAGGCCTTAATTATGGCTAGAGTATCAGCTTTTCGTGGTACATGGCAACCAAATCGACGGCCTTATGTTGTCCTTACTCCGGATGCATATGTTTCGATTCAGGGGGAAACTCATGTTATTGCTTGTGGTGAATGCCGACGTGAAATAAATATTAATAAATATTTAACTGGAATAAGTACTGAAGCTTCTGTTGATTCTGCACCCGGTAGTGCAACTATAAGTCTTTCAGTTCCTGATACTGATATTAATGATTTCTATATCGAAGGTGAATTAGTCATCATTTCGATGATGGAAATTGAAATTTTTGCTAAAGGGTACTACACAATCGGAGGGACTCCTCAGTATTATCGAATTTTCTGGGGGATGGTTAACACTGTTACGAAGAGTTGGTCGAATGGTGTTACTAGTATAAGTATTCAGTGTAGTGATATTTTGAGATGGTGGGAATTAACTAACTTCGCCACTAATACTGCTTGGATTGATCAAGCAAAAACTCAATCTGGCGTTTCTTTCTGGGGCAATCACTTTGCAGGGATGAATCCTTATACTGTGATGATTGCCTTAGCTCGAGATGCAATGGGTGATTTTTCTATCACTCAGGGTTCATTTTTATCTTTTCGCCCTGAAGATGGGGCAAATCAGCAAGTCATAGGTCAATATGCCAAAGATATAATGGCGTATTGGCAGTTAAAGTTTGGAAATATCTGGAACAGTCTTGTTCTTTATGGATCAAGTGGTCAAGCATATACGATGTCTGGACTTCCCGGAAACGTATCACCTCTTGACATATCAAGAAAGATTTTTGAGGAAGAAGAAGTCAATCTTAATCTGAATAAAGCCACTGGGCTTTTTAAAGTTAACCCGAATGAGATTGCAGCTTTTAAGAAAGAGTTATCCGCTGCACCGGGTGTTAATTTTTTCCAAACTGACAGTCAAACTAAACTTCAGATTGCTCAAACTTGTAAAGAACAAGCTGGCGGTTATGAATTTTATTGTGATACGACTGGCGATATTGTTTTTAAGCCACCGTTTTATAATTTAAACGTTCTTCCAAATAAACCTGTTTCCTGGATTCAAGACTTTGAAATAATAGATGATTCCATTACGGAAACAGAACGGGATGTATATACACATGTAACTTCACATGGTAATGCATTTGGTGGCGTGATGGACTGGGGTTTGAACTCCGACATCACAACACCAAGAACTGGTGTCATTGATTGGCATCTTTTGAAGCGTTATGGGTGGAGACGTATTGATGTTCAAATTGAATGGGCTGGTGATGCGAAGAAATTATTCTTTCATCTTCTTGATCACATAGACAAAATCAACTCAAATCGTGTAAATGGAACTATAACTATTCCGATGCGCCCGGAAATTCGAATGGGTTTTCCTGTTTGGATTCCGAAATATGACTCATTTTTCTATATCAGAGGTGTATCTCATCAGTTTTCACCTGGTGGGACAGCAACAACTTCACTTACTTTATCCTCGAAACGATCTAAATTCATAGCTCCTAAAAATATAGGTAGAATTCTTAGATCAAAATCCACCACTCAAACTACGAATAATCCAACTACAGGAAAAAAGCAAACTCGCAATGAGTTTACTTATGATATAAGTTTCCCTTCGAATGTCGCTGAGACGATTGGTTATTCAAGTACTGGTCAATCTGCTGGATTTGGTGGTCCCGCAGTACTTCGAAATCCAAAAACTGGGAAGATTCTTGGTTTTCCTAAAGCCGTTATGGTTTATCGTGATTCTTTAAGCGGTCAGACTCTTGCTAGAATCATAGAATCTTCGGGAAGTACAAAAGCTCATCAACCGAAGACTCAAGATAAGAAGAAACCAGAAGGTCCTGAAAATACGTATAACCAAAAAACCGGCGATATTCTTGCCCATATATATCAGAATGGTAAGAATGAAGTAATTGATAGATTACGATTAAATAGATACGAAGCCGGTATGACAAATTCCGGTTTATATGATTATGCTCATGACGTTCATGGAGATTTTCAAGAATTTTCGATTATTCCAGTTGATAGAATTTCATGGGGTTCTGGCTCTGGTATGGAGGAGCAGGCAACCTTAACGGGTGATGCGGCAGCTCGAGATTTAAGTGACAAAAAGAGTGAATTACTTTCTCTTCAACAGCAAGAAAAAGATGCTCTTAAGGAATGGAAAACTGTTTCAGCTGAGATGAATCAAACTGCACGCGATCTTACTGCAGCAAAGAAAAAGACGAAAGTCGTAAATAATCAACTTCCTCCTGAAGTGAGTCAGCTGCAAGTTTCTTACACATTATCCAAAAGCACTGTATTGAGTGCTAAAACAAAACTTGATGAAATTCGTGCCAGTATACGTAAGTTAAGTGCCGATATTAAAACACCGAAGAAACTTACTTCCATTAATGTGATGGTAAGACCCGTATCTGATGAATTTGGGTTTGAAGTCATTGGTCATTATAGGTATGGACGTGGCGCGTATGTTGATAGAGGTGGAGTACAACTTCCAGAACCTGGTGAAGTATCACAGAATCCACAAACATCAGTAAATAAACTTAATATTCAGTTTGCTGCTCAAGGCGGATTACTTACTGATAACCCAGTTGACAACAATCTTGGACCGGAGTCACCGTCTTTTGCTGTTGCATTTGAACAGATGGTTCCAGATGATTATGTGACTGGTGCATCTTTTAAAGGTGCGAATTATTCTGAAAATCAGACTCCTGAAAATATTAACCCGACTGGTCAACAAACATATACTGATTCAATAAATAATAAGATAACGAGTACTGGAAAAGCTGTTTTTGCTGAAGCAGACGCCGTTAGACGTGCCATAACTTTGGCCGAGCTTTCTCCAACAATGAATAATGGTCTTGATCGCGTTTTTGAGAATCGATGTTCTTGTTCTTTAGGTAAAACTTCTTGGTTAACTATTCTTCCACAGTCATTAATATCGCAGGTTCTTGGTCAAATTTCATCGGTTAAAGTTGATAGTGATGCTGGTGCTATTGAACAAGGTGCCGCAGCTGAACTCGGAATTGATTATACTCATGATCAACAAACTAATGATCAAACTGTTGGGGTAGCTACTAACGCTGGTGATTTCAGTGTTGAAGCTGTTGGTGGATTTTTCGGTGTTTTAAGAACATATTTAATCAATAAATTCAACACTGAATATCAATCGAATATAGAAAGAGAGAGATACGACAGAAGTGGTGGTCGTAACGTCTCCCGTCCAGGTGAAGAACAGGATAACATCTTAGGTGATCCTCAATCCGCATTATTTCAACGAGCAGCTATGGGAGATCCAGCTGCTTTACAACAAATGCAGGGTGAAGCTAATTTTAACTTCGGTAGAACTACTCAAGCATCGAAAGAATTATCAAATACTTTCAAAAAAGGTGGTCCATTCGATAAGCTTGGTGCTAATCTAGCTGATCTTCCGGGTTCAATATATGATGCCAGTAAACGCAGTCCTGTTAGCGTAACGACTGGTCCCTCACAGGCAACAGCGAAACCCGGGACGCAGCCTCAATATCAGCCTCCCGGACGTATTCCGAAAGTTGGTGAAACAATAAATCCAGGCTTAAGTCCAAATACTCCAACTTTTGGATCGAGTTAGTTTATTTAATGAGAGCTAAGAATTTTGGATCGCACAACTCTGGATTGAATAAGTATAAAATTATTGATTCTACTGTTCTATCCATCGGTACTATCCAAGCCATTCCATCCATTTTGTCGAGTGACATGTCCGATTTTAGCTCAAGCATATGAGTAAATTTATCGACAAGAAAAGTCAAAGTTATTGAGTACCCATCATCTTCTTTTTCTAGAAGATTTGCTTTCATTTTTCCTATGGCTTTGATCAATGCTTCATCAACTAATGGAACATTGACTGTCAAATACTGACCGACAGATAATCCTTCCAGGCTTTTTACTTTCCAGCTGGCGTTTTCTATTAATTTTCTTCCAATACTTGTTACCTGGATAGTTGGCATAATATGACTTTACAATAACTAGCCACTGAAAGTTTGGGCAAAATACCCATTTTGGACGCCGATCTCAAAATCTGTGAATCTTCCATCATTCCCGACATCAAAATCATATCTGACGTTAAATTTGAAATTATAACTCATATTATGTGGTTTTGATCCTGAATCCTGAACTTCAAAGGAATCGAAAGACCCAACGTAAATATGATTATCATAATATATGAAAACACTATATCCAAGTTGTCTAATTCCTGATTCTGCTCCTGATTCTGCCCCTGAAAAAATTATTCCGTTTGTCTTATATATGGCAAAAAGAGAAAGTAAATTTTGATAACTCGCGCTATATACGCGTAATTCATTCGTTATACCACCGTCTCCATCGGGACTGATAACGTATTGACCTGCAGTTACTCCTGATCCATTAATTGATATCGGTTTTTCAAACCAAACGTGGGTTATATTTCCTTTACGACCTTTTATTGAATTGTCGACGCTGTTTTCATAACTTCTTGTGAAGTTACTTGGGTTAACCAGCATCAATAGCCCTGGCGTATTTTGTATTATTGAGATTTGGTATCGGAGAGCATCCGTTTGTTGCCTAACAATGTCATCTCTTGATGGATCATATTCGACAAGTTTTCCTACTCTATCTCCGGCTGGATCGGTTTCAAGTGAAGTAACTGATCCAGTTGACATGAGAAATCGTGGATTTTGTTCTGTTCCAGTATCATTCGTATTATCTGGACTTTGTGTTGGTTCAGATAACTGGCCCCCATATCGTCCTTTTGCAGTATCTATCGATAGTTGATTATAAAGTCTGCTTAAAGTTGAACCATATCTTTTAGGATCTGCTTCGTAATAGACTTTCCCGTTTACTCCATTCAATAATGCGTTGTTATATTCTTCCGGTGTTGTAGCTACGAGAGTTCCTGGATATGATCTTACGAGAGTATTGACATATAGATTCACTCCTGTCTCTGCATCTGTAGCACCAACGTAATAAACTTGATATGGCGTCCCATCTCTTGTATAATCTGTCGATAGGAAATATGTCCCACCTTTTGGTGGTGGCGGTGGACCACCATCTTTTCCTTTTCCGCTAGCATGTACGTTTCCGTAATTGTAGCACCAACTCGGAATATTTTTACTTATTACACCGCTTTGTTCTGCGCATGCATGTGCAGTTATTAAATTTATTACTTCTTCTGATGGCTGGAACCCTGCTTGTGCTATTACGGCATTACGTACTGCTTTTCTGAATTCTTCTGTATCCGTTTGGGTTCTTGTTTTCTTAATGTCCCCCTTATTTCCTTGTGAGATTCCTGTTGATGTTAATGGTAAGTTATTACTCGTTATTTTATTCTTTTGACTTACTGATAAATTTGCTACCTGATCTTGAATTCTTTTAAACGGTATGAAATTTACTGGAACATCCGGTGGAATGAGACCGACAATGAATGGTTTGAAATTCCTTCGAGCGGCTATAACGGTTCCGAAAGTATTTCCTATGACAGATGATTCACCTGGTGCCGCAAACCTTAAATTTGATGGTAATGAAAGTTTTCCTAAGTAATCCATCACACTATGTAATGGATCATTTAATTTATTGCCGATAATGGGCGGTAACGACATTTTTACCCCACAGAGGTCTGGTCATTTGAGAAAACACCGGCTCCTGCTATCAAATCCGCTTCAATTTGTTCCGGTGTTTGAGTCACTCCAGAGGCTCTTGATTCTATTCTTGATGTTAATTGGCTTGTTGATCCTGGGAAAACGTAAACAGTTTCTTCAACAGCAAATTCAACAGCTAATTCAAAAGTAAATGCTTTTTCATCTGTTTCCGTTACTTGGAAACTCTTGAAATGCCCCATATAAATACCGCGGTCATATATTATCATCACCCGTCCTCTTAAGACGGGTTGACCTGATCCATTATATATAACCCCATTGCATCTAAATAACTCTAGTAGGTCTTCTTGTCGTTCCCAGGCCATCGTTGCATGTCTACCTTTTCCTCCGGCAGCAAATGATGGTTGGCCTTGACTACCATTAGTGTTATCTGATCCAGAAGTTAATCCAGCTTCTGGTCCTAAAAATGCACCTGTACTCGAATTTATTGATATTGTATCGAGTTCATCAGGCCAGTTAAACTCAACAAATCCTCCATATGTCATCACTACATTTTTGCTCTTGACGAATCCTTCGTTGAAATCTGAAGGATTTACATGCATTGCCAATAGATATGGATATAAAGGTTGACCCAATGGGTCTGTTATTTGAAATAATATTGGTTTCCCACCCCTTCTGGCCGATGTTGTAAAGGTTTCTTCAAACCCTGGGTTGGGTACACTAGGTAGTTCGATCGGCATCTTTTTATCATACGTACTGTGATAAAATGCCTGACAAGTATAAATCTCCACTTGGATTTGGTGGTATGCCAGTTCCGGTTGACCCGAAATTTCCGGGTGGCGCTCGGGCAATGTCTCAGGAGTCTGACTCCGCTCGAAGTCTTCTTTGGGTTGGTCGGATAGTCCACGTAGATGTTGAGACGATGTGCTGTTCAGTCCAGTTGGAAACCGGTACTGGAGAAAGATTTGACGTTCCTCTACCCGCTCCTGGTGGCGCAGGGCCTCGTTCATGGTCGGGCAATATTCCAGAACGAGGTTCGAAATGCATTATTGGTTGGAAAAAATATAGCACTCGTGATTATGTTCCATATATTGTTGAATGGATGACTGTAGGTATCTATTCAGCTAGAGAATATGAACCCTTTTCAGTTGCTGATCCTAATGATATAGCAGAAGCTATAGCAGCTTATCCAGAACTTCTCACTGATCCTCATCTTGGTCTTGATACGGTCCGGCTAAAATTAAATAAAGCTTATGCCGGTGATTGGATGGCTCAAGCTGCTAGAGGAGGAGAAGCTCTTCTTGATCGTGATGCAAGACTTTCCAATAGAGCCGGTAATGAATTCCATCTTCGAGATTCTGATCAGACTTCCATACTTCAAACTGTAAATGAATTTGTCAGTAATGCGGCAGGAACTTATCGGAGGGGCCTTATTAAGAGGAACGCCTTCAATCTTCTTCCTGATTTAGCGATATCTGGTTTCAATCCTTCTACCGATAATTTCGATACTTATACTAAAAATAAATTCGCTTCAACTCAAGATGATAATGGTAATGATGTAAGAACCGTTATTACAAAGGTTGAACCTGGTTCAGCTGCATATGACAAACTTTTAGAATTCGGTCTAATTAATCCGGATGGAACTCCTGTTGAAGCTGTCGGTTCAGTTCCTGATGAACTTTTCTATCCTTATGATGTTCTTCCTGACGGACAGCGTGCTAGTTTCGTTGTTATGGGAGAACATGAAGTCCCATTTTCTGGGACAGATCAATGTTATACTGAGGATAGAGCTGATTTAAGGCATACCGGTGATGGAATCATGGCTGTCACCGAAGATGGTGATGGCGTTCAGATAGATCAAGTTCCACCCATCTTCATTGAAGATGTTAAAGGGACAGTAGCTGGGAATGATCCATATACTGAGGCAGGAAGATCACTTTATAAACGCATTTTGACGATGCGCGTTTTCGATGATGAAGATCAACAATCAAATGCGAATGCGCCGAAATTTGAACCAGTTGATACAATAACTAGTCAAACTGAAGCTGATACGAAAGCATTATGTAGACTTTTTCGAGTCCAAAGTCCTACTAGTAGTAATCAATTTGCTTTCGGTATTACGAAAGAAGGTCGTGTTTTTCTTCATATTCCGAAGTCTTCTACAGGAACGGTTCAGGATAAAGGAAAATCACTTGATGCCAATATCATGGGTCTTGTGAAGGCCATTATTGGTGCCGATGAAAATAGTGGACGTAGTATTGATCTTAGAACTCTTGGTGGTATTAGGGCTGATATTGGATCGTTTCAAGATAATTCAAATCCTGCAAATCCGGAACAAGTATCCATCGATATAACTTTGCACGGGAAAATTCGAACTAATTATGCTGGAACTCAGGGTAGAGAGAGTATGGTTGGCGGTTCTGATTACCGTGGTGTTGCCGGTTCAACCATGGATGTTATCGGTGGAAACTGTGTTCGAAACGTTGGTGGATCTGAAGCTGTTGAAGCAACTTCAGTCACTCACAATGTTGGTTTTGGTGGATATAAACTGAAAACGGCGGGCGATTCAAATCAAACTATTCTTGGTAAAACGACAGAAGTTTATGGTCAACTTCGTCAGTCAACATTCGCGTTATCAGACACGAAAATGATGGTTGCCGGTGTTGATTCAACAACTGTTCTTGCTGGTGGGATGACGAGAACTGTTCTTGCTGGTGCTGGTATTACTGATACTGTTGCCGCTGGTAATATGGCTTCTACTGTTGCCGCTGGTAATATGAGTATGTCCGTTGGTGCCGGTAATATGTCAGCCACTGTTGGTGCCGGTAATCTTTCTCTTACTACCGGGGCTGGTGCTGCTACGTTATTTAGCGGCGTTGCTACTACAGTCGGTTCAACAGTAGTTACTAATATAATGTCGCCAATTACGAAAATAGGAATGACAGTAGTTGGTTGTGTTGTTACTGGAGTTCCAGGACCTCCAACACCAGCTATTGATTATTTAACTGGCCTACCTTTACTTGGTATGCCTACAGTTCTCATAGGACCATAAGACTGTTTAATGGCCCTACTTCCTCCTGCAGTTACTGGAATTGTTGCCACAAATCTTGCGGCATGTGGAATCATAGGTCTTTCCACGGCTCAATTAGCACTCGGTATTGGAACTGGTTTCTCTCTTTATATGACATCAGTCGTTACTGTCAATACAGCTGATGTCGGTACACTTGGTGGTGGAGCTGGAATCGGTTTAGGTTTAACTTTAGCTCCTCCAGTTCTCATGCAATCACTTCGCTCTACTTTTGAAGCAAACGGTATAAGTGGACCTTCAAAAGATCAAATGATCACGGCTATATCTTCTGCAGTTTCACAAGCTCTTCTTTTAGTTCAAGTTGTAACTGCTCATGGTGGAGTTGGGGTTGGAACGGGAACTATTGTATCAGTAAACCCTGTTCCAGCGGCATCGATCCCAATGATGATTGCTAATTTTCTTTCGGTAGGTCTTATCGGTTTAGCATCGGCAAGTCTTGCTACCGCTATCGCTTCAGGAATTGATCAAGCATTAGCATCAGCTAAGGGTCAAGTTATTATAGTTGGACCTCCTTCTCCATTTCCGGGTGGAGGCGGAGGATTCGGGAAAGTAGTTTAGAAACTCTATACGACAATCCATGGTAGAGTTTATTCATGCCATGGACCATATATTGTCATACTCATATTGATTCCAAACGTCGTTATATTGGTCTAACTTCCCGTACTTGGCAACGGCGTTGGAGTGATCATATTAATGCCGCCAAATCTTCTAAGGGTGGACGTTGGCACTTTCCGAATGCTATTCGAAAGTTCGGATCTCAAGCTTTTTCACATGAAGTCCTCGAGATATGCGAGACTTTAGAAGAAGCTAACCTGGCGGAAGCTAAGTGGATCGATCACTTTAATAGTAGAGATCCACAACTCGGGTTCAATTTAGCTAAGGGTGGGGAACATACTCCCCATCCAATCCGTAAGAATCCCTGGGATCGACCTGAATTTCGTGAAAGGATGCTTGAAATAAATAAAAAAGTTTGGGGAGATCCAAACATTCGAGGAAAAATAAGTATATCTTTGAAAGAGACTCTTACAGATCCTCAAATACTAGCCAGTATGTCTGAAAGAGCAAAAAAGCAGTGGAATGACCCCGATTCTAGAGCTAAAGGGATTGAAGCAACTAAGAAAAAATCGAAGGATCCTAATTTCCGAAAGAAATTGAGTGATAAATGGTTAGATCCTGTTTTTCGAGATAGATGCTCAGCAGGCCCTATTGCAGCTAGGGCTTCCCAAGCTTCCAAAACTCATTGTAAACATGGTCATGAGTATACTCTTGAAAATACTCGTCGAGATCGTGAAGGGGGTCGCGAATGTCGTATTTGTCATAATCTTAGCAAAGTTAAAAATAAAACTCATTGTCCAAATGGTCACGAATATATTTCTGAAAACACATACTTTAATAAACGCGGTGCTAGGTTATGTAGGATTTGTGGATCTAGGCCTCATCGACCTCAGGGGTATAATCTTCAAAAAGTTAATCGACTTGGGGATGGTAGGTTTGGTAAGTGTCTTTGAAAGAGTGTAAGGTTTAAGTCATGCCATTAGATGTAAGCGGAGCACTTCTTGAGGGTGTTAGAGTTAGTGAAGGCGATAACCCCTACACTTACCCTCCAAGAAATCTTATTTCTAATTCCGGTCAGTTTTCATCGTTAACTAATCGATCAGAGTATGTTCTCATATCTTATAGTACAAATCCAGCGAAGAAAGCTTTAGAAATAGCTGATCC